>Ga0209390_10001974_pt1 | contig 37534 bp, 29 predicted proteins | sample BON01_FD_187212 | JGI IMG/M metagenome (GOLD analysis project Ga0209390, IMG submission 187212) | Freshwater microbial communities from Lake Bonney liftoff mats and glacier meltwater in Antarctica - BON-01 (SPAdes) (version 2) | ecosystem: Environmental > Aquatic > Freshwater > Ice > Glacier...
TGTAGTATATGGCACTACAAAGCTGCTATCTTTTTTAGAACGGCTTACTCTTGAGGTTTTTTGATTGTAATAACTCTAAATTTTATGATTTTTGTGTCATTTTAACGAATTTCGTACCAACTTGGGTAAAATTGATCTCAAGAGGTTTATCAGTATTGTAGAGAGCTATATCATCAGCAAGTCATTACTGATTACATTTTAAGTAGGTTGAAAACAAATCGAAACATTTGGGATTTGTTTTGTAACTAATTTCCGCTTTCTGTAGTATTTCTATGCAGCTTAGCGCATCATCTGAACTATATTTTCGTACTACTTGCTTGAATTCATCAATATATTTAAAGAAAATAGGGGGGTAAAGAGTTTTTATAGCACGGTCTAAATTTTCTCCATCTTCTAGCTTTGATGCAACCGTATAAATGTTTAGATAATATCTAATTAAAGCTCTTATCATTAACACTTCATTTTTACTTTGATCTTGCAGTTTAGCGACTTCCTTTAGAAATTTTAAAGGTTCTTTTTGTGCAAAGAATATACACATTTCATCACCACTTGCTAATAAATCTTGGCTAAGAGTTTGTAAAATATCCTGTTTGCTAATTATTAGCTTATCATGTGTAAAGTTGAATAATTTTTCTAACTCTGATTTAATTATTTGATGATCTCCCCTAAGATGAGATTTTAGATAAAATAATGCATCTTCATCTATTGTTTTTTTGTATTTAGTGCATTGTTGCAAAATAATTTTTGCTATAGTTTGCTCATTATCATAATAACAACCTAGTGATGCACAGTGGTTTTGTTCTTCAAAAAATTTACGTATACCAGTTGCAGGTAGTGAGTCATTAGCAACAAAACACACTATATTGTAGAAATCACTTCGCATTAGTGCTTCTTTCATCGCCTTGTTTAGCCCGCTACCAATATTGGTAATTTTTATTAATTCTCTCTGGCCAAAAAAATTCCTACTATTGGCGATTAGTTCTAATTTTGTTGGTGTGATCTCTTTAGCATCAAAATTGTTTACTCTTAGATTTAGTTTTGTGGTTATTTGCTGAATTGCTGTTGTGGCAAAGCCCTGGTTTACGCCATATATTAGGATTGTTTGTATAGAGCCTTTTTCAATTTTATTAATTAAATCCGTAAGGCCAGAAGAGTAAAATTTCATTACGTATTGCTATTATTTTTGATAAACATCATGATACGATTTCTTACTTCTTCTGCTGACATTATAGCCAAATTCTTTTGTGTGTCTTGTTGACTTACTACATTGCTATATGGCGAAAAAGTAGTGTTAAATGATGAAAGTCTAGAGAATTGTCCAGAAGTTATCGTATCTCCAGTAGATTTATCTTTCAATTCATAAGATACTTTAATAGTTACAAGCTCTCTCAAAATATCAGAATTTTTTTGGATTACACTAATGCTTTTTATAAAGCTACAATTAGTTGTTAATGTATATTTAGCCGCAGGACCATGCGGCATGATGTTTTGCAAATGGTTATAAAAATCTGCTCCTTCAACCGAATTAATCATTGTAATATCGACGTTTTCTAGTGCCGAACGTGTGGGATTATTATGCTCTTTATAGATGGAACTGAATCCACATGAGTTTATGGATAATAAAAGAAAAATGATGAATAATGAGTGGATATATTTCATGATTTTTTATAGTTCTCTATCTTTATTTTAAACAACAGTAAAATATGACTATATAATTTAAGGTGCAAGTGAATAACTTGCACCTTAAGATTTATTTATTAGCATCAGCCGGTTTATTAGGCTCTTGTTTTAGATCCTTGTTAGGCTCTTTATTAGGATTAGTTTTTTTAGTAATGCGTTTTCTATTTCTAGATGGTCTTTTTGCTTTAATTTCTTGAGTTGCCTCAGTAGTCTCTTTCTTTTCTGCTACATTTATTGGTTTGTCGGTTTCTTTAACCACTTTATTTTCGTTAAAGTTTTTTTGTGGTTTATCTATCCTACGTTTTTGAGGTTTGTGGTTTGTTTCAACTTCGGATTCGTTATATATGTCCGACGTATCTTGTAGGGCTGGGCCTGCAAATTTAGGTGTTGCTTTATTCACGTCTGAGACTTTGATTTTTTCTATGGAGTAACTATCAGAAGTAGCGTCTCTATCGATGAAGAAATTTAATTTAATGGCATGTTTCTTTTCAATAAACTCAATTTCAGCACGTTTGTCATTTAATAAGTAGATAATCGATGATGCAACACCATAAACATTTACAGCATTAAACTTACCGTTATATATTTCATTTTCAACTGTACGCAAAATTAGCATTGCGTTTGATTCATCCGCTCTAACAACGCCCTTGCCACTGCAATGTGAGCACATATTAGAATTCATTTCTAAGAAAGAAGGGCGCAAGCGTTGTCGCGACATCTCTAATAAACCAAATGTACTAATTTGAGAAGTTTGAATTCTTGCTTTGTCTTTGCTAAAATACTCCCATAATGATCTTTCTAGTATTTTAAGATGTTTACTTTCGCTCAAATCTATAAAATCAATTACCAACAAGCCCGACAAATCTCTCAAACGTGCTTGCCGCGCAACCTCACGTGCTGCTTCGAGATTAGTTTTAAGAGCCATGTCTTCAATACTACGCTCACCAGTGGATTTACCAGAGTTAACGTCTATAGAGATTAAAGCCTCTGTTGGATTAATGACTATATATCCACCCGATGGTAAATGTGCAATTGGTTGATAAAGTTTGATTAATTGATCTTCAATACCAAATTTTGTGTAGATAGGTGTTTTGCTTTTATATTCTTTTACGGCTTTAATTTCACCGGGTAAGATATCACCCATGAATTTTACACAAGAATTATAAGCTTGAGAGCCTTGTATTATGATTTCTTTAACATTACGGTCAAACATATCACGGATAGTTTGTAGCAAAATACCATCTTCTTGATGTATAAAACATGGAGCTTTAGACTTTAACGTTGCTTCGCGTATTTTATTCCATAGCTTAGCTAGGTAATCATAGTCTCTTTTAATCTCTAAAGTAGTGTGCCCAGCACCTGCAGTTCTTGCGATCACACTTGACATGCTGTGCTCGTTAGAGGCGGTTAGGTCACCAATAATTTTTTTTAAGCGTTTACGCTCATCATGGTTGGATATTTTTCTAGAAATACCATTGTGAGAAGGCTTATTAGGCATTAATACGCAATATTTTCCAGCCAGTGAAATATAGCTAGTAAGCGAAGCGCCTTTATTCCCACGCTCTTCTTTTGTAGCTTGGATAAGTAATATTTGCCCTTTTTTTAGTACTTCTTGTATTTTATATCGTTTTTCGTTGCTTGAAGGAGCTTTTGAAATTGGTTCTATATCATTTTCATCAGCTTCTATATCTATGTTAGATTGCAACTTATCATCTACCATTTTTGCTATGGCATTTATATCAATTTCATCGCTGTCTATAAGTTCATGAAATGTATTGTTTTTTCGTTTTTCAGCAAGATCTTCAGAAGTAATTTCTGGCGAGCTAATTTCTCTGCCAGCAAAAGCGTCTGCTTGTTTGTCTGTTGATGGTATGTGATAATAGTCTGGGTGGATTTCACTAAAGGGTAGAAAGCCACTTTTATCTTCGCCATAATCAACGAAGGCTGCTTGCAACGATGGTTCAATACGGGTTATTTTTGCTAGGTATATATTACCTTTTATTTGTTTTTTATTAGAAGAGCTAAACTCTATATTTTCTATATTATTATTTTTATCTAGTAAAACCACCCTCGTTTCCGAAGGGAAGTTTGCATCGATTATTATTTTCTTTTGCATATTGTCTCATAAAATGTATTTAAATATTTTTTTATAAAGGCAGGCAAACATACATCATCTAAAATGCAATCTAGCTATCTTAGCTATTCAATTGCTTTATTTTTTAAGCTAATAGTTTTACGCTTAAATTTAATAGTAATTTGTTTAATATCAATCTGTTAGCCTAATTGCCAATACTATTAAAAATTTATATACCAACTAGGTTAGTTTAGCAAATAATATTTATGGTTAAGAATAATACTTCATCACCTTTTTTCTCCTATGTTTTTTGCATGATGGCATACTTCGTATCTGTCTTTGCCAATGAAATTTCTATAAAGGAATTTATGCATTTGTCTGACATTTCTTTTACGGAATATGATCAAATTATTTTCAGTAAGCTATTAGGGCGTCTTACTGCCGCAGTTATTTTGCTTTTATTTGTTAAAAGATTTTCTTTTAAGAGGATAATTATTTGTAGTGTTTTCCTATATTTCCTAAGTGTTTTTAATATTATTTTTATGGATGTGCCGCATGAGATAATGCTGCTTTACTTTTTTATATATACATCTACTACTATCGTAGTATCTACATTGTTATTAGGCTATATTCTGATTGATAATAAAATAGACGATAATTATTCCCTCGCTATATATGTGGTATCAATTTTCACTGCTTATCTTATTGTAGATACGTTTGAATATTTTACTATAACTGGTGTTTATTATTTATCTGAATTGATAGTTTCAAACATTCTGCCAATGGGTATTTTTTTACTTATATTATTCTTCTCCCCAGCATACAGTCAAAAAATTGATTTAAATAAATATAGATTTTTTGAAGTTATAAAAAGGATGGAAGTTGAAATTTTAGTAGGCTTCACAATATTCTATGTTGTTATGATCGTAGAAAATGGTTATGAAGTTTATGCTTTGGCAGATTCTTTGCTGATATTCAGTAATGTAACAAGAGAATATATAGGTGTATATTCCGTAATAGCAGCTGTTATTATGAATACTATATATATTATTAAGTTTAATAAGCATAAAGTTAGTATCGCTTGTATAATTACTTTAATTTTAATATTTGTATCAATACCTAAATGGGGTCACTATTCTGGGATTAGTATAGCAGGAAGAGTGATATTCATTTGCTCTTTATATACGTTATTCTCATCTAGTTTATTTAGTATTGCTGAAAAATTCAGAGGTATAAATTTATTTAGCGCTCTATCAATTTACTCACTTGGTTCTGTGTTCGGATATTATTGTGGCTATATTACTATTAATACTTCAGAGAATACATTGGGTGTAAATGGGTTTTTAATTTCAATTTGTTTTGTATTACTTGGATTATTGTTCTATTATTCTTATCTTTTCAAGAAACATAAATTATATAGATAATGCAAAAATTGAATATTGTAGGTGGTGGCCTAGCTGGAGCTGAAGCAGCTTGGCAAGCAGCTAATAGAGGAATAGAAGTAAATTTATATGAAATGCGTGGTCCCAATCGCACCACAGCAGCCCATCAAACCGATAAAATAGCAGAGCTTGTTTGTTCTAATTCATTTAGAAACGATGACCCAGCCAGTGCAATTGGATTGTTACATGCTGAAATGCGTAAGCTTAACTCTTTAATCATAAAAGCTGCAGATAGTACACAAGTGCCAGCTGGATCTGCTCTTGCAATGGATCGTGATTTATTTGCAGATATGGTTGGCTCAGCGCTAGAGGAACATCCAAAAATCAACATCATAAGAGAAGAAATTGACGTTATTTCTACTGAAGGCAAGTGGATTATTGCGACTGGTCCACTCACGTCAGATGCTTTAAGTACCAAAATAATGGAAATTACTGGTGAAGATAAATTGGCATTTTTTGATGCAATTGCTCCCATCGTATATAAAGAAACCATTGATTTTGATATTGCTTGGTTTCAATCTAGATATGACAAAGTAGGGCCAGGTGGTGATGGAAAAGATTACATTAACTGTCCATTAAATAAAGAACAATACAATAATTTTGTTGACGCTCTGCTGAGCGGTGAAAAAACTGAGTTCAAAGAATGGGAAAAGGATACGCCATATTTTAATGGCTGCTTGCCTATAGAAGTCATGGCTGAACGTGGACGTGAAACTCTACGCTTTGGTCCAATGAAGCCAGTGGGTTTAACTAACCCACATGCACCAGGAGAGAAAGCTTATGCAGTTTTACAGTTACGCCAAGATAATTTGCTGGGTACTCTGTACAATATGGTTGGATTTCAGACTAAATTGAAATATGGACTACAGAAAGAAATTTTTTCAAGCCTCCCAGGCCTTGAAAATGCTGAATTTGCTAGACTAGGTGGCCTACATCGTAATACATTCATTAATAGCCCCAAGTTGCTTGGTTCTAAGTTAGAGCTAAAGATACAGCCAAACGTAAGATTTGCTGGGCAAATTACTGGGGTTGAAGGATATGTTGAAAGTGCCGCAATGGGATTGTTAGCAGGTATTTTTGCAGCGCATGAAATGCATAATAGTACGGTTAATATTCCTCCTGCAGATACTGCGATTGGTAGTTTGCTTATGCATTTAACTTATGGAGCAGAATCTTCTACATTTCAGCCTATGAATATTAACTTTGGCTTAGTTCCGCCACTTGAAGAAAAGATTAGATCAAAAAAAGATCGTTATAAAGCTTTGTCTGATAGGGCATTAAAGTCATTATCTGATTGGATAAAAGAATGATTTCACACGATGAATTTTTAAAGAATTTTAACAAGGCTACTGTTTATTACCAAGAAATTTTTCAGTATGTTTTAGAAAATAAAATTACTCCTGCTACTTTAAAGTATACCGACAATAAAAGGAATCAAGAAATGGTAACTAAAATGTTGGAACAATTTTTTGAGCACCCGGATAAATTTACAGAATTAAACGTAGAATATATAGCAGACTTTCAAAAACTAATATCTGACTCAGTCAGTAAATTTATTGGTCATGAGCAAAGCACAAAAAAAGAAGAACCAGTGTTTGATCGTCGATTTAAAGACCCAGCTTGGCAACAGAGTATATATTTTGATTTTATTAAACAATATTACTTTATTACGTCTGACTGGATGAAAAAAAGCGTTCAGCAATATGATTTAGACAAAAACGCTAAGCGTTATGCAGAATTCACTGCTCAACAATTTATTGATGCTGCATCACCATCGAATTTTGCTTTTAGTAATCCCGAAGTAATCCGTGAATCTTTGGAAAGTGGTATGGATAATATAGTCCATGGTATGGAAAATTTTCTTCAGGATATTAAAAAACCAGGAGGTTTATTCAATATTTCCACTACTGATAAAAATTCATTTAAGGTTGGAAAAAATATTGCAGCGACTAAAGGCAAAGTAATATATGAAAATGATTTGGTGCAGTTAATATGTTATGAACCTAAAGAAAAAGTCCATGCAGTGCCAATATTTATTATTCCGCCTTGGATAAATAAATATTATATACTAGACCTTTCTGAGAAAAATTCTTTTGTAAAATGGCTAGTAGATAATAATTTTCAAGTTTTTTTAGTTTCTTGGATTAACCCAAAAAAGAAATTAGCGGCAAAAGATTTTGAGCATTATCTACAAGAAGGTATTTTGGAACCGTATGAGCAAATAAAAAAGTTGGGTTATAAGAAAGTAAATGCAGTGGGTTATTGTATTGGTGGTACTTTACTTGCATCGGCTTTGAGTTATTTAAAAACAAAGAAAAAAGATTATATAAACAGCGCAACATTTCTAACCACTTTGATTGATTTTGCAGAGCCGGGAGAAATAGGAGCTCTAATTAATGAAACCTCTTTAGAATTTATAGCAAAAGATGTAAATACTAAGGGCTACCTAGATGGTAGTTATTTATCTAATAGCTTTAGTTTAATCCGAGCTAATGATTTAGTCTGGTCGTTTTTTGTAAATAATTATCTTTTAGGTAAGACGCCTGCGGCTTTTGATATATTATATTGGAACGCTGATTCTACCAATTTACCAGCTACTATGTATATATATTATCTACAAAATATGTATATAGATAATAAGCTAATTCAGCCATGCGCGCTTGAAATGCTTGGAACAAAAATTGATATTTCTAAGATAGATGTACCGTCTTTTTCATTAGCAGCAAAGGGCGATCATATCGCTTTATGGGAGTCTGTTTATGATGGTTATAAACACTTAAAAGGCGATAAAACATTTTGCTTAACTGAAGCTGGCCATGTAGCTGGAATTGTCAATCCTGCAGGTAATACAAAATATTCTTATATGCTAGGAAACAATTTATCAGAAGATGCTAAAACGTGGCTTAAACAAGCATCATTACATAATGGTTCGTGGTGGAATGGATGGCACAAATGGCTACAAGATAGAAGTGGTAAGTTAGAAAATTCTATTGATTATGATAAACTAGAATTTATAGAAATCGCGCCTGGTAGGTATGTGCGCAAGTAGAGAATTATACATCTCTTACTTCCGTAAATTTGAACTTGTTTTTCTGTCCAGCTAGGCCTAATTTTGCTAAAATTCTTTTTAGTATGGTTTGTTTTGGAACAGAATAATTTCTTTTGTAGTTTGTGACCGCTATATGGTTATAGTTTTCAATCAATGAAGGTATAACTTCACTATAATATACTTTGTATAAATCATGCATTGTGGCTCTGGTTGTTAGGTATCCCCATTTCATTACTTGCTGTGGAACGCGTGCTAGCGCTTCAACGCAACTTATAGCTTCTTCTGCATTTGGATTATCACGTTTGTAAACATCAGCTATTGGTGAAAGATGAGATTGCATATCTTCAATCATAGCTGCAATCATTAAGCCCATATATTTTTCACGTTCAAAGCGTTTTATGAAATGCATTTTATGACTATGTGCAAAGCGCAAGATTTTTCGACGATATTTTTGGATAAAAATTTTAATCCACCAGACACGTAGTCCAGATAGTTTTTGTTGGTCATAAAATTTAAGTTTTTTTTCTAACCCTATAAGTTTACTCATACCATTTTTGAGTAACTTTTCCAACAATCTAGAGCATCGTTCAATATCATTTTTCCTACCTTCTTTTACATGAGGAGTGGCTTTCGTGCATGCAAAATTAGCTGAATGACGAGTTATTTGGTTACCTTTATGGTCACGCTTTATATCAGCATAATGACCAATTTCTTGGCCTGCTATAATTTGTAGTCGCGCTACTGCAGCCCAGCCATTGCCATGTATAGGAGAAATATCATTGTTCTTAGCAAACGGATCGCCGCCACAAGACACATAAATACAGACATTGCTACCATCGGTACTTTGCATACCGCTATTTGTACCAGCGCGTTTCCAAGTCTGTACATTCATAACATCACCAATGCTCTGAGAGTAGGTGATGAATACTTCTACTTTATCTTTAAGCATCCATTTAATGACTATTGGGTGTGCGGATTGTACAAAAATACGTGCAAGTTGTATTGTGAGCTCATCGCTAACTGCTAAAAGTTTGCCTATTTGTTTATTAAGATGCATCATCGTAGCACTTAAATTTTTATCTGATATTTGCTTATTTTGTACTTTGTATAAATGTCTAAGGGTGGCTTTAGTGATAGGTACTAACTCGGGTTTTGTGAGTTCAGCATGGCTAAACACAACATTAACTTTATCATGCGGGTCATTAAAATGAATAAAATTGCAGTAATAATCTGTGTCTATTCTTAGACGCCCAGAACTCACTAATTCTTGTGCTAAATGTTCATATTCTGTCTGTATATCTTCTTGATAAATTGCCGGATGTTTATCAAGAATATGATAGATTGAGTTCATCTTCTTTTCCTATGAAAGAGGCTACTAGCATCAAAATATACTTGCTATATTCTTTGAAAACCATACTATAATTCGGTTGTTTTTGAGAAATAGGGTGTGGAATTATGATTATCTCTGGAGATACACTCGCTTCTAATTCTAAAATAGCTCTTGGTAATTGATATGCGCTTACTACTAAACGCATAGAGTTGAATCTGTATTTTTTAAGAAACATTATAGCATCCATGGCATGATTGAAATTATTAGATTCTATATGTTGATCAAAAATAAATTGCTCGGGAGCTATTTTTTGTGTCTTAAGAAAATTTCTATAGTCTTCTTTAGGCTTGTTACCAGTAATAAATATTAAGGGGGCATATCCTAATTTAAGCAACTGTACACCAGAATATAAATTTTGTTGTTTGCCACCAAAAATCACAATCGAATCTGTAACATTTCTATTATCATTTGAAATATTATTAGTGACATATAGGAAGTAAAAAAATCCTAAGCACCATAAAAGTAATGTTAGTGATAGTATTAACTTGATTATTTTCATCAAAATATCTTTTTAAATTCTGCTTGTAATATGGAATCGAAATCATGCATAGATATTTTAATCCCCAATTCTTTTAATGAGGTTACTGGAAAATTATCTATTCCACAAGGTATTATGCCAGAGTAGTTTTCAAGATTAGTTGTCACGTTGACAGCAATACCATGATAAGTCACCCATTTTTTAACTCTAACTCCAATAGCAGCAATTTTTGCATGTGTATTATTATGAAGCACCCATATGCCTACCATGCCTTTAATAGTATAAGCGTTAAGTTTCAATTGCGCTAGGCTATTAATAATCCATTGTTCTAAATTTCTTACATATAATTTTATATCAGCTATTCTATTAGCGTTGTTGAGATTTAATATAGGGTAAATCACCCTTTGTCCTGGTCCATGGTAAGTGAACTTACCCCCACGCCCAGTATAGATAATAGGTATATTATTATTGTTATTGCGCAGCTCATTATCGTTATAACTCGTTCCTGCTGTATATATATCAGGATGTGTTAGCAAAAAAATAGTTTCGTTGTGACCGTTAATTACATCTTGTAATTTTTGTTCCATACGCTCTATGGCTTTATCGTATGGAGTGAGACCTGGTATAGATATCCATTCAACCATTTATTTACGACCAAATAATTTTTCTATATCTTTGAGTTTAAGTTCAACATAAGTTTGTCGACCGTGATTACATTGCCCAGAAAATGGAGTATTTTCCATTTGACGTAGTAATTCATTCATCTCGTCTCCTTTGAGTTGTCTACCAGCTCTAATGGCGTAATGACAAGCATATGTTTCGGTTACATGTTCTATCAGCTCAGTTAAAGCTATATTTTCTCCAAATTCAGCAAAATGATCAGCGAGATCAGATATAATTTGTGATGGATTAACATCTCCTACTAAACTAGGCATTTCTGAAACTATAATTGATTTTTCACCAAATTTTTCTATTGTCAAACCTAGTTTAGATAGCGCTTCTTTGTTATCGTGTAATATATCAGCACGCTCTGCATCGGGTAGCTCTACAATCTCAGGGATTAACAGCCTTTGTTTGATTAAGCCATCTTTCTCTATTTGTTTTTTAATTTGTTCATAGCCAATACGTTCATGTGCTGCATGTTGATCGGTTATTATTATGCTATTATCAGTTTGAGAAATGATATATGTACCATGTAATTGAGCTTTAGCCGCACCTAGTGGAAAATTACTAAAATTTTGTGGAATAACTAACTCTTCTTCCACGATAGAATGTGGTTTACTTTCCATAAGCAAATAGTCAGTTCTAGGCATTGCAGGGCTATTTGTTCGATTGGCTGGCATTTGGAAGCGTGTTTGCTGATTGCCATTTTCTTTGAAGTTATTGCCTTGGTTGTTCATTTGCATGTAATTTATAGCGGATGCAGAGGGAGTCGTAGACACTCTATTGCTAGAGCTATTTAAAGCGTCACGGATTGCGCTGATTACTAGCCCCCTAATTAAGTTAGGGTCATGAAAACGTACTTCGGTTTTTGCTGGATGTACATTAACATCTACGAATTGTGGGCTAACTTTTATAAATAATGCTGATATTGGATGACGATCACGAGCTAAATAATCTTGATAAGCCACTCTTAATGCGATGTTTAGCACTTTGTCTTTTACCGGCCTATTATTAATAAATAAAAATTGATCGTCAGCTGAAGCTCGGTTATAGGTTGGAAGAGACGTATAGCCATAAATTTCTATATCATCTCTAGCAAAAGCAACTATTGCTGCATTTTCTATAAATTCAGAGCCAATTATTTCAGCTATTCTATTTTTCATATTTTCTTCATTACTGTCAGCGCGCGTTTTTACCTTGATTAGCTCCTTATCATCATGAGTTAAAGTGAATGCAACGTTTGGATGTGCAATAGCAATTTTTTTAATAATTTGTATAGATGCATTTAATTCTGTTCTATCGGTTCTAAGAAATTTTAATCTTGCTGGTGTTGCAAAAAATAAATCTCGTACTTCAATCACTGTACCTTGATTGCCAGTTGCTATTATAGTTGGTTCAAGTTTGCTACCTATTATACTAAGTGTATAAGCATTATCTGCTCCATGTTTTTTAGAAGTAATTTTAAATTTACTTATAGCACCAATGGAAGGTAACGCTTCACCTCTAAAACCAAAGCTATTGATATTAAGTAAATCATCTTCGTCTAGCTTAGAAGTGGCATGGCGTTGAATAGCTAGTTCGAGTTCGTCTTTGCTCATTCCCATGCCATTATCTTTGATAATGATTAAGTTTTTACCAGCGCATTCTAATGTAACCTCAATTTTGGTGGCTCCAGCATCTATGGAGTTTTCTACCAGCTCTTTTACCACAGAAGAAGGTCGTTCAATCACTTCACCAGCTGATATTTTATTAATAGTGCTATTGGAAAGGAGTTTGATAGTCATATGGCAGTTTTATTTATTGTATGTAGATAATATATAACGCAGATAGTCACATTAAAAGATAAAAACAGAAATTGATTTTAGAAAACATCAAAAAAACTTGTTTTTGAAAAGTTATTAATAGTATTCTTTAAAATAGCAAATATTTTATTTAAAGGTTATTTATCATGGTGGGAAAAAAATGTTGATGAATTAATAGCAAAAAATAAATTAAAAGGCACGATTAAGGAAGTGTCAAACGACGCAGCATTATATGAATATGCTATGGGTCCTGTAAATAAGAATGAAGAAACTCATTTATTTGAAAATATTGTAAAAGAAGTTATAGCGGATAAAACCCGCGTGCCTAAACAAGCACAATTTACTAAAGATGGCAATGTACTATATGTAAAGCATAATGGAGAAAAAATTAATTTTAGTGAGCTATTGAGTAAAGTAAATTTAACTCAGATGTCACTAGATAGTGAATCCGTTAAGGCATATGAAAATGACGGTACGATGCATGCAAAATCACCAAGTCGTGAGGTATTTGCTGAACGTATCGCGCAGGCAGACGTCAAGCAACAACAGAGCTTGGGCAAATTAAAATATGGTGAAATGCTAGCTGTATTTAAGTACACTACTGAATCTTATAAACCAATGAATGCTCTAATGCGTGGTCAACACGCAGACCTAGCAATAAAAGACATTCCGGATCTTGTAGCTCATGTTGCGGTTGCTTCCTATGCATTAACCAAGGTACCAGATATAGAGTTACCATACGTAGTACGCAATCAAGATACTTATGGTTTGAACAAAATGTTAGAAAAAGCTCAAACGCATGAAGTATCTGTAGAGCAATCGTTCATCAGTACTGCCATGTCTTCTCAGAAGGATTTTAATGGCGGAGTGCAAGTTTATTTACAAAAATGTACATGGTAAGAGCATTTCTGCTATATCGGAGATACCTTATGAAGAAGAGTATTTAATTCCTCCATCCACTCAGCTTCAATGGACAGGACATCAAGTAAGCGAAAGTGGTCAACATGTATTCACCGTAGAAGGCGCTAATGTTTTGCTAGAAGAACGGCATAAATCTCCATCCTTTACTGCAGCAAAAGAGATGAATGAACTAGTAGAATCATCCTTGCAAAAATTAGAAAATAAAACCCATATGTCCAAGAGCGATATCAAAGAATTTGTTTACGAAATAATAGAAATAAGCGAAAGACAGGGTATTATTTCCGAGTCAGAGAAAGAGGCATATTATGCAAAGGACACAAAAGGAGTATCAAGGTTTGATAAAGATATAGAAGCTATATCTAATGTTCAAATGGGTATGAAAGATCGTATGTTACATTCAATTAGTAGAGTGTCAAACACCATGGGCTTAAATGCAATAAATCATTATGTAAATAAAAAAATTACTAAAGATGTTAGGAAGCAATTAGCTCCTTCTCGTGCTACATTTGAAAAACTCAAGGAAAGTATGAAAACTATTGCAACTAAGGAAATACGAGCGCAAGTGCAACCAGCTTCTGATAAACAGCCTGTAGTTACGGGAAACGCTAAGACAAAGGATACTGGTCAAAGAGAACTTTAATATTTTACTGTTGTTTAGTATGTTTATTTAAGTGATATAGTGAAAAAGATATTAATAAAATCATAACCATAAAATAGCAAACTGGTAGCCATGTTATGCCCGTTTCGTGATAAAGTAGAGTCGATAAAAAGGCAGTTGGAGCCGAAAGTATAACAGATCCAATTGCATGACTTAGTGAAAATAAACGATATCTAATCGCTACTGGAATTGATTGTTTTAAAATAGCAGCAGAGGACATTGTAATAAAAGGCATCACCGCGGCAATTGTAATAAATAACCATGCGTTTAAAATCATTTTTTCTAAAGATATGCATAGTAAAATACATAAAATTATTACAATTATTGAAGCAATAACTGTAACAGGATATCTACCAAATTTATCAGCTAAATAACCACCTATGATGCTAAAAATCATATAAGCGATAATAGCCAATGATATATAAGACTGCATACTGGATCGATCAATAGTATGCAATATCTCAAAATTATAAGTTCCAAAAAATATTATCAAGAATTGATTTGTGCTACCAATCGCGCCTGCAAGTGTCAAGCATAATAGGAATAAACGCCAATTAGATTGAATAATTTGAGCTAGTGACCATTCGCGAAATTTTTCAAAACTAGCATCATCTTTGACAGGCTTGCTATCAGAAAAATTAGTGACTTTCATTGCTATAAGAACAAATAATCCTAAAATACCACCTAATAAAAAAGCAAAACGCCAGCTATATTCTGGTAGATAGTTTAGTGTAAAAAACCAGGCTGATAGTGAGGCAGTTAAAGATCCAGCTTGGGTAAAAAGGGTGGTTATACCAATTCCTAGACATTGCCTTGATTTATCTATGTGTTCATAAATATATATACGTACACCATCAGATCCAGAAGTAACAAATGCACAAATTGCCATGCGGCATATTAGTAACAAAAATGCAGAAATGAGACCAATAGATTCGTAAGAAGGAATAGCAAATAAAATAGTGGACGCTATCGCAGTGCCCACTAGACTAATTTTAAAGCTATTTGACCGGCCATGTATATCACCAATTTTGCCAAAAATTATGGCTCCTGCAGGTTTGGCGATCATGGCAAGCGCCATCAGAAAATAAGTGTTTAATAATTGTATGGTAATGTTATCGGCAGGAAAAAAATGACCAGCAATATTAGCAGCCAGAAAGCCAAATAAATGGTAATCATAATATTGTACGAAAACAGTAAAGATAGAGATAAGAAAGCTTTTTTTATTCACAATGTACTATCTACTTATCTAACGCAAAAACTTTGCCACAATAGGGGCAATCAATTCTACCAATCTCAGCGTCTATTTCAAGATATACTTTAGGATGATCGTACGGAGCCTCCTTGCCATTACAAGACACAGAGTTTGCTTTTGTCTTTTCTATTTCTATAGATTGCATAATTATTTGTTTATAGTTCTCTAATTGCTGGATAGTATACACGAGTTAGGAAATTTTTAAAATAAAAATGGTTAAGGTTATGAAAGATAAAGTGGTAGTGATTACTGGGTCAACCAGTGGTATTGGGCTCGGTATAGCTAAAAAATTTGCTAGTGAAGGAGCGAGCGTGGTAATTAATGGTTTTGGAATAGAGTCTGAAATAGATCAGATAATAGCCGAGCTAACTATTCTTGGTGCTACTGATGTTATGTATAATAGCGCAGATTTATCTAAGCCAGAAGAAATAGATGCAATGTTTACTGCTATTATTGATAGTTTCGCCAAAGTAGATATTTTAGTAAATAATGCAGGTATTCAATTTGTATCACCAATCGATGAGTTTCCAGCAGATAAATGGGAGCTAATTATGCGTGTATGTTTAAATGCATCATTTTATACTATTAAAAATGCTTTGCCATCTATGAAAAATCAGCAATGGGGTAGAATCATTAATATTGCTTCGGCACATGCGCTAGTAGCATCTCCATTTAAATCAGCTTATGTGGCAGCAAAGCACGGCATACATGGTTTAACAAAATCTGTGGCGCTAGAAGTGGCAAGAGAAGGTATAACAGTAAATTCTATTTGTCCTGGGTATGTTAAAACTCCATTAGTATTAGGGCAAATTGCAGATACAGCTAAAGCACGTAATATGACTGAGGATGATGTAGTAAACAATGTTTTACTTGCAGCTCAGGCTACTAAGAAGTTTGTAGAAATAGAAGAAGTAGCTTCTTTAGTCTATTATTTATGTAGCAAAGAGGCTGCATCTATTACAGGAACGGCGCTTTCAATGGATGGTGGTTGGACGGCTCAGTGATTTTAGAAGTAGTGGGATTTTAGAAGTGGTGGCCAGAGACGGGGTCGAACCGCCGACACAAGGATTTTCAGTCCTTTGCTCTACCAACTGAGCTATCTGGCCATGTGAGAAGTTTATAATCAATAAAAAGACGTTTGTCTATCCTAAATTCTTTGTTTGGGGAAAAAACAGTTTGTACCTTGTGAAACTTGTGTACTATACTGTTGATTTATTATAATTGGAGGAAGAGACATGCATGAGTTATTTGCTATTAAAAATGTGTATTCATTATATGAGGGCAACCAATTGCTAGTTATGCTTGGGATAATGGTGATCGCTTTTTATCCTTTGCTTGTTATTATTAAAAGATTAATTTTACCCAGCGTTGGTAAAATAGTAGATAAAAGAAATATCAATTATACAAAAATTTTTGCTAAGCATAATTTATCAAAACATGCGGTATGGTTATTTGTTGCTATATATCTTATGCTCTGGGGCGACTTCTTGAATAAATCTGATTTAATGAGTGCCGCAATGGTAAGAATTAAAGATATGGTTCTTGATATATATATAGTTATAACTATAACTTCTCTATTACTTACTTTAATGGATATTACTGTTGACTTATATAAGAGCAAACAAAAGTCAGTAAAAATTGCTATTGGCTTACACATGAACATTCTTAAGCTTGTGGTAACAATATGTTCGGTCTTGAGTGTTTTTTCTTTGATTTTAAGTATTCCAATTTCATCTTTGTTTACTAGTTTAGGTGCAGCTGCTGCTTTATTGACTTTTGTTTTTAAAGACACAGTTCTTGGCTTGCTTGCAAGTTTACAACTTACTTTTCAAAATATTATTCAAGTAGGTGATTGGGTAACTTTACCACAATATAATGCTGATGGTGATATTAAAAAAATTACAATTACAGTAGTAGTAATCCGCAATTTTGATGGCACATATACTACAGTTCCAACTTCAGCATTCTTGTTAACAAGCGTAAAAAATTGGCGTCAAATGTTTGAAGAAGGCGGGAGGCGTATCAAACGATCAATTAGTTTGGATATGGATACGATAAAAATCTGTGACCAGGAAAGTTTGAATGTACTTAAAAAAATGCCTACTATGCTAGCTTTGGCTAAAGAGAGCCCTGAATTATTTAATACGAAAGCAGAAAAAACGAATATATCTATGTTTAGATATTACATAGAGCAGCATCTTAGAAGTAATCAAGGAATTCATCAAGAAGGGTTTACTTTTTTAGTGCGTGAACTTGATCCAACTCCGACTGGTATTCCTATAGAATTATATGTATTTACTAAGGATACTAGATGGGCTAATTACGAAACTATCCAAGCTGATATTTTTGATCATTTATTAGGTGTTTTGCCAAAATTTGGATTAAAAGCATTTCAAACAATAATCAGGCCATAAATACTGGATACAAGCTTGATAGAGATAGTTTACGCGCCCAATGGTATTTTTAAAAAGAAAGCAATATCTGTATTGAATGTGGACAATAAAGTACGCTTGATCGTTGATCAAATGTTCGAGATTATGTACCAGCATGGTGCAGTAGGTATGGGGGCAAATATGGTAGGTATTTTGCAAAGAATAGCTGTCGTTGACTTGCAAGAAAATAATGAGCAACATCCATACGTACTGATTAATCCATCTATTAATTATGCTTCTTCTGAAACGCAGATATTCGAAGAGGGATCAATAAGTTATCCAGGTATCAAAGCTAAGATTACCCGCCCTAAGCACATAGAAATTCAATATCTTGATTATTATGGTCGAAAGCAACTGCTAAAAGCTAGTGATTGGTTATCAACAGTAATACAGCACGAGTTAGATTATCTAGATGGCAAAGTGTTTTTAGATTATCTATCACCACTAAAGAGAAACATCTTGTTGAAGAAGATGCAAAAAGCTAAATAAATCTTTGCTTTTGCTTTACAGCTAGTAGGTAAGTGGGGTATAATCCGTAGTTGCTACTGATTTTGTAGCTATGGTAATAAACGTTGTTCGAAATAAGAACTTCGGACCCGGGGGCGGTACCCGGCGCTTCCACCATTTATATTATGGGAGCGAAATAGGATCGACGAGTTTAGTAAAGGGATAATTTTTACCCAGTATGATTCCGCTGGATCTTTTGATCTTGGGTCAAAAAAAGTAAATGCAAACGATAATAATCGCTTGTCGGCTGCTGCTTAATTGTAGCTAGCCACGGGGTTGGGGGCTTACCTGGCAACAGAAAAGTCCCGCTAAATAAAAATTTATACATAATATGGCAATTGACTATCAATCACTAATAGATGAAGCTATGTTGGCTATCGTGCGTAAAATTTTGTTAGATACGCAAGATAACGGTTTGGCAGAGGATCAATGTTTTTATATTTCTTTTCGTACGGATTATCCAGAAGTGATATTGTCGAAACAAGTTAGGCAACGCTATCCAAAGGAAATCACTATAGTTCTACAATATCAGTACAAAAATTTACAAGTACTAGAAGATAGATTTTCGGTGAATATAGCTTTTAATAGTATTCCTGAAACAATCGAGATTCCATTCTCTGCATTAACAGGTTTTGTTGATCCTTCGGTTAATTTTAGTCTGCAATTTAGAAAAAATAATGACAATGAGGATGTTGTAGATACGGTTATAGAAAAAGAAAGTAAAGATTCAATTAGGATGAAACCTAAGGCTACTTCTACTACAAAAAAAGCTGACAAAAAAGCTGGTGAAGTCATAGCAATTGACAAATTTCGTAAAAAGATAAAATAACTATGCCTAATCTTCCTAAACCATTTGTAGAAATATATACAGATGGAGCTTGTTCTGGAAATCCTGGACCAGGAGGGTGGGGAGCTCTGCTAATTTTTAAAAATAATCGTAAGCAAATTTTTGGTCATCAGCTTGAAACTACAAATAACCAGATGGAAATCCAGGCGGCTATTTCAGCTTTACAAATTTTAAAAAAATCTTGTAAAGTGGAGATATATACAGACAGTAAGTACGTTCAAAAGGGTATTACCGAATGGATACACAACTGGAAAAAAAATAACTGGCGTAAAAGCGACAATAAGCCAGTTAAAAATGCTGCATTATGGAAAAATTTACAGCACGAAATAGAAAAGCACGATATTATTTGGTCCTGGGTAAAAGGGCATTCGGAAAATGAAGGTAATGATATCGCGGATAAGCTGGCTGTTGAAGGTAGGGAACTGGCGAGGAGAGAATTAGATAAATGTCATTCATAAATAAATTTTGGATTAAATTTTTTGCAAGAGAAATTGGCGCTGATCAGTTTGGTAATAAATATTTTATTGGTAAAAACAAAAATTATTTAGGACATTCTAAACGTTTCGTTGTATATAATGGCAAAGCAGAAAGTTCTAAAGTGCCGCCAATGTGGCATGCATGGTTGCATTATCTTAATAATGAAATTCCTGAAGGCCAGGCCTCACACAGTTGGCAGCAAGAACATGTTCCGAATTTAACTGGCACTAAACATGCTTATAATCCGGATAAAGATATAAATAAAAAGTTGAAAACATATTCAACATGGATCCCCAATAAATAGAAGATATATAGATGAAACAAGGTGTAATTGAAACTTTAGTAGGTTTATTAGTATTAGTAGTGGCGTTTGGCTTTTTAAGTTTTGCTTACAATGTAAGTAACGTATCTAAAACACGAGATGGTTATAGCGTAGTCGCAAGTTTTCAAGATATTGATGGTATTTCTGAAGGTGCGGATGTTAAATTAGCTGGTATTAAAGTTGGCTATGTTGATAGTGTGGTATTGGATTCAGATACATATTATGCAGGAGTAAAACTTTATATCGAGAAGGCAATAGAAATCCCTGAAGATTCTAGGGCTATTGTCGCTACAAGTGGATTATTAGGTGGAAAATATATTCGTATAAGCCCAGGTGGAGCAGAAGAGAATTTAAAGAATGAAGGTAGAATTAAATTCACCCAATCATCACTAAATATTGAAGATTTAATTGGCAAATTAATGTATTCATTGACTAGTAAATAGATGGTTGATTTATCTTTTAGAATAAATCCTCCTTCTGAAGCATTAGTATTATCTATGAAGTTTATAAAGTCTTCTATACCCAAAACAAAATTCTAAAGAGCCCGTTTTTGGTATTCATGATTACAAAAATAGGGTTTTAAAAAGGTACCCGTATTAGCTGTGTATTGTTCTGTTCGGGAAAGAAAATAGCCTAATATCATTCTTATTTTACATTAATTAGCAATTAAATGTTAATCTAGTAGTAAGAAGTTTGTTTTGAAAAGACTTCTTATGATAAGGTGGAGAGAAAAATGGGTATAAAAAAGATATTTTCACGATTAATAAAGGCGATTAAAAGTAGCAATTCAGAAAAAAAGGATAATAATTATATCAAGTTATCACAAGATAATTCAGTTGATGAGAAAGTTACCGCGCAGTCAATTTTAAGTAATTTAGAAGATAATTCCTTTTGGACTAGTAATATTATTGGTATACCTAAGGGGCTTCTTGAACAGTTTCTTGATCAAAACATGCTGTCTTTAATTGATGGCGCTTCAGGAGATTTTTGTCATGAAGATGCGTGCAATAGTTATCTTCTTGGCGCAAGTGACACAGGTTAACGAAGTTTATAATATTGATTACTACTACTACTACTACTACTACTACTACTACTACTGCTGCCCTTTTTTGAATTTACAAGGGCGGTAGTAGTGATTATAGCAAACCAAACTGTTCTGCTACTATGCTACAAGTTTTTTGCGCTATTATTCTAGCTTTATTTGCGCCATGAGTTAGAGTATCTTTAATGTATTTTGGGTCTTGGATTATTTTTTTATATTCAGTGTTTATGGGATCTAGTTTTGAAATTATAAGCTCTGCCAGATCGCTTTTAAATACAGAAAATCCTTTGATTTGGTATTGCTCTACGATCGTATTTTGTGTTTGCTGTGACAATGCACAAAATATATTAATTAGATTACTAACTTCTGGGCGATGTGTCGGGTCATAAGTTATTTCTGCTAAATTATCTGTTTTGGCTTTTTTAAGTTTTTGCATAATTGTATCTGGGCTATCCGTAAGGTTAATCCGTGCAGCATCACTAGCATCAGATTTGCTCATTTTTTTGTTACCATCACGCAGGCTCATAACTCTTGTTGCTGTTCCTTGAATTAATGGTTCTGGTACGGTTATAATTTTTTTACCAAATTTTCTATTTATAACTCCAGCTATATCTCTGGTAAGTTCTAGATGTTGTTTTTGATCATCACCAACTGGTACAATATCTGCGTTATAGAGCAAAATATCAGCTGCCATTAGAATGGGATAAGTGAATAATCCAGTGTTCGCATTATCTTGTTTTTTACCAGCTTTATCTTTAAATTGCGTCATGCGTTTGAGCCAGCCTATAGGGGTAACACAATTTAACATCCAGGCTAATTCACAATGTTCTTTTACCGCTGATTGTAAAAATATAGTGGATTTTTTAGGATCAAGTCCGGCAGCGAGATAGGTTGCGGCGGCGTTGAACGTTGATTTTTGTAATTCTTCGGCGCTACGATCAACGGTTATAGAATGTAGGTCAGCTAAGAAGAAATAGCAATTATATTCATTCTGTAGATTGAGCCAGTTATTGATGGAGCCTAGATAATTGCCAAGATGTAAATCACCGCTTGTTTGAATGCCTGATACTGCAGTTTTGGTCATTAGTGCCTCTAAAGAAATCTTATGATAGTTGTTTAATATGTATATATAGGAATTATAGTTTTACGAAGTAAAAAAATACTATATAGTTCTTTTCTAATTAATATTTTGGTTATATTTTTATGTCGTGGTCTTGGCGTTTAAAAGTTATTGTATTTTATACAATAATTAGTGTAGTGATGACATCATTTTTTGTTTTATTTTGTATACCGGTGCAATTCATTGGAGCACCGTATTCTTGGCGCTATAAAATGTCAGAAATATTTTCATATATTTTTATATATTTAATATGGGTTATATGCGGTATCAAGTTTGAAACAGAAGGGGTTGATAAATTGCCTCAAGATGCTAAACCTTATATCGCATTAGCAAATCATCAATCTTTTTGGGAAAATTTCTTCATGCAATTGATTATTCCCAAACATTCCTGGGTAGTGAAGCAAGAATTACTAGATATACCGATATTTGGACGTTGTTTAAAAACTGTTAGACCTATAGCTGTAGACAGAAGCAATAGTAGGTCTGTAGTACAAATTATAAAAGAGGGGGAGCGTAAAATTGATGATGGTATATCTATTATTATGTTTCCAGAATCAACTCGTGTTTCCGTAGATAAAACTGTGTCATTCAAAGTAAGTGCTGCTAAACTTGCACTAAATGCTAAAGTTCCAATAGCGCTAATTGCTCATAATGCAGGATTAGTTTGGCCAAAAGGTTTTTGGTTTAAACAACAAGGTACAGTAAAAGTAAAAGTGATAGAAGTAATGCTACCTGAGGAATTCGCTAATCAAGATGCAAGAGAGCTTACGCTTTATATTCAAAATACAATCAATTTAGAGAAGAACAAATTGGCTGAACTTGGAGTGTAAGCCAATTATATTTAGAAAGATAATCGTTTTTTTAAATAATTACAGCCATTTATGCCTTCAAAGATGTATTAATTTAAGCGATTTAGTCTTATTTGGTGCGCCAATGACTCGGGATAGGAAAATCTTTTGCTTATATATATTATAGGTTTGATTTGGCCTATCTAATTCAATTAGACTGAAATATGCTAGTATTTTATCTAATTGATATTTAGAGGTGCATTATGTCAGGGCAATTAACATCCGACCCACTATTCGTGGGCTTAACCAGACCATCAATGATTTTTGGAGTAAGTATACAATATGCGATGTTGAATCTTATGGTGGCCGTAACCATGTTTATTCAGAAATCTAGTATCTATATTATTTTTATAGCAGCTGTGGTGCATTTGATTGGCTATCTTTTATGTTTTAAAGAACCTAGATTCATGGAGCTTTACTTAAATTATGCTGGTAAATGTAACCAGTGTCCTAATAAGTCATATTACGGTGCCAACTCTTATAGCGCCTAAGATACTGGATATATTATATGTTTAAATTATTTAAAACAGCTTCGGCTAAAGAAAAATACTCAAAGAAAGAAAAGCCTGTTTCTGACTTTATTCCATACAAAGGTCATTGGAATAAGAATACTATTCTGACTAAAAATAATGGTTTGTTACAGGTCATTAAAGTTGGTGGCTTTTCTTTTGAAACAGCTGATGATGATGATTTAGATATACGTAAAGGTATTAGAAATTCGTTGCTAAAAAATATGGCATCTGGAAATGTAACATTATATTTTCATACAATAAGACGCCGTAAGCCAGTCATGGAATCTAGCGGTGAGTATAGTATGGATCCTACGGTAAGTACAGCTAAAGGTTTTATTAGTTATTTAGAAGCCGAATGGAATGCAAAGAACTCAAACTCAGATTCCTATTTTAATGAATTATATGTAACCATACTTTATGAGCCTGACAAAGAGGGGGCTGCTGTCATTGAATATCTTTTTACCAAAATGCGTCAAAAATCTAATAAGTCAGTTTGGGAAAATGATATGCGCGAAATGCGTGAAAGCATGGAAGAGATGACAACTCGTGTGCTTAATACATTGAGAGATTATGATACTAAATTATTGGGCGTAAAAAAAACCAAAGGTGGAATTTTTTGTGAACTTAGTGAATTTTTGGGAACTTTAGTTAATTGTGGTGATCAGTCTCCAATGATGATACCTAGCAATCATTTAGATGAGTATTTGCCAACTAATAGGTTGTTTTTTGGATCACGATCTATTGAAGCTAGGGGCCCTAGGGGTAAGCGTTATGGTGGTATAGTTAGTGTGCGCGAATATGGACCTACTACGTCTGCCGGGGTATTTGATGGCTTTTTGCAGATGCCATTCGAATTTATAATGACACAAAGTTTTAGCTTTTCTAATAGAACGATTGCAATTAATAAAATGCAATTGCAGCAAAACAGGATGATTCAAGCGCAAGATAAAGCTGTTTCGCAAATTGCTGAAATCTCTCAGGCATTAGATATGGCAATGAGTGGAGATATTGGTTTTGGAGAGCATCATATATCATTATTATGTATTGATAATGATATGAAAGCTTTAGAAAACACTTTGTCTATGGCAGCAGTGGAATTATCAAATTGCGGCATGCAGCCAGTGCGTGAAAGGGTTAACATGGAGCCTAGCTATTGGGGACAATTGCCTGGTAATATGAGTTATATCATCCGTAAATCAACGATCAATACTTTAAATTTAGCTGGCTTTGCTTCAATGCATAATTATCCTCCTGGACAAATTACAGGTAATCACTGGGGTGACTATGTAACGGTGCTTGATACAACTTCTGGAACGCCATTTTATTTTAATTTCCATGTTAGAGATGTTGGGCATACATTAATCATTGGTCCAACTGGTGCTGGTAAGACAGTTCTAATGAATTTTTTATGCGCACAAGCACAAAAATTTAGGCCAAGGATGTTCTTCTTTGATAAGGATAGAGGGGCTGAAATATTTATTAGGGCAATGGATGGGGTTTATACTACTATTGATCCTGGCGCTAATTGTGGATTTAATCCCTTGCAATTAGATGATGTTAGTGAAAATAGAACGTTTATTTTGGAGTGGTTGCGCACTCTAGTAACCTCTAATGGTGAAACTCTGGATGCAGAGGATATTAAAGTTCTGACCCAGGCTATTGATGGTAATTTTAGGTTAGATAAAAGGGACCGTAAGCTTAGTAATGTGGTGCCTTTCTTAGGCATGTCAGGGCCTGGAACTTTGGCCAGTAGGATTGAGATGTGGCACGGCAAGGGATCGCATGCCCGTATATTTGATAATGATGAAGATGCAATTGATCTGTCTTTATCCAGAGTTTTTGGCTTTGAAATGGCGGAGTTATTAAAAGATCTAGTGGCTTTATCACCAGTACTATTATACATATTTCATAGAATTAATATATCTCTAGACGGCTCACGAACTATGATCGTTCTCGATGAAGCTTGGGCGTTAATTGATAATGAAGTCTTTGCGCCTAAAATTAAAGATTGGCTAAAAGTTTTACGTAAACTGAATACTTTTGTAATTTTTGCAACGCAAAGTGTGGAAGATGCTACTAAAAGTAAAATAAGTGACACTTTAATTCAGCAAACATCGACACAGATTTTCTTGCCTAATCTTAAAGCAACTGACGTTTATAAAACTGCTTTTATGCTTTCTCAACGCGAATATGTATTGATTAAAACAACCGATCCAGCATCTAGGTATTTTTTGATTAAGCAAGGGGTTAATGCTGTTATAGCAAAAGTTAATTTAAGTGGTATGGATAATATAATTAATGTGCTATCGGGCAGAGCAGATACAGTGGTCTTGCTAGATAAAATTATTGCAAAGCATGGTAGTGATCCTAAAAAATGGCTGCCATTTTTCTATGAAGAAGTAAGACAGTTAGGTTGATGTATAATAATACAGCGAGTACTATTAGACAAATAAATTGTGTGAATCACTTAGTGGTTCTATTCATATACTTACGTATTAAATTTGAAAAAATTGTAGGTTGTTTTTTAAATATTCGTTTTAAATTAATAACTGCGCTGCTTATAATAGTTTTATCCGTTTCTAGTAATGTTCATAATGCTCGTGCTGCAGATGTGTTAGATACAATATTAGATACACTTGAAGGCCTTACTTGTGAGACAAATGGTGTAGGAAATTTGTTGCGTAGTGAATTTTCTCATACTTGTATTCCGGCGTCATTTTTTACTTTTTTAATAGCAAATATAGTTTCACCTGGTTTGTATGCTAATACATTTTTACGTGTAACTATTAATGATGATGAGTTATTTCCAGGTGCTTGTGACAGAGGCAATAGAATTGATTTTAATGATCAAAAATTAAGTTTTTCAATGTGCAATAATATTGATCTAGCTGTCGCACGAGTAGGGGCTATTAAAGATACAATAGTAGTAATTGCCAAGGCTTTTTTAACTAATAGTGATCCATGGGATGATATTCAAGATGCATGGAAATTACCTAAATCAGAATATCATAAAATGTTTTTAGACAAGAGAGAAGGCGATAGTGGAGTTATGTATGATGTCGGTATAATACCGGTATTTCCATGGAAAGTTATCAAAGAAAATGATAAAATGTGTGTCGCTACCCAAAGCTTCGGTGGTTGGATTCCAATTGGTTGTAAATACATAAAAGAACCATGTCCTGTTTCTATATATTCTGAGTTTATGGATTTAAGTCCAGAAGGTATGAGTGAACTGGCTAACCTAACATCTTTGACTACATGTGGTAATATGGGTGGTTGCTATAAAAGAGCATACGATAATTCTAGGACTGGCATAGTTATGACTGGTCCATTGATAGAATGCGTTAAAGAAATGATCGCCAAATTGATGATTAGTAGTGCTGTTTGTAGCTTTGATGATGTACAGCAAGTCTTAGGCAGTAATTCAAGGCATTCTAGTGCGTTATTTCAATTCCAAAGGAATATGCATAAGATAGTTAGTGCGTTATTGACAATATATGTAATTTTATTTGGGTTTAAAATTGTATTAGCTGGCGATATACCACCTAAATCTGAATTAGTAAATTTTTTAGTCAAGTTCTTGTTCGTGGTTTATTTTTCCGTTGGTATCAACATCAATGTAGGAAGTGGCGATGATTTAAATCGTATGGATGGTATGATTCAGTGGGCGTTCCCGTTTTTATTAAACGGTATGAATCAAATGGCTGGTTGGATGATGAATGCTAGCCCTTCTGAACTGTGTAAGTTTGATGACGTATATTATCCTGATTCTTTACGACATCTGCAGTTATGGGACGCGCTGGATTGCAAAGTATCACATTATCTAGGGTTAGATGCAATGCAAACTATGATTGTTGAAAATGCTTCTAGGAATCATGATTGGAAAAGATTCGATGTGTTGAGTTTTCCAATTCCTCCATATATATATTTACTTATTCCAGCTATTATTTCTGGTAATTTTACGTTAATTTCATTAGCCTTGATGTATCCATTATTGGTTATTTCTGTTGCAGCTTTTATTGTTAACGCAACAGTTGTATGCATGATATCTATAGTTGTACTTGGTGTTCTTGCTCCATTATTTGTCCCCCTATATTTGTTTGACTATACAAAAGGGTATTTTGAAGCTTGGGTAAAGCTATTAATCTCATTTTTATTGCAACCTATGGTGGCCGTGGTGTTTATGACTACCATGCTATCAGTATATGATTTTGGTTTTTATGGCACGTGTAAATACACAAGCAAAGATTTCACATATACTGGTCCTGAATTCAAATTAACCGTAGCTACTGGTATAGGTCAAGCTAGTGTAGGAGTTGATAGTAGAACAGTAAGATATTCTTATCTAGATCAAGATTGGGAAAAATACACAGAAGAAGAGAAGGAAGGGTGTCAAAACAGTCTCGGGTTTATTCTAAATAATCCATTTCAATTTTTATATGGTACTGGTGAAGACCTTGCAACTAGCGCAGTAATGCCATGGATTGAAGATGCTAGCGGTGATGAAGAGAAGAAACGATTTAATTTCCTTGATGCTGTAAGCAGCTCTCCTGGCATGTTTTTTAGCATGGTAGAGGTGATATTTGAAAAAATAAAAACCTTGGTACTTGCAATGCTTACAGCGTGCCTAGTACTTTATTTAATGTATCACTTTAGCGAAAGTCTAGCTGAATTTGCAGCGGATATGACGGAAGGTGTATCGATAGCTAATATGGCAATTAAGCCACAGGCTGTATTTAAAGCGGGCATGGCAGCGCTTGGCGCAGCTGGCGGCGCAAGTGGCGGCGGTGATGCTGCGGCGAGCGGCGGCGATGGAGGTGGAGCTGATAAGATGTCAACAAGTAGAGGTGGGGGTGCTTCGGATAAAATGTCAACAGGAGGCGGCGGCTCTTCGGACAAGATGTATACCGGAGGCGGCGGTGGTGCCTCTTCAGACAAGATGTCTACCGGCGGCGGTGGTGGCGGCTCAGAAAAAATAGCTGGTAAATTAGCAGATAAAATGAAAGGGGCTGGTAGCAAAGTTGGCAGTGGTTTAAATCCTAGTGATAGTGTAAAAGCTTCTGCAAAGGGTGAAGATGTAAGTAGAGAGGCTCCAGTTGAGTCTGGAAAATCCGAGAATTCAGAATCTGGAGAGTCTGCTTCTGATAAGGTTACGACCAAAGATTCTTCTGATGGCAATTTAGATAAAGGTGAAAAATAGTTTATGAATAAAGCGAGATAATGAAAGTAATAATTCGTCAAATGTCATTATTAGTTATGCATTTTGTGCTTATATTAAGCGCACAAAATGCATATGCTACATTTGGTGAGAGTTGTTCATTATTACCTAGAGTTGACCCAGAAGGATATCTGGTTAATGATACTGCGTATGGTTATATTCAGAAAAACCTTGATATGAAAACTCATGTTGATGATGCTTGTGTTGCGGATGGCCGTGAATTTAAATTTTGTATTAAAAATAAAACATTAGACCCTGTATGTACTCCTATAACCATGTCAATTGGTGATACATCGCGTTTAGGGGATTTAAGTGCTAATCCAGATCTTGGAGGGCAACGTTCTTTAGAAAATATCTTGCTGAGTGTTGATATTATTGATAGTGAAGTGTGTTTAACTATGCCAACCTCTCGTGGTATGATGCCTCTTATTTGTCGTAACAAAGAAGTAGGACCTTCATCTCCAACAGGTGAAGCGGTTGAAGAAATTTGTAGAACCATCGGTGAATCATGTTATAGCAGCCGTTCTAAAAGTCAGTCATTGTTGAGTTTTTCTGGGTTAACCATTCACTGTTTACGCGATACGTTGAATAAAGTTTTTTATATAGGTAATGAGTGTCCTACATTTGATGATGACATTACCTTTACTATGCTAAGGCCATTCCCTGCATTTCAAGAGGCTATGAAGATGGCGGTTCGTGGGGCATTAATTTTATATGTGATGATATATGGTTTTAAAATAGTAATGAATGGTGAATATGCAGAGCTTAACAAGATTGCATTATTTGTTATTAAATTCTTGTTTGTTGTATATTTTGCTGTAGGTATGGGAACTAAAACATTGGAAGATGGTAAGCAAGTACAGCATAATGGTATGACGGAGTTTGCGTTGCCTATCCTAGTAGAAATGACATCTAATTTTACTGAAATGGTATTTTTGGCTGGTGGCTCACAGGGATTATGTAATTTTGACGCTACAAAATATCAATCTGGCTACGCTTTCTATAAAGTATGGGACGCAATAGATTGCCGAATTGGTTACTATTTAGGTATGCAAATAATATATAATATAGGAACAATCATTAGTTCAGCATCATCATCAACAAACACTGTAGGACAACCTATTAATTATGGTTCTAATAGTGGTGAGGGGTATGATGTTCTAGATTCACCGGGTTCATTCTCGTTTTTTGCAGTTATGTGTGCTTTTTTCTTGGCTGGAAATATAATAATAGTGATTTTTGGTTTGTTGTTTGTTGTAGTGTTTTTATCTGTAATATTATATTTTCTTACGGCTTATTTAGTTTGTATGGTTACGCTATATGTAATGGCATATATTTCTCCTATTTTTATTCCAATGATATTATTTGAGCGTACAAAGGGATATTTTGATGCCTGGCTTAGAATAGTGGTTTCGTGTACATTGCAGCCAGCAGTAATTGGTGGGTTTATAGCTTTGTTACTTACTATGTATGATTCAGCTATATATGGAAATTGTGAATTTCAGCGACATGATTATTCAGCTGGCGAGATTACATTTAGTACATTTGAGTTACGCTTACCAGAAGCAGAAGTAGAAAAATGTGAGGCAAGTTTTGGATATAAATTATTACGTTATTATACAGGAGAGGGATGGGAAGAGAAAATATTAATTTTATTCTCAGTAACAAATCTCAGGGATACTTTAAATATATTGCCAAGTTTGCTCTACGTTATAGTGTATGTTTTTATATTCTATTTCTTTATACAATCAGTTAATGAGTTTGCGTCTGACTTAACGGGAGGCCCAAGCATGTCTGCGGTTACAGCTTCACCAACGGCAATTATGGATAAGGCTATAAATCTGGCACTAGCAGCAAAGTCCGCTGTTAGTGCAGGAGTTAAGGCATACGCTGGTGATACCAAAGGCGCAGCGGAAGATGCGGCTGATGCTGGAGAAAAAGTCTCTGAAGACACTACTTCAAATAAGAGTTCGCGAAGTGGTGATAAAATGTCTACTGGCAAAGGTGGTGGCGGTGGTGGTGGTGCTCCTGATATTGATATAAGTAGCGCAGGGGGAGGAGGTTAAGATGGACGAGAAAAAACTTGCGACCATCGCTGCAATGGTAGGTGGAGCGATTATATTAATAATAGTTTTGTGGATTATTGCTATTATAGGTGCCATGGATTTAACAGATGGCTGTTTGTATAGATATAATATTGGTAATGATGGCGCCCTTTCAACAGCAGATAAATTAACTAATACTGTTACTTTAAAAGCAAATGCAAATTATACAGCTCTTAGTAGTTCTTTAGGACCAACTTCGAATGGTTTAGAAGTTGACCCTACTACTTACGGGAAATGGTTAAATACAAATTTGCGTGTTACAGGTGGGCAAAAAGTTAGGTTTGTTATTAAAGGTGAAGTAAGTTTATGTAAAGCTTATTTGCCAATTAATAATTTACAAAGTACTAGTGATAAAGACAAAGATGGTCAGCTTATTCCTATACCAAGAACAAGTGATAAAGTTTCGCCACCTGTAACGGTATATTTTGATGCTAAGACAGATCAATGGAGAAATTTAACACAAATCTTTAAAAATGACCATCTAGTTGTGTCACTTGTTCCTGATCAGAAGGGAACAGCCACTACTAGTAGGGTTTATAATTCTATAGAAAAAGGTGCAATTACTGCTGATTGCAGCGCTGGTAAGCGCTCATATAATCCAATATGCGGTAGATATTCACTTTGGGATTCTGGTTCTACTTACGTATCTAGTTGTAAGTGGAAAAGTCAATGCTATGAGTGTAATTGCCGTGACGAATGTAGTTTTTGGAACGTGGTTGGTATATGTATAGGTAATTGGAACAGAGTTTGTGATTGGTGTGGATGTTATGAAAATGTTTATGGTACCGCTCCAGAGCCTTACGGTGAAGAAAAATATATATCGCCAAGATATGAGGATATATCATCCTTAATAACTGATTTTAATCCAAGTTGCCGTAATAATCAGTCTTATGTTGATGGAGATTATCAAAATAAAAAATATTTTTGGTTTTCAGCGGATAATGCAGCAGGACTTTTATACAGATTTGATACCAACATTAACCCTAGTAGTGCTAGTACTAGAGGATCTGATTATAGCTTTGCTGAGATAGCAAGCGATCAATCATTCCATGCGGCTGGTGAAGATTATAAAATTATCATGAATACTATATATACTCAACGTAACATTGGGTATTTACAATATCGTTTTCATGATAATGATGGAGTGTTTGCAGATAATACAGGTGGTTATGTTTTAAATATTAAGCAAACAAAATGCCGTAGAACAAATGGCAATGGCTTTAATGATGTTGTGGAGGGGCGTGGTGTAGTACAATATGTTATTACAAATTATGGCGCTAGTCCGAATGCAAGTGCGCCAAGTAGTGTGCAAAACATTCTAGTTGATGCTAACGGGTCTGGAGAATTTGATGCTCCTTCGGATGCAGATGGATATTTGTGGCTTAAGATTAAAAATGATGCGAATGATTATCAAGATAGTTTTGGTCAATATGATGTACAGTTTTTTACTAGCGTTGAAACGGGAGCGTTTTATAAAGGAGTATTAGATCCATTTTTTACCGGGTTAAAAAATAAAATCAAAGATGCTTCAGTTACTATTTTTAAGAATATGACTTGTTATAAGGGGATTGGTGGTTCAGAAAATTGCACTAATTTTTTCCAGTATATTAAATTTATGCTAATATTATACATCATGCTTTATGGCATGATGTTCTTAATGGGCATGGTAAAAATTAGCCAAAATGATCTAGTCATTCGGGTTATTAAGGTTGGGCTTGTTGCTGGTTTAATTAATGATTCAACGTTTGAATTTTTTAATTCCTATGTTTTTGATTTTGTTACTGGGTTTTCAGATGATATTATGGCTAATATGTCCGGTTATAGTACTTTTTCCGGCAATACTAGCGTTTCAAATCCATTCATGTTCCTCGACGCAGTGATGACTAAAATATTCTTTAGCTCTACATTTGCTGCTCAAATGATGGCATTATTATCTATGGGATTAAACGGTGTTTTGTATTTTATATTACTATTTGTGTGTATGGGTATTATAATCATCGTGGCTTTTAGAGCTATTGCTGTGTATTTAATGGCTTTTATGGCAATAGCTGTGTTAATAGGCCTTGCTCCATTATTCTTAACTTTTATATTATTTGAACGTACTTGGTATTTATTTGATAATTGGGTTAAATTCATGACTAGATATATGCTAGAACCAATTATTATGTTGGCTGGTATAATTATCTTAACACAGTTATTTACTATCTATTTAGATTATGTGGTTGGTTATAGTGTATGTTGGAAATGTGCGATTCCAATTAAAATTCCATTCCCTCAAATAGACGGTATAACTCCTGCCTTCTTAGATGTAGAATTGTTCTGTATTAATTGGTTTGCTCCGTGGGGGTTTGATCATAGAAGTAGTTCAATGGGAATGAATATGCAAAATATGGTAGTATTGCTCATGATCGCATACTGTATGTGGGGCTACATAGATTTCTCTAATAAAATTGTGGCTAGATTAGCTGGTGGTAGTGGTGGACCATCTGCTACGGGTATGGGCGCTAGTATGTCTGGAGCAATAGAGAGTAAGGCATTATCTAAAGTGGGGCTCGATGCTCAGTCACGGGCTAATATTAAAAATGAAGCAAAATCAAGAGCTAAAAGTATGCGACGTGGCGACAAGAATGAACCATTATCTAAAGGTAATAGAAAAGATAAAACAGATAGTGGTAATAATTCAGAAGCATCTAGTGTAGCGGCAGCTAATTCTAACGCAACGGAACAAAACGCTAATACAAAAAATAACAAAGTGCCAGATACTGATAAGCCATCTAGTTGGAAATCTGCTAAACCAAAAACTGATGATGCAAACAAAAAATCCAATATAAAAATTGGAGAAAAAGCATCAAGGGGAGTTACAGAACCAAAAGACGTTCAAGATACTCCTAAAGATGCTTTAAAAGATACTCCTAAAGATGCTAGACAAGGAGTGCAGCATGACCTTGATGTTGCTAAGAAAAAATTGTTGGAACAAGCTGCGTTAGCAAAACAAGGAAATTCTGAAGTTTCAAATGCGGGAGTACTTAAAAAAGATGGAAGTGTAGTTCCAGAATCAGGTTTAGCTAAAACTTCAAAAGTAGTACCTAATAGTACAACAAACACACTAACAAGCGCAGCTCAGAAGAAACCAGACCTTGTTGAAAAAATCCAACGTTCAGGTGTTAGAGAACCTCAAGTTACTGAAGCGGATAAAGAGAAGTTAGATAAGCATAAAGAAGATATTACTCGTAAAAAAGATGATTAAACTAAAGAAAAATAAGATATGAAATTAATTCGATCATTAATAATAATTTTATTGCTAGCTACGCATGTAAATGCACGTGCTTCTAGTGATGATTTTGGTTGGATGAATTCTAGTTTTGATGCAATTACTACTTTTATAGCTGGGTGTATTGAAGTGCCTCAGTTTGCTAATATGAAGAAGAGTTCAGCTACTTTATATTTGGAAGATTCTGGTAAATGGATTTCCGCAGAAAGTTATGTTGAGGCAGATAAATTACTACAGATGGAGTGGTCTACTAAGGCTATTTTACCTAATCCAACAAAATATAAAGTATTGTATCGTATTGATCCTAGATTTAGCAAGCCACAAGTATTTATTCAGAAGAGGGTGCTTATTAAAAATGGTGACGACGAGTTTGAAGAGAAATACGTTTCAGATTTTCATCAATATAATAATGGGGTATTTTTGAGATATCAAGATAACCCATACATGACATTTTTAACGCGTATACAAGCTTTTACAGATTATTTTGATTTTAACGGTCGTTCTAAAATTCAAATCAAGAAAAATGACGTAGTCAATATTACATTAGATACTACAGGGAGTTATTTTGGTGGCACTTCTGAGATGAATTTAGAGTTGGGTTCTGGTGATGAATTATCATTAATATACACTGAAAGCGCTATCCCAGATAACAGGATTATATATAGTAATGCACACAGATGGTGTGAGGATGCTATAACACCGACTCGTCCTGAATACATATTTAATTGCGTTGCTTTTCCTCAGAAATATTGGGATATTGGAAATAATTCAATGACACTTGAAGGCAAAATAGATAATGCTGCATTTAATGCTAATAAGACATCTATTAATGCTTGTGCCGATGGTGCAACTGGAGATAATAACAATCCTATTTGTTATTATAATAAAGGCCGTGGTATGACACTTTCTGTAGGAGGGACAACCATTAAGCCTATAGCAGATAAATTTATTACTTCTTCATTCACGGGTAAAGATTTTTTTTATTATAAAAGTGATGTAGATGGTGATTTGGATTTTACTACGGATTGGGACATTGACGGTATGTACAATGATTCTGCGACGTTAAATCAATTTATGGTCAATTGGGGAGGGTGGATAGGAGCAAATAATTATGCTATGTTTAAGGCTATTAATGTTGCTTTAAGGCCTGATTTTATAATGAATTTTGTACATTTCGGTCGTTATTTATTAGACGTTGAAGTTGGCAGTTCACTTGCTTCGTTATCTCAGTCTGACCTGGATGCAGTGCAAGTTGAATATAAAATTATGCCAAGCATGAGTACGCCAAGTAATTCTGACTCAGGTACATCCGTTGATCAAAATTTTCGAGACAATGCACCATCTTCTGGATATCTATGGCTGAGGGTGGTGCGGCCAAATGATACTATGACTGGGACCATAACGGTTAAAACTGCTAATTACACGGGAGTAACTTGGTTTTCAGACGTGGTGTATAACGGGTTGGTTAAGCCTTTACGTAGCAAATTTAATGAATTATCAGAAATTATATATACTAAACTTGTTAGCAATGTGGCATTACAGAATATTGCACGCACTATGATGGTGATTTATATTATTGTTTATGGCCTTATGTTCTTGGCTGGAGCAACGCAAATTACCGTTACTGATATTGTTATACGGGTTTTAAAAATTGGAGTTATTGTTGCTTTGTTTAGCGAAACCAGCTGGACCTTCTTTAGCAAAAATTTATTTAATGTTTTTATAGACGGCACAGATTATTTGTTAACCACTATAGTAGGGGTCACGAGCAATACAGGAAATATTTTTGGCTTTGTTGATCCTATTATTGATAAATATACGAATAGTACTATTTGGGGATTGCTCTTTATACAGCTTTTACAAATTCATACGGGACTAACATTTTTTGCTATAATGACTATGTATTCAATTTTAATATATTTTAGAGCTTTATTGGAAGTGATAGTTAGTTATTGTTTGGCCTTTTTAGGATTAGCAGTAATGATTTCTATCGCCCCGCTATTCATTATACTTATGCTTTTTGAACGTACTAAGAGCATATTTGATAACTGGCTTTCTACTTTGTTTAGCTACATGATGCAGCCTACAATATTACTAGTATTCTTTTTGCTAATTGATCAAATCATAAGCGATCAAATAACTCAAGCGGTGGTAGAGTCTTGTTGGGATATTTTAATTCCAATTAAAGTTGGTTTAGATTTAAAAAATTTGGGTATACCGATAAGTTTTTCTTTTACTTTGCCATTTTTACCTGGAATACCTTTTTATGTACCGCAGTTAGACGTTATTGAATCAATAGAGGACTTCTTTTTGAAACCTGGAACCTTTTCAAGGGTAGCAACATCATCACTGTTATTTTTTGCTTTATGTAAGTTGGCAGAAGGATTAGTTGAGTATGTAACATTAATTGTTCAGTATCTAACTAATGTACTTGCTGCGCGTCAGGATGGTAAATTACAAAGCGGAATGAATCCTATTAAGGATATTACAAGTGATATGGGTAAATTGGCCAGTCCTGTTACCGGTGCATTTAAAAGTGTGAAAAACTTTGGTAAAGAAAAGTTGATTGATCAAAAAATAGCTCATAGGCCAGATGGTTCAAAGGGAAAAAAGGATATAGATTATAGTGAAGTTAATAAAGTTTCTAAGGCAAAAAGCTCTGTTGAAGAACCTAAAAAACCACCGGAAAAAGGAAAGTAAAAAGTAGAATTAAATGTATGTTATTTTTCTAATTCAGAACTAGAAGTTAGTTTAATTACAAAATAATATTCCTGTTGTTGCGAACGTAGTGCGCTAATAGGATCTATTGCAAATAGCGAAACAAACAAATAAATAAATCATAAGAATCAACATTTGTTTAAAGCAAGCACAATATAATAATATTATAGGTTGTGCGATAGCACTTGAACTCACCCAGGACTAATATTTTTTTATAAATAGATGGTTTAATTGTTGATGCGCGTGCAATACTGACCCAGTAAATGGGTTAATGTGCGTTGAAAAATGACCCACTCTTGCGATGGATATTTGTCATAATGTTCATTCATTATTATCAACCTATACTACTTGTTATTTTAACGAATGACTGGGGTATAAATCAGGAGATGTTAATAATGGAAAGTAAGAAGAAAATTCTTAATTGTCACCGAGGTGGTGAGGCAATACGCTCTATCAGTATAGTGATTTATTTGCTTGAATTTAGATAGAGAGATGACACAGTTTGTAATTAACTACGCAGAAGGCTTGAATCTAGGGATTAGGTACAGTTATATTATTATATCTAACATAAAATAGTATATACCCAAGTTGGTACGAAATTCGTTAAAATGACACAAAAATCATAAAATTTAGAGTTATTACAATCAAAAAACCTCAAGAGTAAGCCGTTCTAAAAAAGATAGCAGCTTTGTAGTGCCATATACTA
>Ga0209390_10001977_pt1 | contig 37489 bp, 19 predicted proteins | sample BON01_FD_187212 | JGI IMG/M metagenome (GOLD analysis project Ga0209390, IMG submission 187212) | Freshwater microbial communities from Lake Bonney liftoff mats and glacier meltwater in Antarctica - BON-01 (SPAdes) (version 2) | ecosystem: Environmental > Aquatic > Freshwater > Ice > Glacier...
TACTCAGGATTTGGATGATCCGAATCAGTTCGAGCATCCCACTTGGTTCGTTGATTACCATAAGCAGTTACCCCTCCATTATCTTTCAGCTGCTTGGCCAAGTGCATTAAGTTCCAGGTCATGAACGTGGCATTTCTATTGGTGAATTCATTCTCAGGGCCACCGGAATTTTTATCCATATAAGAAGGCCCAGGTCCCGCCTCTCCTATCCAACCTGCATCTGCCTGTGGCGGAATAGAATAGCCCAAATGCTGTAAAGAATACAGGACATTCATGGCACAATGCTTAATCCCGTCTTCATTTCCTGTCACCAAACATCCGCCAACCCGGCCATAATAAGCATATTGACCTTGCTTATTCAATTCACTCGAAAAGCCATACAAGCGCTCAATAGTCCTAGTTGCGATGGATGATTTATCACCTAGCCAGATCGGAGTACATAGAACAAGAATATCCGCATCCATGACCTTCTTCTGGATCTCCGGCCACTCATCCACAGCCCATCCATGTTCTTTCATATCGGGATATACTCCAAAAGCAATCTCATGATCAACTGGCCGAATCACTTCCACCGACACACCATTAGCCTCCATGATGGCCTGACTCATACTGATCAAACCCGAAGTGTGGGATTGCTCAGGAGATTTCTTGAGCGTACAATTGAGAAAAACGGCTTTTAAACCGGAGAAATCATAAGGATTCTCGTCATTAAGTTTCTGTTGGAAGGAATTAAGTATCATGGGTAGTTATTTTGAATTTTTTGTGAATTGATATGAACAGTTGCCTTAACCTATCTGGCTGGATGACGGGTGACCGATGTCCGATGTGGCCTCAATCTGAGTGTCAAGCATTTCCTTTGCTGTTTATGAATCTCTAGCGACAGAAAAACGAATAGAAATAAAAATTACGAAAACCTACTCGCTTAAAGTGTCTTTATTAAGACAGGTTTCGATTTATATTATAAAACCCCTGTTATTAACTAATTTAAAGCACTCCTGTTTGAATAAACATCTAATCAAATCACGCTATGACTGAAAATGCCAACATCTGGTACCTTGATAATTTCAGTATGATGAAAGTGCTGAAGCCTCAGGAGCTCATGGATTTAGAGAAAATGACAGTTATGGCTGATGTGGCGAAGAATCAGACTGTTTACTTCCCACAAGACGAAGCAAAGACTATCTATTTTTTGAAAAAGGGCAAGGTCAAAATCTCAAAAGTCTCTGATACCGGTAAAGAAATGATCCTAAGTATCCTAGGGCCAGGAGAAATATTCGGAGAACTAGTTTTGGCAGGCGAGAATTCGAGAGACGATCTGGCAATGGCTACGGAGGATGTGGTCATCTGTAAAGTCAACCAAGAGCGATTCAAAGAGCTGATGGCTAAAAATCCAGATCTCAATTTCGCTATCACCAAGTTCATCGGTCTGCGAATCAAAAAAATCCAGACCCGTCTGGAGAACTTGATTTTCAAGACTTCCGAACAGAGAATCACCTGGTTTATCAAGGATTTCACGACCGAATTTGGAAGGCAAATCACGGGATTCCCAAATCAGTGGCATGTGGACATGAAGCTAACCCACAAGGAAATAGGCAAGATGACCGCTACAAGCAGGCAAATGGTCACCACCGTCCTGAGAGATCTGGAAACAAAGGGGATCATCAAATACGACAGAAATAGAATCTACATTTTGGATATGACGATGATAAAGTGATGAGCGGGTGAGCCCGCTTGGGCAAGTTGCTTTTGATTTGTTGAGGTAGTGCTAGGTGCTAAACCCTAGGTTTTAGCCTGTTTTCGACGTGCTTGAAACTAAACCTTGCAGGAGAAGGAAAGGGGGCGTATTTTGAGGAAGCTTTTTGAAGGGGATGAAGGACAGATTTTTGGAGGGGTAAAAACCCTTAGTTTAAACAGGTTACAACCTACATAAAAAACAACTGTTTACTTCTTAAAAGAAAAGTAAACAATGAAATAAAGATAAATTATAAAGAGATAAGTAAGCTCACTAAAACGTACTACTTTTCTAATACGAGAAGTTAGTCACAAGCGTAAATAATCCTAATATGGACAAGATCCCCCCGAATAGTCTTATAGAGGTGTCCTTTTAAATGCATGTATTTATACTATCAAAGACGCATAGAATGGACATTTTCAAAGGACAAGGAGTCATAGAGTTTGATAAAAGATTCCAAACAGAGCTGGATTGCAAAAAGTATTTAGCAGAAATTAAATGGAAAGATGGATTTACCTGTCGTAAATGTGGGCATCAAGGCAGTCAAATTAGGAAAGACTTTGCTCGAACGTCTAATAAGTGTAGTGGTACTGAAAGTGCTGGGGCAGATACGTTATTCATAAAGTCAAGTTTGGTCTTTTAAAGGCATTTCATATTTGTTTTGAGATGAGTACAAGTACTAAGGGGCTCTCTGCAATGTATGTGGCCAAGCGATATTCCATCAATCGTAAAACGGCAATGAATTTCATGCATAAAGTCCGTGAAGCGATGAAATCGAACCAAAATCATCCCATGCAAGGAGAGGTTCATGTGGATGAATTCGTGGTTGGAGGCCAAGAAGCAGGACACACAGGCAGGAGTTATGGAGGTAAGAAAAAGAAGGTTGTGTGCGCTGTGGAGCTCACTGAGGCAGGAAAAGTAAAGCGATTTTATGCATTGAAAATCAAGGACTTTTCCGCAAAGTCACTAAGACCAATATTTGACCATCATAGTGACAAGAAAGCACAAGTGACCACAGACAAATGGAAAGGATATCACCCAATCAGTAAGGATTATACTATAGATCAGATTCCAAGTGAGTTAGGCTTAAATTTTAAAGCCATCCATACGATGATACATCAAGTTAAATCATGGCTGCGAACAACCTATTCCTGGGTCAGTAAGAGACACATTGAACGCTACCTAAATGAGTTTTCATACAGAACTAATCGTTCACAAAACAAGGAAACTATCTTCCATAATTTAATCACCAGAATGGTCAGTGCAGATAAAATGTATATTTCAAATATGATATGACCTTAAATGGCCACCCCTAAAATGTTTATTTAAGTGAAATTAACCAAGAAAACAGAGTATTATCATCCGAGTAATTCTCTAATTATCTAAAATAGTGCTTTTAGAGACTAATCAGGGTTCTTTTTCTTTTTCTCTCGAAACACCCCCCTGCTCAATTTTGAAAATATACAATTGTATTATTTTCAGATTTCGCTGTTCTTCGTTCAGGTATCGAGTCTGTAGCATAGTCTGAAAACAGATATAGGATATTAGGTTGCCTTTGGCCATGGCCACCAAGGTGGTGAACTGTTCTGCTTCTTTTATCTTTTTGTGTATGACACTGAAGATCAGGTTGGCGATTAGCACGATCCAAACCTGCGTTTTGATCCCCTCCCGGCTGTCCGAGAAAAAGTATCCTAGCTCAAAATTCTGTTTGATCTTTTTAAAGAAGGGTTCAATCTCCCAGCGGTTCTTATAAAGCAGTACGATCGTGTGGGATTGGAAGTCAAACAAGTTGCTCAGAAACCTGAATATCTTGCCTGTCAACGGATCTTTATAGGTGATCAATCTTGCCTTTAGTGGTTCTCCCGTAGCTTTTAAGGTGATAAGTTGGTCTAAAATTGTGCCTCCGGAGAGGAAGTCATGGATATCTTCACGATGTGTACTGATCACTTCGTAGTTCGCATTCTCGTTAAGCCGTGTGACGAAAAATGAGCCGTCCTCGGTCCATTTTTTATAGACCGAGTAGTTGACATAGCCCTTATCGAAGACATAAATGCTTCCCTTTTGGGGTTTCAGCTGTCCGAGGAAATCTTTGTCATTGGTACTGGCTGCGGTCAACCAGACCAATTCAGGCACCAGGTTGTCCAGCGGAAGCACTGCATGTGCTTTGAGGCCTCCTTTTTTCTTGCCGGTCATGGGATTTCTTCCCGCTCCTTTGAATACATCGGTAAATAGAGTCAAAGTGGTAGAATCAACTAGCTTGACTTGATCAGGAGACACTTCTCCATTGATGGGCAAGCTCAGATAGCCTTCCGAAATCTCAGGCTTGTTATGGGCTAACAACAGGTAATAAATGTAACCAAACGCCTCATTTGAGCGCTTGCGGTTGGCGTCAGAAAGCGTACTGCTGGCAGGAAGTTTATAAATACCCAAATAGCTGAGTTTGTTCTCCAAAAAAAGCAGGCACTTGCATAGACTATTCAGCGAATTGGTTTAGGATATTACCCCATAAAGCATGAAAACGAGCTGTTTCCAAGTACTCATGGTCTTAGACTAATGATCTGATTTAAAGGCCTCCACTGCTTGATCAACTAACTCACAAGGGAAAAAAAGCAGTTAGTGGGCATATAGTCGACTGTCCGGATAATTTTGTGTATTGCAAAGGGCTGGTTGTTGTGTGGTAACTACAACTAGCACCAAAAGGCGGGAATTACCAAATAGGTGTTCCCCTTTACCATTTTGCACTATTCTATGAATACTGATTTTGACTGGTTTTTTACTCGGATGCTAGTAAATAAAAATCAAATTGGGCTTATAACGATTCTGGTTTTATAGATGGGTTCCACTTTTTCCACAACTTTACGTGGACTACCTCAATTGAGTGAGAATTCCAATTTTTAAAAAAGCAGATTCGAAAAGAGGAAATTATGGAAAATTAAAGACACCATTGGTGAACCTTTACCCGAAGCCACTATTACTGAAGAAAGAAATCGTTTAAGAACGATTACCTATAATGCTTATTAACGGAAAATGTCAGATTATATTAAAATTCAATAGATAGGAAAGGAGATAACGTTATTCCCTTAATTAGAGGGATTGGAGAGTTCAGCGTTTATAATAATATTAAAACCGAATTATTAAGTAATCAAGGAGCAAAAGAAGTGGACTTTTGTCAAATTTTAAATAATATAAAAATAATTTTATGTAGATTAAAAAAATCAAAAGCGATTATTCAATTAAACCTTAATTTTATGAAATTAATTTATACTAAATTAAAGGGCTTTAGAACACGATACTCATTCAGTCTTATTTTAATGGGTGTGATGTTATTGGGTTCTTTATCTGGTGAAGCAAGCGCTACCCTATCAACTTTATCTGAATTTGCCTTTCAGGACGCAAATAGTGTGTCGGGGGTGGTTTCTGATGAAAATGGAAATGGATTACCTGGGGTAAGTATCCTTATTAAAGGCACTTCATATGGGACGATATCAGAATTGGATGGTTCCTACAGACTAAATGTTGAAAACAATTCTGCTGTCTTAATATTTACTTTCGTTGGTTATGAAAATCAAGAGATATCCGTTTCGAGTAAATCCGTGATAGATGTTTCAATGGAACCCGATGTCAAATCTCTTGAAGGGGTTGTTGTAACTGCCATGGGTATTGAAAGAGAAGATAAAACTATAGGTTATGCCGTCTCTACTTTAAAGGGAGAAGATCTGGCCCGAGCAACTTTGGTAAATCCCATAAGTACCTTGCAGGGAAAAACCGCAGGGGTACAAATAAGCACAACATCAGGCGGAACATTTGGTGGATCGAGAATTACAATTAGAGGGAATTCCACTTTCGGCCAAAATACGCAACCGATATTTGTTGTAGACAATGTTATAATGGACAACGAAATAAGTGGAACAAGTGGGGCTGACTGGGGTAATCAATTAAAAAACCTCAATCCTGATGATTTTGAATCTGTCACTATTCTGAAAGGAGCGGCGGCTTCTGCACTTTATGGCTCAAGAGCCATTAACGGAGTTATTATTGTTACAACAAAATCTGGCAGAAAAAAGAAAGGTATTGGCGTAAGTTTTAATCAAACAACGGGCACCCGTTTTATTTCAGATCAGGTTGATTTTCAGGATCAATATGGTCAGGGGCAAACTGCCGGCTGGTTTACTTTTAATACTAACGGGCCAAATACTTATCCCCGTGAAGACAAACATGATACGAGGCAATTTCCATTTTATGATATTACTACAAACCTGCCTTCAATGCAATACAATCAGTACGAAGAACACGCAGCGAGTTGGGGACCCAAGTTTGAGGGACAAGAATACCTCGATTATGACGGTAGCCGTGCCCGATGGGTAGCACAACCCGATAATTACAGAAAAACTTTTGATGCCGGAATTATCAACAATACAAATATTTCCTTAGATGGAGCAGGAGAAAATAATTCTTTTAGGGTGTCATTTTCTAATTTCTCTGAAAAAGGAGTTATACCCAGAAATAACTTTGATAAGAAGTCATTGAGTATTAAGGGCCGTCAAGAGTTAATTGATAATCGTTTGTCGGTAGGTGCATTAATTCATTATACGCGGTCATTAGCGGAAAATCCAGTGAATCCAGGTGCAAATTCTGATTGGTTCCATACCGGTTTTGCCAGAAATTACGATGTGGATAAATGGAGAAATAACTATAGAGATGTGGATGGTGGGGTTCCTTATCCCACAGGTAATGGCAATTACTACTATACTCATTATAGTGCCAAATGGATGAGAACGAACCACGATTATTCCGGAAGAACGGAAGGTTCACTTTTGGCAAAAGCCAACATCGACTTTAACATAACGGAAAACCTGAATTTTTCTGTAGAAGGTAATATTAACCAATTTACCGTTACAACAGAATCTAAAGGTATTGCCACAAGTGCTGACCGGCTCAATGCTAGCTATTCACTGGGCAACGAAGAGAAGTTTCAATCAACTTTCGACGCAAAGCTCATGTATGATGTTGAATTGAATTCAGATCTAACTTTAAATATAATTGGTGGAGCAAATTCGTGGAATACAAAATCAATTGGAACAGGTTGGGGAACTCGAGGTGGATTTGTTGTGAGGGACTTCTATAATATTACAAACTCCAGACTTAATCCTAATGTCTCAGGAGGCACAAGTTATGAGAAAAGGATTAATTCATTTTATGGATTTGCTACGGCATCTTTCACAAACAGTTTGTTTTTAAATGTAACGGCCAGAAACGACTGGTCTTCAGCCTTGGTATATCCAGATGGATCAGGTGACCCTTCCTACTTTTATCATTCCGAAAGTTTGTCTTGGGTACTTAGTGAGGATGTCAAGCTACCGTCTGCCATATCCTCCTTAAGGTTGAGAGCATCTTATGCTGAGGTGGGAAATGATACAGACCCTTTTAGAATTTCTACCGGGTTTGTACCTGCAGGAATAGGGTCTTCCAATATACCCATGTATAGATTTGAAAACGCAACAGCCGTGTCACCTAATATAAGACCGGAGAAAAAGAAATCAATTGAATTGGGCTTTAACGCTTTATTATTTGAAGGGCTGGTAAATTTTGATTTCAATTTTTACAAGGACAATACCATTGATCAAATTATACCCTTGAATGTTCCCAGTGAAAGCGGAATCCAATCAATCCTATTAAACGGTGGAAATATCCAGAACCAGGGTATTGAAATCATGATGGATGTAACGATAATTGACAGACAGGATATGTCTTGGAACGTAGGTTTTAACTGGACCAGGAACAAGGATAAAATCCTAGAACTTGTTCCCGGAGTAACAGAATTTAATTTATATGGAAATCCTTCGGATGCCAATGCTGCCACAGCATCTTATGCTTATGCCGGCGGTGTTTATGGAGACCTTGTAACCCGAAAAGGGTACAAGCCTTACCAGGCGACTGATGGCGGTGGGAATAATATCAATCATCCCAACAATGGTATTCCCATTTTGAGTCCCCGAAACGGATGGTCAGTAGCTTATCCTATTGGTATCCAGAACCTAGATTCACTTCATGTAATGGGTAATATGCAATCTGACTGGTTTGGTGGAGTGAACTCAAACTTTAGATACAAAGGATTCAGTTTGGGGGTTCTTTTTGACATCCGCTGGGGTGGAGAAATTTATTCTGCTGATGCTCGCTATGGCTTACATCAGGGTGTTATTAAGAGTTCATTACCCAACAGAGATGCCTCGCAAGGTGGGATTGTGTGGACGAGTGATGGTCAGGGTCAGAATGAGTTTGGTAAGGAGTATGAAGATGGTTATATACCCCATGGTGTGTTCCCCGATGGAACAGCCGTCACAAGGGGTCCCGCCGATAACAGGACATCTGTTGATGTTGGGGGAATGACCTATGAAGAAGCATATACCCAGGGATTGGTCGAACCAACGCATTGGTCAGGGTATATTTATAGATGGACATCTGCCAGTACAGGTACGCCAATAACCGGTGTTTATACACAAAAGTGGGTTGCTCTTAGAGAAGTTTCTTTGGCCTATCAATTGCCATCTACCTTATCGAACAGATTGAAAATGCAAAATGCTTCAATTGTATTTACAGCGAGGGATCTTCCATTTATATATAATTCCATGCCTGATAATATCAACCCTTCAATAAGTAATAATCAGGCAGCCAACCCATTACAAATGAATTCGGCACCATATATTACGTCCATGACTTTGGGTTTTAAGGCAAACTTTTAATTTTAATAAAGATGAAAAAAAGTAAAAATATATTCATAACACTACTCACGTTGGGGGTTTTTGTGAGTTGTACAAATGATTTTCAGGATATAAATCAAGATCCAAATGTTGCGGTACCACCTAGTGAATACCTGCTTACTTATGCTATGAAAGAGATGGGTACTTACAAAGGTGCTGAATGGTACCATGAAAACCATCAAACTATGACCTGGGCACAATACCTCGTTCAGGGTGAATCAAATGCGGGTGGTGTTGATAACCTGCTGGATGGCTCAAGATATGGAACATTTTACGGATCCGTTATCAACCACCTTTCTGAATTCAGAAGACAAGTGAGTTTATTGTCTGAGGAAGAACAGGAAATCCGTAAAAAGATGGTGGCTGTGTCTGATATTTTACAGGCTTATTTTGCGCTTAAAATTACTGACCAATATGGGCGAATACCCTATACGGAAGCAAGCCTTGGCAGATCAGAAGGTTTGACTAATCCTGATTATGATACGCAGGAAGAGATTTTAAACACACTATTATCTGAATTAGATAACGCCATAAGTGTATTGAATGAAAACCTGGAGGTAGAATATGATTTCTCCGGAATAGATTTCTTTTATGGAGCAGATTGGGATAAATGGATTAAATGTGCCAATGCTGTCAAATTGCGAATAGCCACTCGGTTTGAAAGTCAGGATGAGAGTAAAACCAGATCCATAATTGCCTCTGTTGTTTCAGGGAATGGTAGTTTCGAGACTGAAGACGATCAGTTCGTTTTTGATATTTCCCAAACAGAGGAATGGAGAGGAACGGGCGGAGCTGATTTTGAATGGAAAGGTACCATGTGGGCTCCTAAACCCACTATTGATTACATGAAAGAAACCCTTGACCCAAGGTTGAGAATATTTTATCAGGTCAATGGATACCATGAGGGAACGCTGGATATATATGAATCTACCGGAACTCCTATACCTGCCGCAATAGATACTGAAAACGACAATAAAGTACTTTATACTACTGCTGAAGGTGAAGCTATTTTAGGATACAGGTATATAGGTGTGCCGCCACACAGGCAGGACCCCACCATAGGCCAAATGGGTTACAATTATGCCGATAATTCACTTGTGGCTGGAATAAACGCCAATATGATTTCCAAATACCATAAAAGGCTTCTTCAAAATGTTGACGCAAATTACGGAGGTCCACGGATAGATGGAAAATATGTTGACGTATTTATTTCTTATGCTGAGGTTTGTTTGATGATGTCGGAATTTATATTGAAGGGTTATACAAATGGTGATGCAGAGGAATGGTATGAAAATGGTATAAAAGCTTCTATCAATACTTATAATATGCTGGGGGAAGTGCAAAATCTTGCCTTGATAGTCGGTAATATACCCTACAATTATTTGCCTGTCAGTGATTCAGAAATCAATAACTATTTGATTCAAACTGATGTAGCATTCAATGGTACCAATGACCTTGAAAAGGTATATATTCAAGCATTTTTAAACTTTTATAGGTTGCCTGAAGAAGGTTGGGCGCTTTCAAAAAGAACTGGTTATCCCCGATTTGGATCTCCAATTCTTGCCAGAACACCTGTAGATAACAATGAACTTAAATTTCCGAGAAGAATCCCAACGCCTGAACCCGGGGATTTAAATAGAGAAAATTGGTTAAGAGCAAATTCAGAACAAGGATTTATAAATCCACAGGATATTACTCCTGCAGCTCTCAATGAACAACGTCTTTGGTGGGATGCAAATAATCCTAGTATAGGAAATGGTGGAAACTAAAATGATAAACTATTTCTAAATTAAATTGGATAAAGGTTGAAGGGCAAGTCCCTTCAACCTTTTATGATTGTCGGAGATGGTCATTACGAAGGGCGCAAGTCCCGAAAGAGCGTCGCAGTACTATCATTAATCAAAGAGCAAGCGTATAGTGCGCCATTGCGAACCTGACAGCCTTAAGGCATATTTTAAAAGAAGCGTTTGGCTGAGGTCACGCCGAAGTCTGCCGGCAAATAAAGAAGATATTTTTGTCCCGGACAGCTATTTCCCTTCCTTAATGACAAGTAAGGCTATTGAATTCATTGAAGAAAACAACCGCCATCCATTCTTCCTTAACGTGGCTTTTAATTCACCCACTACCCTTAACAACCCGATTCTTAATTCATAACTCAAAATAAAAATTTAGTAGAACCCAGGTGATCCTACGCAACAGTCATTTAAACTGTAGATGAAAAAATGAAGACTCCCTACCAGGCAAATTTAGAAGCAGCGCATCCCAAGGAGCGAAATTATGCATCGGAAAACCCCGAAATCGTTAAAAAGCAGACAGATCTTCTTGATATTTGGGCTGAAGATGTGTTTATTCATTCATCCATTAAGGATTAAAGAATTTATTGAACCATGAAAAACAAACCTTTGAATTTAGTACTAATACTATTGATGGCCGTTTTGTATGGCTGTGGGAATAGCACGAATACCGATAATCCTACCAGACAAAAACTAAATTTCGATTTTGACTGGAAATTTTCAAAAGGAGATTTTCCAGGTGCCAAACTGATGGCTTACGATGATAACCAATGGGATAATATTGATGTTCCGCACGATTGGGCCATTCTCGACACCTTCTCAGAAGACAACCCAACTGGAAAACCAGGAGGCTTTGCCTCAGGAGGAATAGGCTGGTATCGAAAAACATTTTCCATTGACCGTAGGGAAAAAGATTCAAAGATTTCTATTGAGTTTGGTGGTGTTCATGAAAACAGTGAGGTATGGATCAACGGCCATTTTTTAGGGAAGCGTCCTTATGGGTATATTAGCTTTAATTATGACCTTACCCCTTTTATTAATTTTGAGGATGAAAATGTTATTTCCGTTCGGGTGGACAATTCCAATCAACCCAGTGCGCGATGGTATACGGGCTGTGGGATCAATCGACACGTCTGGTTGGTAATAACTAAAAAATTGCATATTCAGAGGCATGGGGTTTATGTAACTACGCCGGAGGTTAGTTCAGATTCAGCGCTAGTGAGTATTATGACATCGGTTCAAAATGATTTCGAAAAGGAAAGTCAATTCGATTTAATTCACGAGCTCTATTCACCCAACGATGAGTTGGTAGGGAAAGTGACCACAACATCAGTTTTGCAGGACAATGAAAAGGAGGAGCTTCATCTCCAAATGACAGTAGTCAAACCAGAACTGTGGTCGCCAGATAGTCCCACTCTTTACCGATTAAAAACAATGATCCGCAGTCAAGAATCGATGATGGACGAGCTGGAAACCAATATTGGCATACGGTATTTTAGTTTTTCTGCTGAAAAAGGATTTTCTCTCAATGGCGAAAGCATGAAACTTAAAGGGGTAAATAATCATGCAGATCTTGGGGCCATTGGGTCTGCATTGAATGACCGGGTTTTGGAACGAAGACTTGAAATACTAAAAGAAATGGGAGCGAATGCCATTCGTACCGCCCATTATCCTCACAGCGAAGAATTTATGGAAATGTGCGACAGGATGGGATTTATGGTGATTGATGAAGCTTTTGACGAATGGTTAGAATCCTGGCCCTTTGGAGGGGTGAAAAAACCTGAGGGAAAAGCCAAATATGGGTATCATCTCCACTTCAATGAATGGGCAGAAAAGGACCTTGTTGAGCTTATTCAGAGAGACCGAAATCACCCATCTGTCATATTATGGAGTGTTGGAAATGAAATTCCAGACGCTTGCTTTGAAATAGGAACCGAGCGGCTTAAAAGGTTGATGGAGGTAGTTAGAAAAGAAGATGATACCCGTCCCATTACAGCTGGAATCACCCACATGCATTTGGCAAATGAAAGTGGATTTGCCTCTCAGTTAGATGTCACTGGATATAACGGTGGTGGTGGTTCTGCTTTTATGTATGAAAAAGATCATGAAACGTATCCGGATAGGGTCATGATAGCCACAGAAGTTCCTCATTCCTTTCAAACCCGGGGCGTTTACAGGACGCATTCCTGGTACAGAGGGCAGAATCCATTGGGAGGAATAATGAAAGTTCCCAACCTTACAGAGGAAGAAGTCTTTACAGATGTGCCAGTTCATTACAGCTCTTCCTATGACAATGCAATGGTGCGGATCGGGGCGCGGGATTCTTGGAGACGAACGCGTGACTTTCCCTATGTATGTGGGGAATTTCGTTGGACAGGCTTCGATTATCTCGGCGAAACCATGTTTGGATGGCCAGCAAAAATATGGAATTTTGGGATCATTGACATGTGTGGTTTTCCAAAGGATACTTATTATTTCTATCAAAGCCAGTGGACCGATGAACCAATGGTACATATTCTTCCCCATTGGAATTGGGCAGGGAAGGAAGGGGTTGAAATTCCAGTAGTAGCTTATTCAAATTGTGAATCTGTGGAGTTGTTCCTTAATGGTAAATTATTGGGTGAAAAAGAAATGGATGATAATATGGATTTGGTCTGGCTGGTTCCCTATGAGCCCGGAGTTATGGTTGCCAAAGGTAAGCGCAATGGTAAAGTGGTATCCATAAAAGAAGTGGTAACGGCGGGAAGCCCGGCAAAAATTGAGCTTTTGGCCGACAGGAAAACAATTAAAGCTGACAGGCAGGAGGTAGTTCATATTGAAGTAAACATTCTGGATGAGCAAATGAATTTTGTACCGGATGCTTTATCCAGGATTCAATTCAAAGTAGAAGGAGAGGCAACGATACTTGCTGTGGATAATGGAGATCCTTTAAATGAGGAAAATTTTGACAGTCCCTCACGCAAAGCATTTAATGGAAAATGTCTGGTTATTTTAAAATCCACCGGAAAGTCCGGGAAATTCACAGTATTTGCAGAAGCCGACGGATTAGTGGGTGCGGAAGTGACAGTAGCTGCAAAATGAAATGAGGATATAAAAATTCTTTATCACCCTGATGAAGAATGATTTTTATGAGCTGTTATCAAAAACCGAGTAAAGTGAAACCGACTAATAATATAAATATTTTATTTAGAAGATTACTTATATGTAGTTCGCTGATTCTATTCAGCCAATGTTCTGGCAACAAAGAACTTTTAATAGAGAATAATGATGAGATAATCATAAGAATCAGTCAGGAGATAGAATTTGTATTGATCAAGGATGGCTTTCGATACAGTTTTCAAAAGACAGACGGAACGATCCTTGTTCCTGCTCACCCGGATTCAGGTCTTTTGGCCGGATCACATGAAAATCTTTCCCAGGCTCAATCCACGAAATATCTTGGAGAAACGGAAGGCCAATATACTTTTGAAGTAACGCTTGAAAATAAAAAGAAAATAATCATAAGGTTAAAACTGGATAAAGAAACCGCTCTCTTTGAAATTGAAAATCCAGATAAAGAAGCTATTGTCATGGCCTTGCGTACAGCAGGAGTTAGTCCGGGATATGGACTGGGTGATGTACTGACAAACTGGTGGCAAAGACTTCCGCAAAATAAGGGGAAATTTCAAACAGAAATTACAGGGTTTGTAAATGACAACTACAATTCATCAAATGGCTATGCCTCGCGAATGGTCAGTAATTTTGCTATCTACCCGCTCAATCAGTTTGGACTTATTAATATTGATCCGGGTGTAAAAATCGTTGTGAGTACAAAGGACGAGATAATTCAGGGAAGTCGCCACTCCAAAAAAATATCTTCATTCTATTATTTTTTTGGAGATCCAAAGACTATTTATTCCAATTTTCTTAAAGCCAGGAATGATACTGGTTTTCCTGTAATGAAACCGGCTTACGAATTTTATGGTGTGGGTTGGGAAGCCTGGGGTGCACTTGCATGGAATACATCAGAAGAAACAGTTAAGGAAGATATTGATCACTATTTGGCTCTGGGTTATCCATTAAAATGGATGGTCATTGGTTCCGGTTTTTGGCCGCAAACAGATGAAAAATTTAAATCCACTACCAGTTTCGGTATGTGGGGTAAAGAGAAATATCCTAATCCAGAAAAATTCAAACAGTATTTCAGAGATAAAGGACTTAAATTTATTATCGGCTTACGGATCGCTTTTATTCATAATGGACCGTTTACGAAAGAAGGTCTTGAAAAGGATTATTTCCTGGAAGAAAATGGAAAAGCAAAAGCCTACAGCATAGGTTTTCCCAAAGACACTGTTTATTTGCTTGATACACATAAGGAAAATGCTGTAGAATGGTATGTAAACTTATGCGATAAATGGCAGGTTGATGGATTTAAGGAAGACCTGTATAGTTATGGTGCCTATTCATTTCCAGATGATAAAATTGATCCGGTCAATATTGCATTGAAGAAAAAAGGCTACCAGATCATGATCAGAAATTCGTATTTGACCTCACCAGGAGAATTACATCGGATCGAAGATTTTAATTATGATATGAATCAGGACAGGGGACCGGTAAATTCATTAACTCTTTCATATAGCGGGTTTCCACTCACCTATATGGATATTATTGGTGGAATGTTTGGTGGACGGGAATTTGATGGAGAAGTATCAAAAAGAATCAAAATATATTTGATGCGAAATGCTCGGATTGCCTCCTTGCATCCTTCCATGTCCATGGGCAAAGGGCCATGGAATTATAAAGATTCGCTGGTATCTGAAGTACTATTGGAGACTGCTCAACTACATGCACGTCTTCATCCCTATTTTTATAACAATGCTATTAAATTTTATCAGGACGGTTATCCCCATACAATGACACCACTTCCCATTGCATTTCCGGAGGATTTAAATGTGCATGAAAGAGAGAATTATAGAATTAGGGGATTTCAATGGATGATCGGAGATGCACTGATGGCTTATCCCTTGTATGGCGAAGATTATGAAATTGCAAATAACAGGGATGTTTATCTTCCCGAAGGCAAATGGGTAGATTATGACACGGGAGAAGAATATATAGGTCCTAAAATGCTTCAAAATTTTGAAATTCCGGTAGAAAAGACGCCCTTGTTTGTGGGAGGAACCGGAATAGTTGTTGAAGAAATTGAGGGAGAATTGAAAGGCCGGATATACCCTGTGTCCGACAATACCCATACTGTCTTTTATGGAAAAGACGGGGAATCAAAAAGTATGATTTCTATTGAAAATCCGGATTGGAATGATTTGGAAATTATTGATACAACAACAGGTCATAAAGTTGTTTGGGAAAAGAGCCGTTTTGCATTTCAATTTGGTTTGGAAGAAGGGCACGATTACCTTATTAAGTAATGCTGGCACTATTTACCTGAGCTCGATCAAATATCATTAAAAAATCGTCATTCCGAGGCTTAGGGAGGACTTTGAGTGGAGAAAGCCGTGGGAATCCCCAGATAGGCGAGACTGCCACACCCTTTCCCACCACAGTAACCTTCAAAAAGGGTCCGCAGTGACGTTACAGCCATTTTTTTAGGACCATTTTACATCGAGCTCAGGTTCTTTATATTTGGGAGATATATCGTTCAGACCTGAATAGGCATTCCCTTTAATAAAAGATGCTGAATTCAATGCTTTAAGGGCAGTGGGTGGAGTTCTTGTCAGCGGTTCAATGAAAAATAGAAATGTACAGGAGATTGAAATTGTCTGTGGAAATATTGGCGATTTAAAAGTGCAGAAGTAACAATAATTTCAAAACAAGAGTAAACCGGCTTTTGAAAAACCGATAAATAATCCGGTTTTAACCCTTTTGGAAAGCTATTTTGAACTAAAGGGCATTATTGAGTAAGGTTAAATTCCAGCAGCGTCAATATGCTGTCAGTGCGGACTATATAAGTGCTGGGTTAAGGGGAGTCGATGGATGGGTTTCATAACTTGTAATCAATTTATCCATGTCTAAGAAAATTTCAAATTCCGTAAAAGATGATGGCATAATAGCAAGCGATTAGCGGGCTAATCGAATCACTGAAAATGAACCTTTGTCATTATTTTCTTTCCTCTCAGTGCATGTATGTATCAGATGAGAATATAATAGCGTTGATCTTTTGCTTTTTACTTTGCATATAATCTGCTTACCAACCTGGCATTTCATATTTGGTAACTTACATTTGGTTTAACAGCTTGTAGCAACCCAACAAGTCAAATTTAACTCGTATGCAGTTCACTGTTGGTAATGGTCATGATTGCATTGTAAAAGTGTTTGCCTTTTGAGCGACAGTAATATATCCGCCTATGTTAATCTATTTTATCCTAAGTACAAAGTGCTATGAAAAACACAATTAAATTGATATGCACCTTAAGCCTGTTGATCTGCCTGGGTGCCACATTGACCGCTAACGGGCAAAATACTATCCGTTTTGGCATTACTGGTGGCCTCAATGCCAGTAATATCAAAACCAGTTTTCGATCTGACATATTATGGAAATACAACGCAGGCATTTCATTTGCGAAAGAACTTTCAGGTAATTTTTCATTGGCAAGCGAATTGGTTTACTCCAGCCAAGGTAGACGTCTTATCTTGAATCGACCAGAAAAGTACATAACTCATTTAGACTATATAGCAATTCCGGTCTTGGTTCGGTTTAGACCAGATGGAAAAAATCTGTTTATTCAGGCAGGCGGTAAGTTTAGTGTTTTGACAAACAGCAGGGAAATTCACACCAACAGTAACAATATCAGCTCAACTAACGATATCAATCATTTGCGCCAATGGGATGCCGGAGCAGTTGGTGGCCTTGGCTATTGGCTTGGTAGCCATGTGGTGGTAGATGTTCGGTATTACTATGGTCTGGCTCCTCTTATAAAGAAACACACGGTATTGGGCCCTGAATTAACACCAATCTTTTTTGGTGCCCCCAAGTGGTCCAACCGGGTATGGTCATTGAACCTGACTTATTATTTGTAGGTATATTTGTTTTCCTTCAATTACTGACCCAGCCTTTCCAGAATAGGTGTGGTAGCATTGGCTTTACTTTTCTGTGTTCTCTGGTCGAAACCAAGTTCTACCTCTTTCATTTTCTAATTTCTTCCGTATTTTGAATAAATCAGGATAAATAAGTGTTAGAATAAGTCATTGTTAAATCATTGCAAATTGTTTAACGATTCTTCTCACTCAAGTCTAAACCAACCGAAAGTATTTTATTCCTCAAAAAACCTTTCCTCAAAGCTGCCCGACAGTGTATCATTGGTTTTCTTCATTTCTCGGAGAAGCAGGCCTTTCAATCTGCTGGTAATTTCCTTGTAATCCGGGTCATTAATTAGGTTGTTTAGGCCATCGGGATCAGCACCAAAATCATACAGCTCTTCAGGAACCCGATAAACGTACATGTCCAGGCGTTCGTCAACATCTTCATCTGCAGCCGCCGCTTCCTTCATTGCAGCATAGGTTCTCCCGCTGGAGGCATCTCCTCGGATTTGGTGCTGACCATCACTCCAGAAGTTCACAATATAGCCATGATCTCCCTCCTGCACGCAGCGCATGGAATAATCAATTCCGGCAAAAATTTTGTGAAATTCCGTAAATACGCGAGTTCTGGTTTTTTGGGTTTTCCCCTGTAGCACAGGGAGGAAACTGGTACCGTTCATATTTGGCACATCGGGTAGGTGTAGGGCATGCAATATTGTGGGCATAAAATCTATACCTGAAATAAAATGGGTGCTGTCCACCACTCCTTCCGGAATTTGGCCCGGCCAACTTACGATCCAGGGGGTTTTGTTGCTATTCAGGTAACAATTTGACTTTGCAAAGGGAAAAGCCATTCCATTGTCGCTTAGAAACATCACTAAAGTGTTTTCCTCAAGACCTGATTCCTTAAGTGCTTTCATGATCGCTCCAACCGTCTGATCCAGCCTGTAAACCGAGGTGTAGTACTCGGCAATTTCCAACCTGACTTCCGGTAGGTCTGGAAGAAAAGCAGGCACAGACACTTCTTCAGGCGTGATTTTTCTGGTAAAAACAGGAAGGTCTTCCCCCCAACTATTCCTTTCCTGGTCGCTATCTGCAAAAGGACGGTGGGGATCGTGGCTATTCGCCATCAGAAAAAAGGGCTTCCCTTCTTTTTTGGACTTGTTAATAAACTCAAGAGCATACTTATAATACAAATCCGGATCCCTTCCAATGCCTACTCCTGAAGCAAGATCTTCCTCACGGATATAATAATCCCAACAAAATTTTTCGGTGGGTTTCAGGTGAATTTCCTTTCCTAAAATTCCATTGAGGTATCCCGCTTTGTTGAGTTGCTCCTGCAAGGTGGGAACATTGTCATCTATGGGATCGAAACCTGGAGCACCGTTATTATGGGGATACCTGCCCGTCATAATGGATTGGCGGGATGGCTGACATACTGCAATATTGACGAAAGCATTATTGAAACGAATACCCCTTTTTGCGAGTAAGTCAATATTGGGGGTGATATTTTCTACATCACTACCATAGCAACCAACCGAATTGTAATTTAAGTCATCTGCAGTGATCAATAATACGTTTGTAGGGAAGTATTCAGGTTGACTTTTTTCAGCCGCATTACACCCGGAAAAAATCACCAAACTGATTAACAGCAATAGGATAGGGTTTGTATTTGACTTTTTATACATCCTTATTTCGATTTTATAATATGAATTACGGATCTAAGAATTCCGACGATGTTGTACTGTGTCCTTGCCAAATCTGTTTTGCAAACTTAGGCTTCAATATCAAGTATTTTTAATCCGAATTCAAAGACATTGATAGGTAACATTTTTAGCAAACTGGGTTTGATTTTGTCAGTATTGTTGCTAAAAAAAAGGCAACAATACCGCCAAAATCGGATCGTATTTATTTCTATAACCCATGGGTTAAAACCCATGGCTATTGATTTTATAGTTTCTTAAACTTGCTATATCTAGAAAGAGTTAGATGGAACATGCAATAGAATTTCTATTGCATGTTCCGGATTTAATTAGGTCCGCCTCAGCTATTGCTTGAAATGATTATCGTGTATTCTCCTTCTTCAAGTTTGAATTCCCCTGATTCCAAACCCTCAATACTTTCAGGCTTAAAACCATCTCCTTTTTTATTTATAGACAATTTTTGCAGAGGATCAATGGTTAAAGAAACATGGGCACTACTGCCTTTAGGTATTTTCATTTTATAGTGTACAGTTTTTTCAGGGCCTTTTTTCCATTTAGAAACGATTTCGCCATAGGGTGAATGGTAAACACATGAAATGGAATCCAAACCATCTGGAAGCCTTGGGGCCAATATAAATTCTTTGAAACCAGGGTTGTCAAGATCTGGGCGAATACCACCTAGCCACCTGTAAAACCACTCCGTGACGCTTCCGAACATGGGGTGGCAATGGGTAAAGGTATTGTCACTTTCTTTCCAGGTTTCCCAGAGGGTCGTTGCTCCATTATCGATCATATGGCCCCAGCCTGGAAATGCGGTACTATTGACCACCTTAAATACCTCATCAGGGGAGGCAATTTCCGAAAGTGTTTCCAGTATATATTTGGTGCCAAAAATTCCGGTATTGAATTGACTGGAAGGTCCGTTTTTTACTGCCAGCAATAAGGAGTCCCTGGCCCTGTCCATATCCGCTTCCGGGATCACCTTGTGAAAAAGCAGGGTAGAAAAAAGAGTCTGTCTATTTATAGGGCCGTCCAATGCTGGATCCCAAAAGGTTTCTTTAAGTATGGTTCTGAGTTTTTCGGCCAGCAAGGTATATTTTTGTTCATTCTCACTATCTCCCATAAGTGATGCAAATGTTGACATTATGTTTGCACATTGCAGGTAGTGGCCAGTGCCTGTTAACTGTACGGGGACTGGCTCCAGAGATTCATGATCGGAAAGCCCCTCATTTACCAAGCCTTCAGGATGAATACGCGCTGCTTTTTCCATCCACTTTTTATTCAATTCATAAAGTTCTTTTACAATATCAAGATCATTGTAATAGAGGTAAAGGTAATACTGGGTGGTTAGGTAAGCTGATTCCCAACTTATGCCGCAGTATTGGATGCCGGCAAAGGGTGCTGTATCCACAAAAGTCGAATCATTCATGGCATCCACCCAGTCATAAACCGTTTTTCGATAAAAATCCTGCATGTCGAAATTATATATAAAAGACTCGCTGGTAGCATTAAGATCCCCGCCATATCCAAACTTTTCCCTGACGGCACAATCTGATTGTACACTTACCAAATTGGAAAGAAAAGTCCTTTTTACAGCTACCTGAATATCATTTATCAAAGCATTGGAACTCGTAAAACTGCTTTTTATTGGTACGTCTGAATACATAAACAAGCCCTGGATTTCGGCTATTGAAGGCTGCTCTTTTAAGCCATCAATCTCCATGTAACGGTAGGTCCTATAGACAAAATCAGGCGTGAAATACGCCTCTTTTTTACCTGAAATATAACTGTCTGTTTGCCAGGCAATGGGAGGGGCACCCGGGCCCCCAACACCTTCTCTTTTGATCTGCCCTACCACTGTTGTCATGGGGTTCAAGGTGCCATCTTCATACACCCGTTCACCAAACCTAAAGGTAATGGTATCTCCCTCGTTAGCGGGAAGTCTTATTCTGTAAGTTCCCGTAAAATTGATTCCCATGTCCACCATGTGTTTTCCATTGGAAAGCGTGGAAACAGCTATTGGATTGATTTCCTCCATAATTCTAACGGGAGGAAAAAAGGCTGGTTGGAGTTCACCTCCAGGGCCATTTCCGACTTGGGCTGGCTGCCAGGAATCGTCCTCAAAACCAGGCAGTTCCCATCCTTCCCATTCCTTTCTTTGGTCATAAACTTCGCCAATATAAACGCTATTTTTCACCAAAGGGCCATAGTCGTACTTCCAGGATGCGTCTGTCTTTACTTCTTCTGTTCGTCCGTTGGGGTAATACACCACAAGCCTTGCCATAAAAGTAGGCTTGCCAACGTTAAGGTCTACCCTGGGGTTTCTTCTTCCCCATTTTCTCAATGGCAGCGGATTATAAAATCCATTTCCAAGCGTCACACCCAAGGAATTTGCCCCCTGTTGAATTTTATCAGTAAGGGTATATCGGGAATAATATATCCTTTTGCTGTAGTCAGTCCAGGCAGGATCCAGCACACTGTTGCCAACTGTGTCTCCATTAACGGTCGCTTTATAATACCCTGCAGCAGTAATATATAGGATGGCACTGTCTATTTCTGCCTGCACCGTAAATTCCTTTCTGAACAAGGGTGCGGGCCTGGCCTCGTAGAAAAGGGAGTCATAGGCAGGCAGGGGCTTTTCATCCTGAAGCCATTCTGCGCCAGTTTCGGCACATAATCCGCAATCTGGCACTTCTAAAGATGGTTCCTGGCAGGAAAAAGCAACCAACAGCAATAATGACCAGCAGACGCTAATTACTTTTGACAACATTAATCGTAAATCATTCATATTTCAACTTTATTTCTTCTTTTACTTAAAAATTGTGACAGGATTTTCTAAGGATAGGGTTTTTCTCACTTCTGGACCATATTGATCATATTGGCCAAGTGCAGCGATTTGCGTACTGGCCATTTCTGTGATCATTTCTACCATCTCAGGAAAATCCTCTGCAATATCCATTGCTTCTCCTGGATCCTTGCGAAGATTATACAATTCGATCCCCTCTGGAAAATGCGTCAAATTGTAGGTGCTTTTGAGGATGTTTTTCTTTTCATCTTCCGAAAAACCACCCAACAGATTGAGTTTCCAATCCCCAAACCTAACCGCCATTAGGTATCCCGCATGCCAATAGAAGAAGGGCCTTGCTTCTCTTAATTCTCCTGGATCAAAAAGATACGCTGAAATATCCAGACCATCCCTCTTTATTTTATCGTCCCTTTTCAGTTTGGCCAAGGAGGAGAAGGTAGGCAATAAATCCATGACAGATGCAAGGGCATGGCAGGTGTTTCCTGGTTCAATTTTACCCGGCCACCAGGCAATAAAAGGTACCCGTATGCCTCCTTCATAAATCTGCCCTTTACTTCCCCTTAATATACCATTGCTGGATCCAAATTTAAGTGCTCCTCCATTGTCGGAAGTGAAAATCACCAAGGTATTTTCAGCAAGGTTCTCCTTCTTTAGATATTCTAAAATCTCCCCTGTGGACCAACTGATTTCGGCAACGCTCCCTCCAAATGAGCTATTAGGGTGGTTGGTTTGGTGGTGAAACGCTTCCCTTGCTGCCACAGGAACATGGGGCATGGTATGGGATAAATAGAGAAAAAAGGGCTGTGCTTTGTGTTCATCGATCCACTGTAAAGCAGCTTCGGTGTATTTTTGGGTCAAGGTAGACTGGTCCTCCCTATTTTTCGACCCTCCTCTGATTTGTTCCACCACATCCCAATTTCTCATTAAAGGAAGTAAAGGCACATTATCCACCCTCACTCCCATGTCATTGGAGTAAGGAAGGCCATACCAAAAATCAAATCCATGGTTCATAGGGAAAAATTCCGGTTGATCACCAAGGTGCCATTTTCCAATTATGGCAGTAGCATACCCTTCATCCTTCAAGATCTCAGGCAGTATCCTTTCTGCAGGGTTAATGCCCTTTGATGCTTTTGGAAAAAGCACCCATCGGTTTTGGACATCCAGGTCAAGATCTACCCGACGGGCATATGAGCCCGTCATCAAGCCAGCCCGAGAGGGCGTACAGACAGGAGCCCCGGCATAGAAGTTGGTAAACCTAAGCCCCTCGGACATCATTTTGTCGATTTCAGGTGTCTGGTTCCAAACAGAGCCAAAGCCTGATAAATCTCCATACCCCAGGTCATCACAAAAAATAAGGATGATGTTGGGGGGAATGTCCCTTTTTAAATTCTTTGAAGAATAGCTAAGTCCAGTAATAGGATCGTAATCAAAAGTTAAAGTTTTCACTTCTTCTTTATGGTGTGCCCCATACGGAAAATATACGCTGTTATTTACTCCATTTCTGCTCTCATTCGCTAAAATAGTAAAGGAAGGAACGGTTATAAATAGCAACCAAATCATTCCAAAATAGGATGAGATATTTATATTTTTCATAGGTGATTTTGGTTTTAGCGACTATATACTACTTACCACTAGGTCGTCTATATTAAATTCATAATCAAAGGTTTACTATCAATCACTGTTTCATTCCAGCTGTCTTAAAAGGCCCAATATTTTTGGAATATCTCCCGTATTAAAACAAGGTTGGCCAGATAATTATCCAGCCAATATTTTAATCCACCAACTTAGGCCTTAACCATTTGTCGGGATGAACTGCTTCATAAACAGAGCTTTCATTGGAAACTGTAGGGCCGATATAATGTATCTTTATATAATTTGCAACATAGGTTTTGTCTCCCGAAAACCAAGCTTTTAAGGAGGTTTCACCGGGCTTTAAATGACCTGTAAATGTTGAAGATGTCATCGTATTGGTAACGGCTACCTGCTTTTCCAAATTGCCAATAATTAAATGGGCTTTATTTATTTCCGCCTCCTTGTAATTTTCAGTTTCTACACTAAACCTATCGGTATTTATTGTTGAAGTTGGGTGCAGGTTGTGGCGAAAAGAAGCTCCTTCATTTTCTACTATTCTTCTGCCTGATTCTATTGGCCAACGATAAATACCAAATTCATACATACCTTCTTGGTCCACATCAATCGCCCATACCAATCCTTTATCACTTCTTAGGGCATCATGGGCATAAATAATCGAAGGATTTTCATTTTTATTTCCTATGATAATGTTGTTGTATAGATCAAAATCAGTGGATATATCTTGCCACCAAGCTGTATATTTTTTGGTCAGTGAATCAACTATGTCCATATTTTTATCTGCAATGTTTCGTGTTTGACCCGGGTCCGCTGTTATGTCGTATAGTTCATTTTTTTCCCGTCCCTCTAATCTCCAGTTTTCTGTTAATACCTGAAAATCCTTAAATTTTTCGGGATATTGTAATCTCTGGTTATGAATAAAAAGTGTACGGTCAGTCCATTCCGCTTGTGCGTCCTTAATTAATGGATGAAGGCTTACACCATCAAATTTCCCGTCTTTTGGCTCTTCTAAACCAGCTAAATCTATTAGTGTTGGCAGTATATCAAAATGTGCTGCCAGTTTATCCACATCTCTGCCTCCTTCAATACCTCCCGACGGCCAGCGGATAAAAAATGGCACCCGGTGTGCACCTTCATATCCTCTTATTTTACCTCCCCGCATTCCAGCATTATAGCCTTCCTTTACAAATAGATCATCGTCAAGAATAATCCCACCAAACCATGGACCGGGACCATTATCAGTCATGAATATAAGAATGGTATTTTCCTTTAAATTTAACCTTTCGATTTCATGAAGAAAATTACCCAGGTCCTCATCAAATTTCGCCAGCATGCCATAGTAATTGGCAAGCCGTTCTGACAGGTTGGCTTTGTATGGCTCAGCGTATTTTTCTTCTACTAATAATGGAGCATGTGGTATGTTAGAAGAAATAACAGTAAAAAATGGTTTGTCCCTATCTTTTTTAATAAATTTTGTTGCTTCATCAAACCATACTGTATTACTATAACCTTTATATTTTTTATAAATGCCATTATTTTTGAAAACATCATCAAAATAATCATTTCCCCAGTAATCAGGGTGAATGGTTGACGCCCCTCCTCCATGGACAAGTGTTTCATCAAATCCACGGTCCATAGGCCGAAAAGGATAATTTTCTCCTAAATGCCATTTCCCAAAATATCCGGTTTCATATCCGGAGTTTTTGAAAATTTCAGCCATTGTAACCTTTTCCTTTTTCAAAAGAGATCTACCCCCTATGGTGTGCCAAACTCCTGACCTTGATGAATATTGTCCAGTAAGCAATGCAGCACGGGTAGGCGAACAGCTGGGGTCTACATGAAAGTTTGTAAAACGGATACTTTCCTGATGTAGTTGATCAAGGTTTGGCGTCTTCAGATAAGGGTTGCCATGGGCCTGCATATCTCCATAACCCATATCATCCAACATTATCAGAATTACATTTGGTTGTTCCCTAAGTTTGGCACTATCCTTTGAAATATATGAAAATGAGGTATATGAAATAACGATACCCAAAACTACAATTGAGGGAATATATAAATGTTTTAATTTCATTTTTTGACATTTTATACTATGGTTATCTGGATCATAAGCAATTACGAATTACTGAATACCGGTTCTGGTATCCCACCACATTTGGAAACCATAAAAGTATCAGTGGCCGTGGCATGAATATCATCTGGAAATTTTGCAATAACAGCATTCTCTTCATCGGCATAAGTCATGGTTAATAAAGGCCTGGCCTGGCTTGAAAAATCTGCTGAGACATTGGTAATTTCAGGCTCAGCTGTCGATCTAACAGAAGACCATTCCCTAATTTCTTTCTTAAATAAATCAAACCATTTTTGCAAAATAGATCTTATGAAGATTTGAGGTGAATATTCAGAATAAAATTAAGTGTATACAATCACTTAACTATCCATCATCTTTACCAAAAAATATGTTATGTTACCCCAACACATCTTTTTAGGATAGTTAAATCTGCAGTTTGTGAATTTGAACTGCATACTAAAGTGGATTCCCTAAAAAAAAACTCAACTGATGATAATAACCGAAAGCATTTTAAGGATGGGATGTTTGAGAGTGGATTGAAAATGACTTTTTAGGTTAAAAAAATGGGCTAAAGTGGTTTTTTTGTTCATCGATATTCCCCTTTCTGAGGGCCGTGAACGATCTTTTATTTGCTCGCTGCAGCATTTTCTGTTACCATTACTACCCCTTAGAAATAATGCTAAAACGGTACTATGAAAACCCTTAATTTGAAACATCTTTTATTCTAATTTATCTATTGAGGATATTTTTCTGAGCCTTTATTCTAGCCCCGAGTCCTGCCGTTGACGGTGCCTCTTGAGGTTTTTCTATTTAATCTGTAGAAATAAACTGCCGAGAAAATATTTCTTACCTCAAAGACAAATTAAGTAATTTTTTTATTACCTTCCATAACGTGTTGTTTCAATACATTAAGATTTGTCATTGGAAATAAATGCTAATGGATGACTTATTAAAGAACCTATTTGGTTATAAAATAATGTCCGACCATAAGTCCTTACAAGGCTATTTGAACAGTTAATCTTTGCCATAAATCAGCAGGTATTTACTAAATTGAGCAGGAAGTTTTTTTAATTAGATTAAGCTGGACAATGACACTTTGAATGTTGAATTTGCAGTTTTGACCCGCTATGGAACACAGCATGGAGCCAGAATAGGCTATAACCCTAATAAACCCATCAGAAATCCCAATCACCATTTCTTGCTTTGGTTGATGAATGTAAGACAGTAGCTAAATTATGGTTTAGGATCGGCATACATCTTTCTGAAAAATATAAAAAAACTAGAGGATATATAAAAATAATATTAGATGATTTTAATGAAAAAGAGTACATTATACAGGTTTCTTCATGAACAAATAGGCATAAAGTGTTATAAAAAAGCCAACCCCTTTTTTAGGTTTAAGAATCCAGAAGATATCAAAATAATACCCTCAATACTTTGTTTTATTTTCATGTTACTGGTCACTGCTGTCAGTGCACAAGATGCTGAAGATAAATCCGAAAAAAGCATGATCCGTAAGGCCAATGTCGGTGGGTATATGATTACACAAAGAGAAAAAGTTGATGCATCATATAATGCAGGGTACTCGATGTATGCAGCGGCCTGGCCTTTGTTGAGGGAATATTCCGGGAGGAGTTTTCAATCAGGCTTGTTTGGTACATGGATGCATCCACAGCATGATGGGCCTTTGCCAGTAGAAAGGTTGTATACGGATATAGAAGGAGGTCTTGGCTGGTGGCGCGATACAGAGTATGCAACAGCAACGCCAAAATTTATTATGGGGGGAGTGCAGCTAAATTTTGTTGGATGGGCCAACGGGCCTGGTGCAGGTAAAGGCAGGGACTGGAGCAATCCTCAAGGTAAATATGGTGTAGCTCAGCTGAGCCCATGGCTGCTATGGCCCCCTGATGGCTTGAATCTTAAGCAGGGCACCCGGGGTGAATTATTTGGCAGTGGGTATCTGCCTTTGCCACTCACTGAGCCGAAAACTACCACAGCAGGTAAAGATGTTCCTACCGGCAATCAGTCTTGGACCTTATTTCTTAACACTGGGAATTTTAAGGGCCCTGTCGCATTCTTTACACCTTATTTTTGGAGTCGTGCATCAGTTGAGGATCCAAGACTGAGCGCGCTATTTTTAGATCAACGCCCCTCAGAAGCCAATAAGCCCTTTCAGATGGAAACGCAGCATATTCATTCCTTTGAAGCCACTGACTCCAAAGGTCAGACATATGCCCGTATGGCTCCGACGCAATATCCTGCAGGTCCTGATGGTAACTCGGACCTTTTACATCGTCTGATGGTCTATAAAAAGAAGGCACTTTGGGACGATGTCGAAGCCTGGTTTGAAGGGGGAGATTCGGTTGATGGTAAAATTGATGTTGAACATGCTTCCATGCAGAAGTTTAATAAAGGTGTCAGGTCAAACTGGAAGTTTTATGGGGATCATATTCCAAAGGATAAACGTGCCTTAATGAATATTACTTCTTATATGGATGCAAATGTCACTGATTCGGCTACCTTAAGGGTACGTTGGGATGGTGATCTGATCACAAAGAGAGAAACAAATGGCTATACTTTGGTAACACTTCCTGAATACTATAAAATGGTAAAAACCGATGATGATGATATTGGTAAATGGGTTGCAGTGGCTCCTGGAGATGTTCCTTCTGAAACCGGACTGCATGACATGAGCTTTAACAGGGCAGAAGATGACAGGCCCTCCCTAACATATGTTACTCCTGAAGAGGAGGAGAGTAGCTGGAAAATCCCGGGTCCGGCAGCTGGGCCTTTCAAGGCGAAACTGGGAGATGGCAGTACGGTTACCTACTACTGGTATCGATTCGCTGATCAACCTGCATTGCTCAATGCCGATTTGAGTAAGGAGGAACGTGAAGAAATGCAAAGACGAGTTGAGTTGCTACACAGGAACTGGAAAAAGGACCACGAGTATCTTCCTCCACCATTGATAGGGGAGTTAGCAGAGGTTGACCCGGCCCTGATTGTTACTCCGCCGGCAGGTATGGATGTGGGGTATGTGCCAATCGTTACACTACAGGGATTGGAATAATCAGGCTACTGCCTGACTTATGCACTGGATTGCTGAGTTGCCTGATTTGAAAGTACAATTTATAGGGAATTATGACCGAGAACATAATTTCTACATATAGCGTAAATTCCTTGATCTGTTCTGGCACTTTCAGGAATTACATTAATTTAAACTTAAGGTAAAGAAGGCTGCTTTTGATCCTATTACATAAAAAATTATATACATGACTAAAATTTATTTACTACTATTAATGATATTAGGTAGCATTTTAAGTTGTGATCCTGCCGGTGCTCAGGAACTACCTAATATCATCATCATTTATACTGACGATTTAGGATACGGGGATCTTTCCTGCTACAATGATAGCGCTCGCTATTATACTCCAAATTTGGATAAAATGGCCAAAGAAGGAGTTTTGTTTACAGATGCCCACAGTCCTTCAACTATCTGCTCGCCTTCGCGTTATGGCCTGCTTTCTGGGCAACAGATATACCGTTCTACCGGCAGAGGAGGTGGTGCATTTGAAGGGCCAGGGGGTCCGAGTTATTTAAAGCCTGGTACATTGACTATTGCCGAGATGTTACAAACAAAGGGATATCGGACAGGAATCTTTGGTAAATGGCATGTAGGACTAACCTGGTATGATAAAAACAATAAGATGTTGGGGGGTGGTTTCGAAAACGCACTGCTTATTGATTACGAAAAAAGCACGCCGCTAATTGACGGTCCTAATGAAAGAGGCTTTGATGAATCATTCATTACACCCAACTGCCCTAACACCGACCCACTTTATATTTACATTGAAAATGGTATGGTACCCATTCCTGCTAGTAAAAGACATAAAAGATCCAATCTTCCCAACCCAGGTGACAAATGGCGTTGGGACAATGACGAGGGTTGGATGGCGCCAGGCTACAATTTTATGGAGGCAGACTTGATATTTTATGAAAAGACCAGAGCGTTTATCACGGAGCATCGAATTAATACACCTGACAAACCTTTCTTTGCTGTCTTTTCAACGCAAATTGCCCACGCGCCAGTGCTTCCTGCTCCTGAATTTAATGGTTCGACCAATGCAGGTCCCAGGGGTGATTTTGTCCGAGAACTGGATGTTCTGGTAGGCCGGGTGTTAGATTTGGTGAAAAAGCTGAAAATTGATGACGACACGCTGATCATTTTTAATTCGGACAATGGAGCCGAAACTATCCATGTAGATTGGATGCGTCAGGATTACCAGCACGATGCGTCCGGAGGATGGAGGGGAATGAAGCGAGATGGCTGGGAAGGTGGACACCGTGTACCCTTTATTGTTCGTTGGCCGGGTATATTTGCCAAAGGTCTAATTACTGATCAGATGATAAATACTACAGATATTTTTGCCACGATATCTTCAGTTGTTGGGTATCAACTTAAAGATGAAGATGCCAGAGATAGTTATGATATGCTGCCAGCCATGCTAGGCACTCATAATGAGGATAAATCGATCAGACCCTATATGTTGACCCAGAGTTTTCGGGGGGAATTTCAGATCCGCCAGGGAAACTGGAAATATCTTGACCACATGGGATCCGGAGGGAACGATTATGAAAGTGGATTTCTTAAAAAATATGCTTTGCCGGAAACTGCAGTTGGCGCCTCTGGTCAATTGTATAACCTGACAAATGATCCTGGTGAAACGACAAATCTGTTTTTCATTGAAGGTGATAAACGTAAGGAGCTTCAGAAGCTCCTTCAGCATTTAAAAGTAAGTGGTCGCAGCGCACCAGAAAATAGGCAGCCGATGGGGATTCAGAAAATAAAGGAAGTGAGTAAGCAGTCAAAAAATAGAAATTAAAAAGCTGGTCATATATAAGAGAGCTGGGAGGAATTTTATCATTTCTATTAATTTTAGGTGGATAGGTTTATTTGATATTTTTACTGCCTTTTAGAAGCCGATGCCTAATTTATAAGGGAGTGCAAATACATAAACGAATGATTGAAGATACCTATGATAAACCTATAGAGGCGGGATAGAGAGCTTAAGACAAAAGATGTTGATATTCTCTTTAATATTAAGTAAGATAAATAGCAACTAAAAGTTTTGGATTTATAGAACCTTAATTTTGTAGATGTTTTTATACAGTGCTTGGGAGCCGTCAAAAATTTCTGTTTGTATAATAAATGAAGGTAATTAATTATAATAAAAGAACAATTAATAGGAATCCAATGCAATACTTATCATCTGTAAAAAAAATAGTCATACCAACACCGATTGTTATAATTGGCATTTTGAGTTTAATGATTTCAGGTTGTTCGCAACCAAGTGATGCAAAAATTGATGGGGTTTACTTTGCTCAAAAGCATGTAATGGAACCTGAAAATGAATTTTTCAAGCTTTTTAGTAATTTAGAAGCACTTATAAAGGTGCATGTGGTTTCTCCAAGCCAAAGCCAGGCTCTTGATGTAGAAGCTATCCTAAACTTAAATGGTAAAACCGTAACTATCCGGCTTGCCGGTCCTGATAAGCTACCTGATAGTATTCCTAATGGACCGGGCGTTATTCAGCATAGTTATGAAAATACGTTTACCGGATTTATACCCAAAGAATGGGTGCAGCCAGGCCTTAGTATTGAAATCCAAGCAGGTGACAAAACCCATTTAATTGATAGTCTTAAAGTTGGTGCGCCATCAAAAATTGTTATGACCATGTTTGACGTTCATTATTTCGATTATACTCCAGGCGACTATCCGGAGGGGTGGCAAGTAGAACTAGCATCTAAATGGCCTACTGCGGAAATGGAAGTACGTCGTCTACCCAATATTGTTTTTCCGGAATTGATCATACCAGCGAGAACACCACAAGGAGCAGATGAAATACCGGCAACAAGAGTTGATTCTAAGGAAGATTATATGGTAAAGACGGGATACGAATTTGATGGCGAACAAGCTGCTGCATTGGCTTGGAAATCTGCTTTAAAAGCTGCTGGAGGAATCAACGGGCGATTTAGTCTTTACTATGTTAATATTTATGGAGCCAATGCAGGGGGTCAGGCATGGGATTTTGGTGGCGTAGGAAACGGCACGAGTCAGGGAGTTTTAATTCATGAGTTAGGACATGCATTTTTGCTGCCTCACTGGGGCAATGACGAGAACTATCCATATCGAGGAGAAATGTATGGCATTCCTGCTCCGGACAATTTCAAGGAAATTCATGCTGGTCCCACCTGGGCCTTTGACTTGCCCGGTAAGGCTTTTATTCCCCCAACTGTGCAAGAGAATGCCGTTAAACCTAAAAGAGGTAAACCAAACGTAGTGGGGACCTATAAGATAGACCCAATGCAGGGAGGTGGAACTGGTGACCAGGAAGAAGGATATATCTTCCGTCATTTTTCAGATTATTCCTTGTACAAAGCGCAGAATTATCTGGAGCAGCACATTGTGATTTGGGATGAAGATTTAAATACTTACGTCAGTTGGGACGAACAGACGGGTGCTTACACAAAAACTGTAACAAATAATGGTGTGGAATATCCCATTGAACGCGACGTAGATGTTATTTCCGTGATGGCAGCTACCAGTGCGGTTACTTCACAGGCCACCCTTGTTTACCCGCCTATTGGTTCTTATTCTTCTGGCATCATTAAAACCTTCGATCCATCAATCGAAGAAGATCGACTTGAAGCCAAAAAGATCTTTTGCGAAGAAGGAGGATGCGATCTCAGTTTAAGAGTCACGCAGGGGGGTAAAGTCTCCGTTTATATGTTGAGCGCTTCACTAGATCCAGAAGATAAAACCCTGAAGACACAAGCAGTAAATCTTAAAGCCTTGGATGGCGATGTGACAAAAATTGAATTTTTGAGTACACCTGATGCTGAGGTAAATGGTCTCCCGGAAAATCCCGTTGTAATTGATGTCTGGGAGAAATAGTTAAATATCTATGTGGAGTGGAAGACTATTCAAAATAATAAGCTCTGGTTGTGTTACTTCGAAAATTTTGTACAAGATTGGGATAATATGAAAAATAAAGTCATATCCGCTGGGAAGCGATTATGGACTGGTGATGAAGGAGATGATATTGCTCAATAAAAAGAGTTACAGCAATTATATATAATTATCCTATAACATGATAAGAAAATTATTACAAAATTATAAAATTTAGAATATGTTTCTACAAAAAATGAATTCTTTGACGGGTGTCCTGTTACTCATTATAATTGTTTATCTTTAGGTAAAGATATCCCCATGAAAAACATCAATCCCCTTTGTTTATTTGACGATCTTTTTTTAACCCAAAAGCTAAGAAAATTGGGTAATCCCCTTGAAAAATTAGACCGATATATTGACTGGAAGATATTTCAGGATACTGTAAATCAAGCAATTGAAAGCAAGGAGGGCAAAGAAAAAAAAGGAGGCCGCCCGGCTTATGACAGGTTGATGCTATTCAAAGCATTTATTATCCAGAGCCTTTATAATCTGTCCGACGAGCAGCTTGAATACCAGATTCTTGACCGGACAAGCTTCAAGATTTTTTTGGGACTGAAAAAAAGTGACCGTGTGCCTGACAGCAGGACTTACTGGCATTTCAGGGAGCAGTTGATATCATCGGGCTCGATCGAATCCCTTTTTGCCGCCTTCAATGCCCAGCTGGACAGGCCTGGGGTTTTCGCCAATGAGGGGAAGATGGTTGATGCCAGCTTTGTGGATGTCCCAAAACAACGTAATACCAGAGAGGAGAACAAACAGATTAAAGAGGGAAAACTTCCTTCCGGTTGGGATAAGACACCCAACAAACTTGCACAGAAGGACACAGATGCCCGATGGACAAAAAAGAACAACGTTAGTTTTTACGGATATAAAAACCATGTAAAAGCCGATATAAAGACGAAGCTAATCTGCAAATATGTGGTAACCAATGCCTCTGTGCATGATTCACAGGTGGTTGACCAACTACTGGACAAAACAGATGAAGGTCAAGATTTTTATGCGGACAGTGCTTACGCCGGGGAACCCTTAGAACAGGTTTACACTAAAAAGAAGGTGGCAAGCAAAGTAAATGAAAAAGGCTATAAAAAAAGACCCCTCACCGAAGAACAAAAAAGCAACAACCGAGAAAAATCTAAAGTGAGGGCAAGGGTAGAACATATATTCGGTTTTGTGGAAAACAGCATGAATGGTTCTTACATCAGAACAATAGGCATGGCAAGAGCCGAAGCAAAAATAGGCATGATGAATATAGTGTATAATATTTGTCGCTGTGTACAACTGAAAAAGGTGGTAACCATGGGACAATTATGCGCAATTCAAACCAAATAAAACCACAAGTATATGATTATTAAACATATATAAAACGAATCAAAAAAAACTTGACTAAATTTTTCCAACGATCATTTTGGGAAAACAAGGAAAATATTGAAAACGAGTTTTTAGAGGTTCCCTTAAGTCCCTGACACTCATTAATGGGAATTCCATTCCGTTTTCGATCCTTTCTTTTATCATGAATAGGGTGGCCATGAAGACCAGCGAATGGTGGTGGTGCCAGCCCTCCCGGTCCTTATCTGGTAATCGGAAAGCCCAAGTTCGTTCTTGCTGTCATCGAAGGTCCTTTCCATCCAGTACTTCTGTGTCCGGAAATAGGCGTATTCCTCCGCAGTATATTCTTCGACTCCCCCGTTGCTGAAGCTGTATCTGACTTTTGGGTTTTTGCCCAACGTCTTGGTAATGACCAGCGTTCTTTCCCTGGCCATGTCCTCGCTGCCATCCCAGGTCCATATCCTGCAGGTGTGCACCATACGGGTGATCCAGCCCTTAGCCGCCTTTCTTACCTGAGAACGGCAGAATGGTCCCACTTCGAATTGGTAATGAAGTGCTGGTACCCCCTGTACTCCGCCAGCTCTACTTCCTCTTCCATTCTTTCCATGTTTGCTGTGTTTTTTTCGCAAGTTATCAGTCCCAGGATATATTCCAATGCCGTGGGGGTAATGTCATAGCGGTGGCACACAAAGGCAGGTTGGAAAAGATTAACAAAATATTGGAGCTTAGTGACTGTTTACAGAATTTTAGACGAAAATCAAATTTGCTTTTATCCGATTGAACAAGCATGGGCCTAATTCAATTGGAGAGGTTTTAAGATTCGTTATATTTATAACAATATAAAAATAATTAACCCCTAAATAAGCAGTTTTAACTCCGTAAAGCAGTACTACTATCTCTCAATTTGAAATATGCTTACCGAAAAAAGATAATCCTTAGACAAAAGTTAATAATAGTATATACTTTCGTTAACTTATACTCTAATTAGGGCAAATAATATCCTTATTTTTATATTCAACTAAAACATAAGATTATGGAAAGAAAGTTAACTCATTTAATTAACAACAAGTTATATGCTATTTCAGTAATGGCATTCTTACTTTTCTTCCTTTCAGCCACAAGCGGATTTGCACAAGCTATAATATCCGGTAAAGTGACTGATGAAACAGGAATAGGTTTGCCTGGTGCAACGGTTTTGATCCATAATTCGACCAATGGAACAATTACCGATATTGATGGTAACTACACCTTTAGTGTTCCGGAAGGTTCCGAAAAACTTTCTTTTTCATTTATTGGATATGAAACTCAAATCGTGAGTATCAATTCAGCAAGTGTCATTAATGTAAAGATGGAACAAGATGGTAAGGTTCTTCAGGAAGTTGTCGTTACGGCTTTAGGTATCTCGCGCGACAAGAAATCGCTGGGTTATGCTGTGCAAGATATCGATGGGGATGAAATATATAAAACGGCAGAAACTAATTTAATTAATGCATTGGCAGGAAAATCTGCAGGGGTATATATAAACAATTCTAATGGTAACGTTGGTGCCTCCTCGCGGATTGTAATAAGAGGTAATTCATCACTTACAGGTAATAACCAGCCTTTGTTTGTAGTCGATGGGGTTCCAATCGATAATTCCATCGTCTCAAGCAAGCAGGGAAATTATGATTTTACTGATATGGGTAATGGAGCTGCAGATATTAATCCTGCAGACATTGCAGAATTAACCATCTTGAAAGGAGGAAATGCAGCGGCACTTTACGGATCTAGGGGTGCAAATGGGGTTGTACTTATTACCACCAAATCAGGTTCAAAGAAAGGATTTAACGTTGTTATCGAAAATGCCACAACTTTCAGTAATCCATTATTATTGCCTGATTTTCAAAACGAGTATGGTCAAGGCGGCGGTCAGCAATTTTGGTATAAAGATGGTCTGAATGGCGGAAAAAATGATGGCGTAGATGAAAGTTTCGGGCCTCGCTTAGATTATGTTGTTAAAGCGGAAGATATACAGCCAGGCGGAAGGCTTTACTGGGCAATTGAAGCGGGATTTCCACAGACTGTAGGTGAAATACTCAGCGTGCCTCAGTTTAATAGCCCTATTGACCCTTTCACGGGTGAAAGGATTCCAACTCCATGGATATCTCATCCTGATAATGTGAAAAATTTTTATGAAACTGGCATTACCAGTATAACTAATGTGGCCTTAAGTAATGGAGGTGAATGGGGTTCTATACGCTTGTCATTGACTAATTCTGACCAGAAAGGCATGGTGCCTAATACCAATCAGGTTAAAAATACTATAAACTTCTCAGGTCAGACAAAACTGACAGAAAAATTATCCTTTGAAGCAAGGGGTTCTTACATTAATACTAAAGGTAACCTTAATGGTGCAGGTTATACATTTAACAATATAGGAATGCAGACACTATGGACTGCAAGGCAGGTGGATTGGGAATACCTGAAAAATAATGTTGAAAATCCTGATGGTACTCCGATCAGCTGGATAAACAGATGGCATAATAATCCTTACTGGATGCAATATAAGAACCTGAACCCTCAAGCAAAAAACAGGATGATCGGCAATGCTTCATTAAAATATCAATTCAACGATTGGTTAAATTTTACAGCAAGGGCAGGAACGGATTATTCAAATGAATCTGTTGAATTGATCAGGGCATATCATGGTATTAACGATAGAGAAGGAAAATATATCGTAAACAATTATTATCGCCAGGAAACAAATGCTGATTTCTTATTTTCTGCCAGTAAGGCCATCTCTACGGATTTCACCTTATCTGGAAACTTTGGGGGTAACCTCATGAATCAGAAATACAGAACTCAGGGATCAACTGTCAACAGGCTTGTTGTTCCAGATGTTTATTCTCTTTCCAATGCAAATGAACCTGCTATAGCTTCCTACTTCCAAAGAGAAAAAGAGATCCAGAGCCTTTATGGATCAGTGTCGGCAGATTATAAGGGCCAGCTGTTCTTAGATTTAACTGGAAGAAATGACTGGTCTTCGACTTTACCCTCAAATAATAATTCTTATTTCTATCCATCTGCAACAGCCAGCTGGGTGTTTAGTGAAACCTTTGATATAAATCAGGATCTTTTCTCTTTTGGTAAAGTACGGCTGGGATGGGCGCAGGTAGGTAATGATACTGACCCTTATAGGCTTAATGCTACTTATAGCGCAGCAACTCCATATGGTAATAATCCTTCATTTAGTTTAAACCCCACACTTCCTCCCTTGAATTTGGTAAATGAATTAATAACTTCGAAGGAACTGGGATTCAATTTTAAATTTTTTCAAAACCGTATAGATTTTGATTTAACGCTTTATGAATCATCAGCCAAAAATCAGATCCTTAGTGCTGCAATTTCGGAGACAGCCGGATATAATTCCATGGTCATAAATGCCGGCCAGGTGGATAATAATGGTATAGAGCTTATATTAAATGGTTCTCCTATTGTTGCAAACAATTTTTCATGGGATGTCACATTAAATTGGAGCAAGAATAGAAGTATGGTTATTGCATTGAACGACGACGTGGACAGGCTTAACCTTTATAAGACAGAAGGTAATCAGATAACTGTTGTAGCTGATGTGGGTGGAGCTTACGGTGATATGTGGGGAAGAGGTTTCGTTTATCATGAAAGTGGTAAGCCTATTGTAGACGC
>Ga0209390_10001984_pt1 | contig 37400 bp, 30 predicted proteins | sample BON01_FD_187212 | JGI IMG/M metagenome (GOLD analysis project Ga0209390, IMG submission 187212) | Freshwater microbial communities from Lake Bonney liftoff mats and glacier meltwater in Antarctica - BON-01 (SPAdes) (version 2) | ecosystem: Environmental > Aquatic > Freshwater > Ice > Glacier...
TTAAAATAAATAAAATAATTCCAAATTGGATTTTAATAAACTAACAAATAAAAAATGGAGATTATTTTGAATTATACTTTTTGTTAGTTTAGATTGAAAAAAGATTGGAAGAATATACGACCAATTCTATTTCTTAAATTATTTTGGAATAAATACATACAACCATTCAAATATTAATTCTTTTTTCTGTCTTAACAAATGAATAAAATAAATTCCAAATTGGATTTCACATAAACTAACAAAATAAAAAATGCAGATTATTTTGAATTATAATTTTTGTTAGTTTAGAATAAAAAAAGAATGGAAAAAGAATGGAAGAATATACGACCATTCAACTTTCAATTCTTTTTTCACATTATTTGTTTTACATACGACAATACGACAATACGACAATACGACAATACGACAATACGACTATAAAATAATAAAAAAAGAATTGAAAATAGTTTTGTTTAAGTTACACGATACATACTAATATTTATGTGCGAGAATTAAAAACCTCAAAGATTTTTCGAGGAGAAGTGTTTTCTTTAACACTAAAGGTAAAGTACGGAATAGAATGTAGAGAGGCGACACATTCCACTAATTCTTTCCATCCTATTTCCTCTATGTGAAAAACTGTAACACGATATAACCTACTTTTGTAAATAATTTATAGGCTCTTTTCTTTGAGTTCAAAGAATACAACACCAAATTGTTTTTCTTTCTCTATATAACCAAATCCGTTATAAATGATTATAGCCTCGTTAATTGTTTTTCCTGGTAAACAACAATCTACATTAATAGATAAAAACGCTTTCTCAAATGAACTAAACCTATAAATATTTAATACTCGTTTAGATATAGTTTCGTCTGTTACTGAATCACAAAATGTGATTATATCTCCACATTGAATTATCTCTCGTTTTTCGTCATAAATACGACCTTCGAATGTTTTTGTACCGTTTTTAATCATCTCTAAATAATAACTTTGTATATTCATATTATGAGTGGTCATTTTTAATGTTTTAACGTGTTATTCGTTCAATATCATATACCTAGTATTAATTTTGATTTTTCATTTTATTTCAGTTTGTCAATCATTTTTTTGTTTTGCATAGTGTTTTAATTTTGGTTTTATCCAAGACACAAACTAACAAAATAAAAAAATGCAAATTATTTTGAATTATTTTATTTGTTAGTTTAGAATAAAAAAAGATTGGAAGAATATACGAGCAATTTTATTCCCCAAATGATTTTTCATTTTTTTGTTTCCCTTATATTATAATAATATTATTTTGACTGAATGTAATTAAAATAATATGTTGGAAGAAATTCAGTTATTAATTGTAACGTAAATTTAAAAATTAAAAAACAATCGAGTTTAAACTAACAAAAAAATACTGAAAAAATGATTTAAAAAACTGACAAATTCGTACATTTATAGAATAAAAGGATGATGAAACTGCAAGAATGGATACCACTAGATAAAATGGATTGGGCGTGCTTATCTAAAAATCCAAACGCAATCGCCCTCTTGGAAAAGAATCTGGATAAAATTAATTGGTTTTACTTATCCCTCAATCCAAATGCGATATCCCTCTTGGAAAACTACCCAGACAAAATTGATTGGGATTTATTATCTTATAATCCAAACGCAATATCTTTGTTGGAAAAGTATCCTCATAAAATTAATTGGTGTCACTTATCTGCCAATCCAAACGCAATGTCCTTGTTGGAAAAGTATCCCCATAAAATTATTTGGATAAAATTATCTTCTAATCCAAACGCAATTCCTTTCTTGGAAAAATATCAAGAAAACATTTATTGGGATATCTTATCTGGCAATCCAAATGCGATACCTCTGTTGGAAAACAATTTGAAAGAAATTAATTGGGTAAATTTATCTTTAAATCCAAATGCGATACCCCTTTTGGAAAAGTATCCGGAAAACATTGATTGGGTTGAGTTATCTGAAAATCCAAACGCGATATCCCTTTTGGAAAAATATCCAGAAAACATTGATTGGTTTTACTTATCTGGAAATCCAAATGCGATACCTTTATTGGAAAAGTATCCAGATAAAATTGATTGGATTGAGTTATCTGAAAACCCAAACGCGATATCCCTCTTGGAAAAGTATCCAAATAAAATTGATTGGTGGAATTTATCTTTTAATCCAAACGCAATCGTCCTTTTGGAAAAACATCCAGACCAAATTATTTGGTTACGGTTATCCCAAAACCCAGCCATCTTTACTTATGACTACCAAGCCATGGCGGAACATTGTAGTATTATCAAAAGAGATTTAATGAAAAATCGGTTTCATCCTCGCCATTTGGAACAGTTCGAAAATTGGGGTTTTATATAAACGCGTTAAATTATTATTTTTGTTAGTTTAGAGTGATATTAATTATATTGTTCTTGCGTGTGATTGGACGAATAATTCATATCGCGGGTTAGTTCGCGAGACGAAATCCCTCCCCGCACCCATCCATCGTGGGCTAATCCTTCAATTAAATTGTTTGGGTTTTGTACGGTTGCTTTTTTTGACGGAATCAAAGGTGTCGTGTGGTATTTCATGTGATTTTTTTCGGTTAAATGAGTAAGTGTGCGCCGACTCGTGTTTTGCTCTCCCTGCATCATATTTGACTCAATGTTTGAATCTACCGATCCTCTGCCCATATACGGAACCGTTGCAAAGGTTCGTGCAAATAAGTCAATGCGACATTTGGGGTTGGTCTGAATGCCGCCCAAGAGCAAACGCGATGAATTGTCCACATTACATCCTCCAATTCCCAACCCGAAACTCCCACTGTAATTAATTCCTGGCTGCGAGGTTGCCATTGCCTTGGCATTCTTCATAGTGCATTCGGTTTGAAAATAATTTTGTGTCATGTAATTACATGCCTCTACATTTTCTAGCATGGTCTGGTCAATGGAACAACAATCATTGCCAATTCGAGTTATTTTATCAAACATAAAATCTGATGTGTATGCCATTTTATATTATACTTTATTTTATTTTATAAAAACTAACAAAGCGAATATGTTTTGCCTAATAATAAAATAAACAAGAAAACAAGAAAACAAGAAAATAAGAAAATAAGAAAACAAGAAAACAAGAAAACAAGAAAGCAAGAAAACAAGAAAATAATAAAATGTATAAAAATGAATTAAAATTAATTTTTATTATAATACAAGGTATTAAATGGCTGGGATAACTGAATTATCGCTAAGCGACAATTGGACCCTTTGGTCCCATTTACCACACCCTTTTGAAACGGATTGGAGCATTAACGGATATAAAGTTATATCCGATATCCATACCGTTGAATATATGGTTGGTTTATGTAAGTCAATCCCTCCAGTTTTAATCCAAACCATCATGTTATATTTAATGAAAAAACATATAAAACCAATGTGGGAAGATAAAAATAATCGATGTGGGGGGTTCTTTTCCTATCAAATTCCAAATAATTTGGTCGTTCAAGTTTGGACGAAATTATGTTTTGCTTTGGTGGGCAACACATTGAGTTCGGTGGATGCGTGTATGGCGAATATTAACGGGATTACTGTTTCCCCCAAGAAAAATTTTTGTATTGTAAAAATATGGATGGCGGACTATACTTTTCAAGACCCAAGTTTAATTACCGACGCAATTCCAGGGTTGGTGCGTCAGGGATGTTTATTTAAAAAACATACTCCAGAATATTAAAACATAGATACATAGATACATAGATACGTAGATACATAGTAATAATAAAAAAATGAAATAAAACCAAAAACAAATATATCCAGCAAGTTTAGTTACAAGTTTAGTATGATGAGTGCCGAATCCGAATGTGCTGTTTGTTGTTTAGAATTCACTAATAATCCTTTGGTCCGCGTCACTCGACGCACCGCACGCCCGTGTATTTGTAAAAAATGCACCTTTATAGCATGTACTCTGTGTCAAACCAAATATGCCAAGGGCGATTGTATGAATTGTCATTTTGAGTTCCCGCGTTCTTTTATTGTAGAAACTCTGGGAATGCATTTTTATAAAAATATAGTAGTCCCCGCCATTATTAAAGATATGATGATGGAACAGCAAGTTAATTTAGAAACAGTAGATGTTCAATCAACCGTTGAGTGGCTTAATGCGTGTGCCGAAATACGTAAAAACTCTCGTTTCGGACAAGTACAACAATTCCCGCCTAAACCCGAACAAACGGGACATGTATTTTCCGCCAAATATCTGTGCCCATTTGAAGACTGTCGCGGATTGGTTTTGGGGGATGTTTGTAACTCATGCAATCACCACTATTGTATTCAATGTCACGAAGAAAAAAAAGAGGTTCATGTTTGCAATGAAGACGCGAAAATGGTCATTCGTGATTCCAAGCCATGTCCCCATTGCTACTCTTTAATTCATCGTACTTCGTGCGGAACTGGGTTTGATTGGATAACTATGCAGAAAAAACATGAAAATATACACCATAATGGAGGCGATGTGGTATATGGATTGGATGCTTTGCAACAAGAACAAGTGAAAAGAGAAGTTGGTAATGATTACTGTCAATTCTCCAATTTGTTTAACCGTGTGCCCCGCGACGCCATAGACCGTTATATGGAAACATCACGCACAGAGTTTGGCGAACATTTTGTGGAACCCCCATTAATTCTATTGGATATTTTATACCAAGTAACCGCTGCCGTGCGTAAATTCAAAGTTCAGATGTTCAAAGAACAAACGATGATTACAGAATTGGGTAGACGAATGCATGATTTGCGAGTGCAATACTTGATGCATACCATTAACAAACATATCTGGGAACAACGTGTATACACTTACCAAGTTCGATATAAATCATACATGTTGTATGCAAACGTGGTGAATATTTACTTGTCTATTACAGACGGATTGCAAAGTGAGTTGCGAGAAAGCATTATTCATAATGCGGCTTCAAACGCAGAAAACACAGATGGTGGGACGTCCATCTATACATCTCAATTAGAACAACTAAAACAACTGACTACTCTTTGTAATCAGAGTTTTGCGGAACTACATAAAGATTATCCCATAGATTCGTCTCCTTTGTATATTCGTAATTTGGACGACGAATCGGGTGTAGACGATTGTGGGTTCTACACAACCGAAAATACGTTGTTTTTGGGGTCGGCTTCTTTGAACAACCCAGACGCAAAACAGATTGTATTGTATGAATATCAAAAAGAACACACGTCTAAATTATATAAGATTTTGCAAAATTCTCATTTTGCACTCGATCTTTCCATGCTTGGGTCGGGCAAAACCTTTGTCGCCATGATGCTCTTTCAAATGCGTCAGTATTCTCGCGGACTAATTATTGCCCCTGCAAGCGTAGTAGGGAAATGGAAAGAGTTGTTGTTTGAATACGGATTGTCCGGGGTCGAAGTGTATTCGTTCAATTCTATTTCGGGAAAAATCGGAAAACACAATCGCGTCGGACATCTGATTCGTCGATGTGATACATTGGATATACGCGGACAAAATATTATAAAGCACCATATAAATACACGACTGCATCAATATATCCGAGATGGGATATTTGTTATATTTGACGAAATACAAAACATAAAAAACAAACAATCGGCACAAACCAATGCGTGCAAGGAAATAATAAATGCCATACATCAAGAATATTTGACAAATAACAGAAATTCAAACAGTCGTGCATTATTAATATCTGGGAGCCCAATTGACACCTATGAACACGCAGAACAATTATTTAAAAACATCGGGATAATAACAGACAAGGTCAAAAAAGACTTAATTGTCTTGGGTCCAGATTCGGATTTAGATTTAGTCGAAGTTCGAGAGTTTTGCAACCCATTTAACCCAGACACTTGTCTTGCTATCCAGAATAAATATAAAAAGGGGTCAGAAGAATGTTATCAGTACTTCGTCCAAATTGTTAAACCTTATTTAAGCGAATCCATGGTTGTTTTCGGAAATACACACACAGTTCGGAAATTCAATGGAATGTTCGATATAAGTCCACAATGCAAAGAATTACTAAAAAGAGGGATAAAAAAAATAAGATTGATTACTTTACAACGCAACAACGACGACGGACGTGAAGACGATAGAGGGATATTTTTCGCGGCAATGCAAAAAGCACTATTAATGATTGAAACGGCGCAAATTCCTTTAATGATTCAGTTGACTCGTGAAAAAATGGCGGAAAACCCCACGTGCAAGATTGTTCTCGCGTGCAATTACACCCAAACCATCCGAGACTTGGTTCGTGAACTCGAACCAGAATTTGGAACCCCATTAATTCTAAATGGCGGTGTTCCACAATATCAACGACAAACCGTGTTGTCGTTATTCCAAGAACCCAATACCAACCATCGCATTTTAATTGGAAATACACACGTGATATCGACGGGCATTGATTTGGACGACAAAGACGGAGGATACCCGCGAATTTGTTTTGTTAGTCCCAATTATAATGTAATTGATTTGTATCAACTCAGTTATCGGTTTTTGCGGGCACTCGACACCAAATCAGATAGCGAAATATACATGATGTATTCAAAAGAGTGCCCAGTAAATTGTTTAATGTCAAACTTGAAACAAAAGGGAAATATAATGAAGACAATAACCGCGGAACAATCCAAAAAAGCAAAGGTAATATTCCCGTGCGATTTTGCGGATTATGAACAACCAGACCAAACCGCCGATTGGCACACGGATTGCGATGCGATTTTTAACCGAATGACGAATGCATAACAAACCACCGAAAAAGAAAAAAAACGTGCTAAACTAAGATGGTGGAAATGGTGAAAATAAAGATATATTCTGTATTGTACGATGTAATAAAAATATGTAATAAAATACTTTTTTTATTGTGCGTGTATGTAAAAGACAAACACATAAATTAGCAATTGCATTGTGTTTATAAAACAAAAATACATACAAAATATAAAATCGAATTATATTGATTATTGTTTTTGTTATGTTAGTTTAGAAAAAAGGATTGAAATAATATTAAAATTATTGAAAAATAAAAAAACTATTCACAATGTTTTTTTATTTTTGACAAAGACAAACTAACAAATGGAAAAATCAAAAAAATCTATTGTTATATGCTTTAAGAATGGAATTTGTTTGATTTTTCCATTTATAATTTTTTTCTATTTGTTAGTTTGTATATAATATTGTGTAAAATAAATAATGGTTAATTTACAACTACCGGCCGCCAAAACAGCACCCATTCCATCAGGAAGCGTTTTAAAAGCGGGACAAGACAATATGAACGCGGCAACCAAACAACAAATGGCTTTAATTAAAGGTGGGTGGTTCATTAAAAATCAATCTAGCAAAAGCAGAAGCAGAAGCAGAAGCAGACGCAGAAGCAGAAGCAGAAGCAGAAGCAGAAGCAAAAGCAGACGCAGAAGCAGAAGCAGACGCAAAATGAATAAAAAAACAAAAAAAAGGTGGGGTGGAGATAATGCAGTCGTGATTAAACCCCAGACATTTCCCCCCACTTATCCCGTACCTCCTGGCGGAACAACCTCGAATGAAAATTCGGCGGCTATTACTAAATTATTTGCAGATTCTGCAGCCAACAGCGAATATGATTCGATGGCGGGAGTAAAAAAGGGCGGCAATCGCAGTATAAAAAGAAAATCGTGTTTAAAAAATCAGCGATGTCATAAGAGAAAAACAGGAGGATATGTGAAATGGGGGTGTATGAGTTAAAAAAATATTATTATTAATAATAATATTAATAATATTATTATTAATAATAATATTAATAATAATATTATTAATAATAATGAGTACTTCCAATAATACCACACTTGGTAATGGTGCATTAACCTTGCCCCAAACAAGTGCTTCTGTAAATAATACCGCGGTTGGCGCATGGAGTTCCGCCATGGCTACAGATGCAAATAATAACTCTTCTTTTGGCACCAATTCGTTATTGCACAACACATCCTCTTTTAATAATGTCGCCATTGGGGTCGCTACTTTAATGGCGATTACTAGTGCGTCTGATTGTTGCAATACTGCAGTGGGAGCAAATGCGGCGGAATATGTAGAAAACGGTTCCTATAACGTTGCTATTGGAGCCCAAGCGTTGTATTGCAATAGTTCGGAGAGCAACGTTTCATATAATGTGGCAATAGGTCATCAAGCATTAATGGGGACAGATGGGGCGGGGGCAACTTTTAATTCGTGTGTTGCGGTTGGTTATCAATCTGGTTATAATAATTCATCGGGGGACAGTAATGTGTTTGTGGGGTATCAATCTGGATTAACAAATTCCACTGGTGGCAATAATGTGTTTGTGGGATATAATGCTGGTTTAACAAATTCATCGGGTGATGGAAATGTGTTTGTGGGATATGATGCTGGTTTTACGAGTTCATCCGGCAATTATAACGTGTTTATGGGTTTTCAATCTGGTTACAACAATACAGGTGATTATAACGTGTTTATGGGATATCAATCTGGTTTAACGAATACATCGGGTGATTATAATGTGTTTATGGGATATCAATCTGGTTTAACGAATACATCGGGTTATAATAATGTGTTTGTGGGGCATCATTCTGGTTATGCGAATACATTGGGATTTAATAACGTATTTATGGGAAATCAATGCGGTACTGCCAACACTATGGGCAAATATAATGTGTTTACGGGGGTTACTTCTGGTTACAAAAACACTGAAGGCAACAATAATGTGTTTATGGGTTTTCAGTCTGGTTTCACGAATACCACGGGTTATAATAATGTGTTTGTGGGGCATCAATCTGGCTATACGCATAACACGGGTGCTAATAACGTGTTTATGGGATATAATGCTGGTTTTACTAACGAGATTAGTGAAAATAACGTGTTTATTGGTAGTCAAGCAGGTTATTTGTGTACTGTTGAAAACAATACATGTGTTGGTGGCAACGCGGGTTATAACATAACAACTGGTTATGATAATACCACATTAGGTTCGAATGCGGGATATGGTATTTCAATTGGGCTTGAAAATACCTGTATTGGTAGTGGTTCTGGGGGTACAGCCAATACAGGTTCTTATAATGTATTGGTGGGGTCTAAAGCAGGTTCTGTTTTGGATGGAACCAGTTCTGACAATACTTTTATTGGAACAAATGCTGGGTCGGCTGTAACTGCAGGAACAAATGTAATTTGTATTGGTTACGATTCAGCAGCATCCTCGACAAGCGCCACTAACGAAATAACTTTGGGAAGTACATATGTTGTAAATACTTGGTATTCGGGGTGGTTAAGACCTTTGATTTCTAATTATACTACTCCTCCTACGATATTGCCCTTTCATGGATATGTGGGTCAAATTTTAACTTCATCGTCGTCGTCGAATATCTTATTAGCAACCCCATATTATTTAACAACATCTGGGATATCTACTTCGGGGAATTTGTTGCCTGGAGTATGGTTATTGAGTTTTAATTTTATATTTTCAACTACACAAAGTGATTTTTCAATTACAGTGGCGCCGAATATTGTTTTTTCTAACTCAACAATAGGTACATCAACTGTATGGAGTGGTTCCGTTCCAATAACAACAACATCTACTTCAACTAGTTCTATTGAAGTTGATGCAAGCGGCGGCACCGTACAATTTGGATATATGACGGCAGTTCGCATCGCATAATCCAAATGTGATGGGTTAAAACTAACAAATAAAATAATACAAAATTAACTTTATTAAAAAAATGAAACAAAAAAGGTAAAATAATAGAATATAATAACCGCCCGTAAATAAAAATGGAAGCAAAACGATGCCATCTTTGTTTTCAGGACTTCTCCAGACAATGTGATTTAAAGAATCACACTGCAGTTTGTAACATTATATATGAAAATAAACGAGAACGAAAACGAGGTATGGTTCGTGACAAGGAAGACGGCGAAGATATAACTAAAAATATAACTACATCCCAATTGAAACTTATTGTGCGGGGATTATGTGCTAAAATAACAGAACTAGAAAAAAAGACAAATTCCTTGGAAAAGTGGGTCAATACGAAGAAAAAACGAATTCGCCCCGAAGATTGGCTTGACAAGCAGTCGCCTCCCGCACAACCGTGGGCAACATGGATGGTGAAAAATATTCGCATAACTGACGAACAATGGGATGATTTTATTAATAAAAATATCGAAACCGTGGAATTGATACAGGATATACTTCGCAGAGCATTGTTTTGCAGTCATAATAATGATGCAGACGAAATAGACGATACAGACGAAACAGAAGGAGACCAAGCATCCGATGAAAAAAGAATAAATCCAATATGCGGATTTGACAAACAAAATGAATTATATATTTATGTGAAAAATAAAGAAAGCAAATTGGTGTGGCGAAAAATGGAACCGGTTGATTTTCGTCGGCTTCTCATGTGTGTGCAAAAAGCAATATGTTCTAAATATAAAAATTGGTCTGACGGAAACGTGAAAAAAATAAGTAGCAAGCAATTAACTCATATTATGCGCGGGCTATCCGAAATTCCAACCGACGAAAGCAGTCACGCGTATTCTAAAATATTAGGAACGGTATATAAATTGGTGAAACAAGAATTCAAAAGTGTAATTGAATTTGAAATTTAATTATTACTTTTACGAGGATGGGTATTAACAATCCAACAAAAGATAATAAAAAAAGACCAGATGTGAAAAAGTGTAACATAATAAAATGAAGTGTCTCACGGCTTTAACCCCCAATGTAAATAAAATGACAAAGTTAATCCGTTTCTACTATTTTTTCTACTATTTTGTTTACAGGCGCATTTACACATAATCCAAAAGTCCGCCGATGCCACTGGGTAATTCCGTGTTCCCATATTCCGTCCATGTGTAGTTTGGTTCCATATCCTTTATTAGAATTTAATTGATATCTATTTACCAATTCTGGATATTGTTCGCACATTTGTTCGATATATTTATCTCGATGCCATTTTGCCAAGATAGAGGCAGCCGCAATGCTACAATATATATTATCTCCACCTACAATGGTTGTAAAATCCATCAAAACATTGGGTTTATCTGGGTTCTGCATCGGTTTGAAACAATTTCCATCCACTAACAAATGAGGAGTTTTTTGTATTTTTGCATTATTTGGCATATCTACGTGTGTTTTGCGAAAATTGTCCAAGGTAGTTTTAATAGCATCTCGCATAGCGGCTTGCGTTGCCTGTAAAATATTAATATCATCAATTACCCGTTCGTCTTTAAAACCGATTCCCCAAGCAACAGCATTTTCCATAATGTAATGAGCGACCGTATCTAATTTTTTAAACGACGTAAATTTTTTACTGTCTTTTAAACAAGCAAAATTAAAATCGGAATTAGAATTAGGTAAAGGTAAAATGACTGCTCCTGCATACACACGTCCAAACATGGGACCTCGTCCTACTTCATCGACTCCTATTTCATAGGTGTCTGCGGAAAAATGTGTTTTTAGCATTATATTATAATTAATTACTAATATTGTTTATTTTGTTTTTTTACTTTTTTAAAATCATTTTTTTGTAGTATTTAATACTGATATAATACATCTGCGATAATAGTCACACACCATTCTGCTCCATGTAAATTAACGGTATATCCGCGGTCGTCCACTAATTTAATATGCATCCGGTCAATATCCACTGGTCCAAAATACACCCGCTTATTATCCTGTAACGAACCGCTAAAGTCCGTATACATTTGTCCCGTATCTGTATTACCACTTATTTTAATCGGAATTATCGCAAACGTGTCGGAATTGTTGGGTGCCTTGCCACGATAACTGGTATTTTTTTCACGATTTTTAGTAATTTGGTTGATGGTATAAAGTTGAGTCTGTGTTAATGTACGCGGAGCCGTTGGCAATACCGTTGGGATTTTTCCATATGCCACGTCTGTCTTTCCTAGAGCAGCAGGAGTTGAAAATCCAAGTACCGAATATGTTAGTTCGGTCATAGCAAAATCTCCCATAATCTGTGCATCCGCCAAAATTGTGATATTATCATCCACGACACAATCATGTGGCTGGGTGGGGTTGTAATAACTTGGCATTGCAAGCGACGTGGATAATTCGGTAATAGTAACAATTCCATTATTTATATGGTTTTGGTTATAATCATCCAATATCAAAATAAAATACTTGGCACCATTTAAATCAAGCACACCTCCCCCCGTATTTCCCTGGGGCAAGGCGGGCAAAATCGGCAAACGGAAGCCCATAATCCACCCCAAAGTATTGTTAAAAGTCATGTTTTTGTTTCTGGTGCATCCCATTTCGGAACAACTTTTTTCCCCCGAAAAATCAAAAAAAGTAAAATATGCATTTGTTTTGGCATCAAAAACGCGGTTCGAAAGAATGGATACCAAAACACCATCTGGGTCGACGGTACGTTCAGTTTCATTTTTCACCAACAAAATGGTAATTTTTGCATTCGACTTGGAATAAGTAACGGGTACAAATCCATCTGGAAAAGTAAATCCAGCATTTATCAGTGCCTTGTTCAATTCAATTACAAATTCATCCGGCAAATAATTTCCTGGCGTCACGGCAATTTGAAAAGATTTAGATTGATTAGTTATCCAAAAACAAGTATTTCCAAACTGGGTATCTATCACATACCAAGTATATGGAATTTGAAACGAATATAACCGCATATTTAATACATCGTTCAATGGGTCGGATAAATCAAGTGTGTAATCTGTGGATGTAGTGTCGACCCCCCCTGACGCTTGCCGAAACTGACTATCCAAGTTAATAAAACGAGTGGTGGAATTAGTAAGATTTGGATTCAGCGTATCTTGTGCAACATCCACGTTAAAATTATTATTTACACCCAAGTGTTCTCGGTTCATAGGAACTTGTTGATTATTAAACACGTCAATTTTTTGAACACGGTTGGTATTTTTGTCGCGCTGCACGTCACTGTCCTGTGGAAGGGCTTGGTATTTGAACCAATTTGTGGATTGTTGAGTATCTATATTGGATTTTTCTTTTAAATCTTCGATTAATTTGGTTTGAATATTGTAAAAAAAATCTACCATTTCTTGATTATTTTCGTCCATATATTGTTGGATATATTCATCCGAAGCAGCAATCACATCATCCGAGATAACGTCTTCTGAATTTAATTCTAAAATATCGTATAATTCTTGCATAGTATAATCATTTATATTAGTACTAATATCGTTTTCGTCTTTTTCATTATTCATATTTTGGTTTAATTATAAATATTGTTTTTATTTAAAAATAAATATAGGATGTCTCTTTTATTTTTAATGTTTTATTTTAAAGTTTATCGACCTTATTTTATCCCTTCTTTTTTATTCAAACTAACAAAATAAAAAAAGAAGCAAATTGGCAAGACTTTTGTCTTGGTGCAAGCGCCTCGTTTTTTAACCAACCGTTTTATACGTGATATTTTTTTGATAATTTTTGTTAGTTAATAAATAAAAATATAAAAAATATAAAAATATAAAAATATAAAAATATAAAAATATAAATAACAAATGACAGCCGCGCAAAAAATTATTATTTTTGGATTTCCGCATACTGGAACCACTATTCTTCGCAATATTATGGGTCATATTGAAGATGTAGATGAAATGATTTGTGAATCGCGCATTGCTTTTAAACAAACTAACAAAAAATTTGTGGTGTGTAAATTTCCATTTACTTGGTCTCAATTTTTTAAAGACGAATATAAAGACTATATTAAGATATCGCGCATATCAGGTAAACCAGCCATTTGTGAACAATAATGATGAATGCTGCAAATGGGGAGATATCCATCATATTTGGTTTAAGTACCTGATGGAAAATCATAGGGTGGTGTTGCGGACGGTATTCGATCTCCAGTTGCAGTTAAATAACCTGTCTGATTTTCATAAAACTGAACGGGTAAAAAGGTAAACTGATTTGCGCCCATAATACTATTATAATATAATATTATTATGAATAATAAATATAATATAAATACAATCAAGATGGAAAAAATGAAAATTATTCGCACTTTTGAGGATGCTTTTACCATTGGAAAAGAGTGTTTAACTGAAATTAATAACATGAAACCACGTCCCCGTTTGTTGGACGATTATTCCCTTCCATTAAATATTGACGACGGTCCATGGGCAATGACTGAAGACGCACTATATCAAACATTATCTTATATTATGAATTTTTTAAACCACTCGTGCTACATGTTGTGTGTACGTGGAGAAAAACACGAACTGTTTAAATTAGAAACTCAAACCATGTCTCCATTTTTTCAAGACATATTGGAACGAGAGGTGCGCCGAAAACACGATTTAAAAATTACGGGTCAGTTGATGGATGAAAATGGGCATTTAAAAAAAATGCGCATCATGCAGTGCATAATAAAAGAGTTTGCGGAAACATCGGGAACTTCCAAAGAATACCAAGAGTTGTTGGAGAAGATGCGTCTGCCCGATGGTGTGTATATTCTCAATTTAACGGATGCGGTTATTTTGCGAAAAAATGGGTTAATTCCGTGGAAGTTGAATAAAAACGTGGAACTCCCCAAAGAATATAAATTCGATAAATTTATCCCCGTACTGAGTATTTCTGGCGAAGTGGGGTATTGGGACATTCCTATTCCTAATTACGACGACGTACAATATATATTAGAATCACATCATGCAGACCCACAGTATGAAATGAATTGGTCCAAGAAAAAACCAAAAGCAGTATTTCGAGGCGGACCTACGGGTTGCGGAGTATCAGAAAATACTAATATGCGCATTAAATTGGCGAAAATGGGAAAGGAACCAAAATACGCATCGTGGTTAGATGTGGGTATTGTAGTGAAAAACCCAAAGGCAACGAGCATTGATTCGGACGCCATTCGATACGATCCAAATGTTGGTCTAGCGTACATGAATACATATATTAAACCAGTTGCACGCATGACCATGAGCGACCAAAGCAAATTCAAATATATTATCCACATTGACGGAAACGTACATGCATATCGTTTGCTGAATACCATGCGTACCGGTTCTCTTATTTTACGTGTAAAAAGTGAATATATATCGTGGATCGATCATTTGTTGGACCAAGAACATGGGCGTGGAAACCAAACGTACATTTCGGTAAAATCCGATTTGTCGGATTTAATCAACAAAATTGAATATTGTGAAAAACATTCCGAAGAATGTCGTTTGATTGCGGAACGCGCGACACAATTTGCGGAAAAAGTGATGACGCCGTCTTTTGTCATTAACGCGTTTGAATCTGTTGTATGGAAATTAAATGAAATAATCAGTTCATTACTATTTAACACACCAGCATCTCTGACGCTAGCAGAACAAAGACAAAACCAGAGGTTTGCGATAGTGGGAAAAGAAGGGGAACCTAAAGAGTATTTCGTACAAAACAAAGAGGATGAAAAATGGCGTTCCGATCCAATTATCCAATCCATCATAAATATGAACGTTCGAAACTCGGATGATATTTTGTGTGTATTGCAAGATATGTGTTTTGCAAATTCTTTCAATAATGCGAAAAATAAAAAAGTATCATTGAAAGATGAACCAAGCCAATGTATATCGGAAGAAATGGCATTAAACAATATTTCAACCAATTTATTGGAACAATTTTATAATAATTTTGATAACGCGTATTTTTTATCCAAAGAGGAACTGGACGTTTCTATTGAAAAAGAAGAGCAATATAGCAAATACATATACCCAGTTTTAGAATACATACAAAGTGCAGAAAAACTTGTATATAATAATTTCAAATATAAAATTGGAAAAACGGCGGTTGTAATAAACCTTCCAATTTCCCCTATTCAAGATATGGTTAATTTAATTTTGTCCGATACAGATGAAAGTCGAAAAAGACGATTGTTGATAAATCTGGTGGATAGTAAAAAATATGTATATCAGGGAATAACCACACAAGATAGCCTAATTTACGGAGGAAAAGAAAGCGAGTGGTGGTATTATTGCGTACAAACACACGTTCAATTAATCCCCACATTTATGTATATTTTAGCAACCGCATCCATTCAGCCAGATGCAAACGAATATGATAGGATTCGTTCTAATTTGTTAAAAGAAATCGGTCAAGTAACAGATGACGGCATTTACGACAAACATACAGGAATATTAATTGAAAATATTCCTTTTGATACCGAAGAGGGGTTTGACGACAGTGGGTTTAAAACGGTTACTCGAAGCATATTAGAACCCGACAAAGAAAAGAGCGACGAACCGCGCAAAACCAGCGAAAGAAAATATGCAATGCTTGTTGGCGAAGAGTTGGATAATTTTTCTGTAAATGCAGACTTGTTAATTTCTTCGAACCGCGAGGAATTAGATGCCCCCACAATAAGTGGAAATAAATTATTCGATTGGATAAATAGCCAAACATTTCAATTGCAATTATCCGCGTCTATTATAAATTCGTTTATGGAATTCTTGCAAATTGCAAATGAAAATGCAGATACGTCGGTAGACGAACATAAAAATAAACGCCTGTATTTTTACAGCGTGATTGCAATTTATGTTTTTATTACAGAAAAAATGTTGTCTAAACGCACTATTGTTAAAAAAATCACGGATTCCGAACATAGTAGTAAAATCAAAGAGGAAAATAAATACAAGGGTGGAGACATTACAAAATTTATAAACAAATATATTGCACAAGTAGTGCATCATAGTATACAATCGGAAGACAATAAAATAGACCCCAATTTTTTCACCAAAGGAACCGTCAAAGAAATAGAGGAATTCATCGGCAATAATAAACAAGAAACCAAAATAAATCAATATATAGAAGAAAGCAAAATCGCTCCAATAATAGAACACGAATTATCCGCACAATACACAAAAATATCACAATCGGTTATTCCACAGACGGTTTGGGAACATTTTTTACCAATTCAAAATCCACAACTTTTGCTAAGTATTACTGCGTGTAATGAATTATCTAAATTAGAACGGGGCAAAAATAATACCAACAACAACACATATTGGTTTGGCAAAATAATATTTTTGTCCTTTTGTATACAGCGACTTATTCAAGAAATTTTAAACACAGAAAATATTAATTATTACAAACAGTTAACGTGTTGTTTCGAACAAGTAGAAATTCATAAATATTCTATGTTTGGTACTACGTTGGAGTATTTTAATGAAAAAAGCCCCAATCATGACAATTTATCTCGTTACAACAATTTTATAAAAAATATTGATATTAAACTGCTTCAAGTTCGGTCCATAAGCCAAAGTGTATTATTCAACGTGGATACAAAAATTCAGTATCCTCAATTATCAACCTCATTGAATGATGTTGTAATCAAAGAAGGCTTGGAATATTTATCTTCTCGTGTTTCGCCAGATGTAGTAGAAAAAACGGGTTCGGCACAAATTGAAAAAATACAATTTATGCAAGAATATAAGGAATATTCGACACACACACTACACAATCCCCCTGAATTTTTAGACGAACACCTTCCAAATTATCGGCTTATTCATATATTGTTGGAAGATACAACCAATGCAAAAGATAGGCAAATTGGAGAATTACTAAAGATAGTGTATGAGACACAAAATAAAGACATTCAAAACGACCCAAACCAAGAACAAAAAGAAGATACAACAAAAATGCAAGAAATAATCCATATAATTGATAAAATTGTAGACAATAGTAAGCATAATGTGGATTTTGATATATTTGTTATTCCTGGAAACGACGAAAAAATAGATATGAATAATATTTATACCATGTTTGCTTTTTGCAGAAACTACATTTTGTTAATTTGCAATGTTTTTCCAATGATTTTTACTAATGCAACCCCCCCTTTATTAATAAAAAACATAGAACAAACCGTCAGTAAAAATAAAAATAGCAGTTGGTTTGGATTTGCATCTAGTCATATCGACACACTAAATGATAAAATAAATAAAAAGTATGCCGAGGTTTATAAATTCTTTGAAACGACAAACTTAATGAAACCCAGTACAAAAAAAATAGTGAATAGATATTTACACAACATTATGACTAAAACAAAGCGAATCGCACAATTGTCCGCCACCACGTATAGTGCAAATACGTCCAAGGGATTTTTAAACATTACTTTGAAACTTTTTCAATATTATATATCTTCCGTATTTGAAATATACGATGCAGAAATTCAACATACTTTGGAAGAATCAAAAAACGAGGCGAAAGATGTAGAGGAGGAGGAGGAGGAAGAGGAGGAGGAAGAACTGAACGTAAATGAAAAAGAACGAGAAAATAAAAAGGCATTAAAAAATGCAAATAAATTATTATTATCCTTTTTTATTGGTTATTTTAAAACAACTGCAACTACAGACGTAATAAATAGCACATATCAAAAAATATCGGATATTGCTTTTAAACATAGAGAAGATGAAAAAAATAAGTTTCGTGCTCGGTTAGAAAAAATGGAAAAGATTGAATTAGACATGTACGAGGCAAACCGAACCATCGGGGCAGGCGAATACAATATTACTAATTATAAAGGGTTAAAAACATACAACCCTGAGTTTTATGAAAAAACCAAGGGAATGCGTGATGCGTTGGAAGCGACCCAAGGAGAAGAACCAGAAGCATATAATGCGTTTGACGAAGACCAAGAGGCATACGAAATGGCAACTGGAAACCGAGACGAAGACGACGATTATGATAATGTGTTGGATGATAATTAATAATTATTTAACAAATGACACAAAATGGATTCGAGGTCAAATATTTTAAATTGATTCACAATTTGGGTGAAAAACAGATATTCAAACATTCCAACAAAAAGAATAAAATAAAAACTGCGAATAATTTCTGCAATAAATTTGGAGTGGTTCCAATAATAATTTAAACATTTAACATTATTTTTATTTGTTAGTTCATTCGATGGGGGAATAAAATTTTCAATATTCCATTCTTCTATTTCCATATTTTCATTATCATTCAATTCAATCGAAGAAAATGAACTGTTACTGGATCCCCCACGAACAACAGACATAACATTATGAGTGACATCGGGCAGAGTGACAACGGGCAGAGTGACATCGGGTGGAATAATAATGAGGGGAAAAGTATTGGCAATTACTATTTTTTTATTTTCTGATTTTAAATAAACAATGTAAATATCGTAGCAAAACAATAACAATAAACAAACGTGGATAAACACAATGTAATAATAACAGTAGAAAAAAAGGGGACGATTTGCTTGAATAATTTGTTGGATGTCCTTTTTGCAGTGTTGCGATTGATAAAATTCGGTTGGCTGAAAAGTTATATTATACTTGGTGATAAATAATTGGTCGTCCAAATTTAAATCAAATAATCCAATTATTATTTGTTGTTCGTATGGCAAAATATAATAAATATAAAAAAGAACTTCAAACAAAGTAATGAAATAAAAATGTATACCATAAAATAAAATGGCGGAATAATAATTTCCTTTCATTATCTATTTTGCTATATATAAACCATATAAAAATATTTATATATGATTTGACAAATTATTGTCTAAAAAAGAAATACGTGGTTTCGCACATGGATGTTTAGACAAATCCCCAGTGTTCAAACCGGTCCAAATGGCGAGGATGAAATCGATTTTTGATCAAGTCTTTTTTAAAAATACCACAACGTTCCGCGATGGCTTGGTAATCATAGGCAAAGATGGCTGGGTTGGCAGATAATAAAACCCAACTAATTTCATGAGGATACTTTTCCAAGAGATGTATCGCGTTTGGATTCAAAGATAAGTTATTCCAATAAATTTTATCCATATTATTTTCCAACAAATGTATCGCATTTGGATTTTTAGATAAGATACCCCAATTAATTTTATTTGGATTCTTTTCCAAGAGGGATATTGCGTTTGGATTGGTAGATAAATTCCACCAATCAATTTTATCCAGATTCTTTTCCAAGAGGGATATTGCGTTTGGATTGGTAGATAAATTCCACCAATCAATTTTATCCAGATTCTTTTCCAAGAGATGTATCGCATTTGGATTATAAGATAATTGGTCCCAATGAATTTGTTCTGGATGCTTTTCCAACAAATGTATTGCGTTTGGATTTTTAGATAACCAACCCCAATGAATTTTATCAGGATTCTTTTCCAACAAATGTATTGCGTTTGGATTGATAGACAAGTGAACCCATTTAATTTTATCTATATTTCTTTCCAAGAGAGGTATCGCGTTTGGATTCATAGACAACTCACCCCAATCAATCCGATGAATTTTTTCGGGGTGCTTTTCCAAGAGATGTATCGCGTTTGGATTTTTAGATAACCAAAACCAATCAATTTTATCTGGCGACACCCAGTCTCGCAGTTTCATCATTTTGTTCTGAATAATCGTCCATTAATAAAGTAATCATTTTTTTATAAATTATAAAAAAACAAAAAATGCTTGCTTGTAAATTATTGTCTTTTTAATTACCGTTGCGTATTATTTTTATTTTCTACAACTTTGTCACTGTTTGCGGATGCTTGTTGTGTCTTTGACAATTCCGTTTGATAATCCAATTTTTCATAAAACTCCCGAACCAATCCATTCACACGAATTTTGCTAGGGTCAAAGGCAGATAAAAACAACCCGTCTAAACTTCTAACTCGTGACAAGGCAACATATGTTTGTCCGCACTCAAATATTCCACTACCTGCATCTATTTCCGCCATATCTAAAGTACGTCCCTGTGATTTGTGTATTGTGATCGCCCATGCGTGAATAAGCGGTATCTGTGTCACCCCAATCCCTGGAATATTTTCACTCGGCCAAACATGATAGTCCATTGTCATTTCATAATTATTATGATTAAACAAGACAACTGGCAACGAAGCATTATTAGTTCCTTCCATTTTATTTGTAAACCGAACTACTACTCCTTGACTACCATTACATATTAAATCTCCATTACTAAGTTTAATATTTACCAAACACATCACTTGCGCACCCACTTTTAAATTCAATACCGGAACACAAAGCAAATTTTTCTGTAAATACAACAATTCTTTATCCATTTGCTCCCTGTTAAACGGCATTTGCAATATCCGTTCTGCAGGCGACATTTCTAAATCATATCGTTTTTTAATCGAAAATTGTATATTTTCCGTTTGTAAATTACTCATTTCAGAATCATTCACAATATTAGCCGTATTACGAGTTGGGTACAGTTTAGTTGGTTTAAAAGATGATGGTATTTCTTTTCCGATTTGTTCCATCAGTATTTCATAACTGGACTGTTTTAAAATGCCCTTTCGTATTTGGTTAAGAATTTTTTGATACACCAAGTCTGTTTGTCGATAATTCTTAATTAGCGTAATGTGGTTTTTCCAAGGAAAAGCTTGCATCCAAATTGGACTTTGAAAACAAAATTTGGATGCACTACTGTTGTTGTCTTCTAATATTGTTTCTGTATCTGTGTTTTTTGAAATTGGAGGCAACTGGTAAAAATCCCCCGTAAATAATAATTGAATTCCGCCAAAAATACAATGATTGCGTCGAACGTATTTACCAATCGCATCCAGGGTATCAAATACTTTTTGCGACATCATACTTACTTCATCAATTACTAGAATGTCTACTGTTTTCCACATTGATTTGGCATGCCGATTGCGAGAAATGCGTGTTATGATTTTTTCAATGGAGTCGGTACATAACCCAATTCCCGCCCACGAATGTATTGTTTTTGCTTTACATTCCAACATGAGTGCCGCACACCCAGTTAGCGCACATACTTGAATATCTTTTCGTTTTCGTATCGATTCATCTTGAATAAAACGAATAAAGGCAGATTTTCCCGTCCCGCCTGGACCGGTTAAAAACATATTTTCTCCAGAATTAAATATATCATACGCGATTTGCTGCTCTTCCGAAAATTGCATAGACTATCATATAAATAAGATAATAACCTTTCATATCATTTTTTATAAAAATGATTTAAATCTATTTGATTATATCTAAGCAATAGATTCGTCAATGAATTTTATATGCCCTATAAATAAAATAGAAAATAAAATAGAAAATAAAGAAGAAAAAATAGAAAAAATAGAAAAAATAGAAGATGCAGAAATAAATGCGGAACAAAAACAAGGAGATGGATACACAGAACAAAAAAATGTAGAACAAGAAATTCAACCAAAAGATATATGGAAAATGCTGAATGAATTGTTACCTCCGTTAAACATTGTTGTTGCACACCAGTTGGAATCCTATAATAATTTCATCAAGATTGAATTTGAAAATACATTTAAAATGTTTAACCCAATATGTGTTCGTTCTGAAAAAGATTTCGACATCAATACGAAGTTGTATAGTTTGGAAATGTACGTATCTTTTGATAATATGCATATATTGCGTCCGCAAATTTATGAAAATAATGGGTCCACCAAAATTTTGTTTCCGCAAGAGGCACGTAAAAGAAATTGCACCTATGCATCACAAATCACCATGGATATTCGGGTGAAATATGTAGCACGCCAAGGAGAATTTTTGGAACAAATATCAACACATTATAAAACTTTTCCCAATTACAATATATGTAATCAAATGCCAATTATGGTATTGTCGGACTTTTGCGAACTAAAAAACTACCCACACTTAAATTTGGGCGAATGCAACAAGGATATTGGTGGATATTTTATTATTAAAGGTTCGGAAAAAGTAATATTGGCACAAGAGCGTGGTGCAGAAAACGTAGTGCAGTGTTACAACATATTAAATCAAGTAAATAATACAAAATATTCGTGGAAGGCTGAAATAAAATGCATTCCATCGTCTAAATTGATATCGCCAAAACAAGTGATTGTGTATATTTCAAAAGTAGATGACTCACTATTGGTGAGCATTCCGCGAATAAAAATCCCAATTCCCCTATTTATATTATTTCGGGCATTGGGTGTAATATCGGATTTAGATATTTGCAATCATATTATACTGTCCAACGAACAAAACGATAAAACAAAATTATTACAAAATGAACTGAATTCTTCCATTGTCGCAGCAAGCAATTATTTAACCCAAGAAAGTGCGTTTAATTACATAATGGGCTTTGCGAGTTATACGTATGTTGTTCCATTTTATTTAAATAAAGATTCAGATAAAGAAAGTGCATCCGAAAAAAACACAAAAAAGGAATTAATTAAAAAAATGCGGCAAGAAATTGGGATTCCGCAAAAAATACAATTTACAAAAACAGTGTTGGAAAATGATTTATTTATACATTGTTCCGACATGTCGCAACGCACCTACTTTTTGGGCTATATGGTATGTCAATTATTAAAAACAAAACTAAAATGGATTGAACCCGGAGATAGAGATTCCTATAAAAGTAAACGCATAGACACTACTGGGTTTTTATTAAACAAATTGCTGGTGAATCAAGTAAATAAAATTAAAATGAATATAATAAAATACGGCATCAAAGAGATTGATAACGGCGTATGGAAATCCACCAATAATTTTACAGACATTATGAATTTTACTAATATCGACAACTTTATTAATTCATCTATTGAAGCAAAAATAATTCGTGCCCTAAATACGGGTGATTTTAGTATTGCTTATAATTCTAGTGATAGTAAAGTAGGCGTCGCCCAACTATTGAATCGTTTAACTGACATTGCTTATACAAGCCATTTACGAAGAATTTCTCGTTCTATTGATAAAAACGGCAAGTTGGTGGAGCCAAGAAAATTACATCCATCTTCATGGGGCTTTATATGTCCATATGAAACACCAGAGGGACAATCGGTAGGAATTGTTAATAATATGAGCGTAATGACACATTTCACTATTCAAACAAGTGTGTCTTCTTTACAAGAATCAATTGCTCCGTTTATCACAACTATAAATGAATTTTCAACTAGTTCGCTAGTTGCTGATACACATCCCATAATTAAAGTGATATTGAACGGCGCATTTATTGGGGTGGTTAAACATACAGAAAATCCAGTGGAGGTATATCATGCGTTAAAAAAATTAAAATATCAGGGAATTATCAATGTTTTCACCTCGATATATTACGATTACTTTAATATGGAAATTTGTATTTGCTCTGTATCGGGACGTTGCACCCGCCCACTATTTCGTGTGAAGAACGGCAAATTATTATTCACACATAAAATATTACAAATGGTTTTAACAAAACAAATAACTTGGGCGGATTTATGCATCTGTGGTACGCTGGGAGATTCTGTGATTGAATATATTGATGCGTCAGAACAAAATTGTAGCGTTATAGCAACACGAAATGCGGATTTATGCAGCGGAGACAATAGCAATGCTTATACGCACTGTGAAATAGACCCGTGTCTTATTTTCGGCATGACTGCGTCGTGCATTCCGTTTTCAGGACATAACCAATCTCCACGCATTGTATATCAGTGTGCCCAAGTAAAACAAGCCATGTCAGTATTTATGAATAATTTTTATAACCGTCATGACAAAACCTTTTATGTTTTGAATTATCCGACCAAACCTTTGGTAGAAACACAATTAATGAACATCTTTAAATTTAACGAAAATTCATCGGGATGCATGATTACTGTCGCCATTATGTGTTATGATGGATACAATCAAGAAGATTCGATTTTAATAAACCAAGGTTCGATTGACCGGGGAATGTTTCAAAGTACGATATACCACTCGGAAAAAGATGAGGACAAAACAAAAAACGAAATCCGAGGCATTCCAGATGTAGACAAAACGGAAAAAATAAAAATGGGCGATTATAGCCAATTGAATTCCGACGGATTTATTCCAAAAGATAGTTTGGTACCAAATCGGTCAGTAATTATGGCGAAAGTGTCAACAATAAAGGAAAAGGAAAAAGACGGCATAAACAATACTAATAAATATACAGATAAAAGCATTTTGCTTAAAACGTGTGGGGAAGAAGTGTTTATTGACGAAAATATATTAGATACAAATGGTTCTGGCTATCTAGTTACCAAGGTAAAAACACGGGCGACTCGTAAACCTGTGATTGGAGATAAATTCAGTTCTCGACATGGACAAAAAGGAACATGTGGGCGTATTATTCCCGAACAAAATATGCCCTTTAGTGCTTCGGGAGAAAGACCAGACATTATTGTTAACGCACATGCGTTTCCATCTCGTATGACTATCGGGCAATTTTTAGAGTGTGGTCTTGGAAAAATCCTGGTAGAACTGGGGTTGTTTGGAGACGGAACGTGTTTTAACGATACCATCACCATGGACTGGATTTGTAAAAAACTTCTGTCTATGGGGTACGAAGCACACGGAAATGAACTCTTATATAGCGGAGAAACGGGACAGCAAATGAATTGCTCCGTATTTATGGGACCAACTTTTTACCAACGACTGAAACATATGGTGAACGATAAACAACACGCCCGTTCCACTGGACCTCCTGTGGCACTCACCCGACAACCTGCAGAAGGACGTAGCCGAGGTGGTGGGCTAAGAGTTGGAGAAATGGAGCGAGACTGCATTGGGGCACACGGAGCCGCGACACTTATGCATGAAAGATTATATGTCGCATCGGATAAATATAAAGTACACGTTTGCAATGAATGTGGTTTGATTGCCGCATATAATGACAAAAAACACATCCATTTATGCAATACATGTAGCAATCGCACTAATTTTTCTGAAGTAAAGATACCATATGCGTGCAAATTATTGTTTCAAGAGTTGGCGGGGATGAATGTAATTCCTCGCATTATTACCACAGATTCTCTAAAATTATAAAATAAATTATTAGTACATAAATTTTTATCACATAAAAAAACTTTTTTTTTCATTATTTTTCCAAGGTTGGATAATGACAAACTAACAAAAAAGAAATAAATAAAAGAATAATCATCCTATTTTTATTTATTTCTTTTTTTGTTAGTTTGTGCCTTGGATAATTTAGAGGATATTTTTATTTTTTTTATTTTTAGCCCCAATAGTATCCGCTTAAACTAACAAAAATAATATTGATTAAAAAACAATAAAAACAATAAATCAAAAAAATGATTTAAAAAGGACTGTTTTAGCAGTTATAGTTTAATATAAGATGCAGCCAAAAGTAGATATCGATGAAACTTTCGCAAAAGTGAAAGAAATAAATGTTTTGCCATTTATTGACGAAACGCTCAAACTGCAACATGATAAAATACATAATCTGGCAATCCAAATGCGATAGCCCTGTTAAAAAATAATCCAGATAAAATTGAGTGGTGGAATTTATCTCAAAACGAATCCATTTTTATTAATGTGTAACCCATAAAATGCAGAACACCACAACATTTTATTTCCCATCTTCTTATGTGTTAGAAAAAGTGCAAATGCAATCATTTTGTTTTTTATTAGTTTAAATAATAATAAATCGTATTTTTGTTTAAAGCATTAAAACCCCGGTCCTGGTGCTTGGGAAGAATTATATCCGCGTTGCTTAGCCATTTGAGTGGTATTTATCTCTCCATCCCGAATGCGATTATTTGATTCTCGAATATTATCGCTTTGTTTAAAGTTTTGTTGTCCTTGTTGTCCTTGTTGCCCTTGTTGTCCTTGTTGTCCTTGTTGGGCATTGATGGACTGAAGATTTTCATAGTGATGCATTTGTTGCATCCCGCCATTTCCCTGAGAATCTAAATTTTGGTCCAAAAAACTATAATTGTCAGAAACCACAAAACTTGAGCCCCCGCTTCCGCTAAAAGAATATGGTTCCATATTATTCTCTGTGGCTTCTTTTATTTCCGTGTTTTGCTTAGGTTCCAAATATTTATATATTTCATCACCATATAAAATCTGATAATTACGGTCTAATAACATTAATCCGGGAATTGCAGTTAAAGTTGGCGGCATGATTACTTTTTGACCGTTTTGCAGTATAATTTTAATTTTTCCGCTTGCGTCTTTCACTCGCTGGTCCACACAAATATACTGAAATTTAGTGGCGAAATTAGTTTTTTTTAAATATTGAAGCAATTTGGCGGAATGTTTGCACGAATTGCTATAATATAAAACTCCGCTCATGAATATTATTTATGTATTTTTGTATTCTTTTTTCGTAAAATAAACGCAAATAATATAATATAGTAAATTAAAAAATGGAAGTGGAATTAATCGTAGAAGAAATATCCTTACATCAATCAAAAGATATACCAGTTATAGTTGATACAAAACCAAACGTGGATACAAAAAAACTTGTTCCCGACAAATCGTCTATAAAACCTTCCTATCAAAATATAAAAAGTAAAAGCAATCAAAAAATAACCTATGATTCCATCTTGGAAAATATGGGGTTGTGTGTTTTTAACGATAAATTACAAGAATTGTCCAAGCAAGTGGAAAACACAGAAAATCGTCTGGAAAACACATACCCTGTTATAAATAAAAAACATAAAAATATTCCGCAAAATGGTTACATATATAGCAAATTCAATAAACCAGTATTTCAACACCAACAGCAACAACAACAACAACAACAACAACAACAGCAACAACAACAGCAACAAAAACAGTATTCACAACAACAACAACAGCAACAAAAACAGTATCCACAACAACAAATTTCAACGACAGAAATTCAAAACAAATTAATTCGTCAAATCGTCAACAATTATTTCGCAAAACAAAAACAAGCACAAAACCCTGATTTGCAAAAGAAAACGTTATTTATTTATTGATTCCAAATTTAAGAGTAGTTGAACACTGCTCTATTTTAAAATTTTTCACAGTATGTCGATTTATGGCGTCTGTCCTACGCTTGCGTGTTTTGGTTTCGTTTTTTTTCGCTTCTGTTGCGACATCTGTCATTGCATCGCCGGATGTAATGGTCGCGGGTGTTTTTTTCGCGGTTTTGCTCCGCGTTTTCATATCTTTGAAAATAACCGAATAATTTTCGCGAATATAATTTAATATTTTATTTATAATAACCCACCGAATGAAATTTAATTGTGCTATCGTAGTTTTTAACAATTTGTTTAAATAGGGAATATCAATGCGTTCCGTACGACAACACGGGTCAAATTGATCCTTGGAGTACCCCGACAAAGTTGCTTTATAATTTGCATGCACCGAAAACCGTTCCGTAATTCCATTATTAATAACAAGCAATTCGTTTTTTGCATAATTAATAATCGTCCATTCCAACAAACGAAGAGATATTTTATCTTCTCCTGAAATCAACATATATAATTGCTTGATGTGTTCCGGTTCAGAATAAAAAGTCATTAAACTGTTCAACAGTGTCAGGTTGGGATTATATCCGTTCATATTGATTGAATAATCCAACGTAGACGTTGCTGCTGCGATTGTTGCTGCATTATAAGAAATAACTTCCGTCATATTTTTATTGTTAAATAAAAATAGTTTTTATATGTTTTTATATGTTTTTATATGTTTTTTCGTTTTTTGTTTTTTATTAATTAATATGATGAGTTATTCAGAGAAAAAAAATTACTCAATTAAAGTCAACATATATGTCCCATAACTAACAGGAAGATCCTCAAACTGAATTTTGTCCAAGGCGGAATTATCATTAGTCGGGTTTGATTGATTGGATAAAATAGCAGCCAGTACCGTAGATCCAGCCAGTACCGTAGATCCATACGCCACTGCTTCTTCTGGATTAATGGAGATATTTAGTTTTTTTCCGTTGAAAAAGTCACTTAACAATTCTTGCACTTTGGGAATGTGAGTAGATCCGCCCACTAATACCACCTCGTCCACATGCGATTTAGACATTTTTGCATCCACCAACACCTTCTCCACCGAATTTAAACACTTTCGAAAATAATCCATATTTAATTCTTCAAATCGTTCACGAGTAATAGTAGTATTAAATTCCATTCCTTCATACAGCGAATCTATTTTTATTTGTGTGTATGTGGTGGTAGACAAAGTACGCTTGGCATGTTCACACGCAGTTCGCAATCTACACAACGCATTGTTTGATGACGATAAATCCTTTTTATGAATTCGCTTATATTCTTGTATAAAATGTTCCACAAGTCGATTGTCGAAATCTTCTCCCCCCAAATGCATATCTCCTGCGGTTGCCTTTACTTCAAACACACCACAGTCAATATTTAATAAAGACACGTTAAATGTTTCCCTTCCTAAATCAAAAACCAATACATTTTTTTCGTCTCCCTTCTTATCAAGCCCATAAGCTATTACAGATGCGGCTGGTTCATTAATAATATGAAGAGCATTTAATCCGGATAGAAGTCCCGCGTTTTTGATTGCATTTCGCTGGGCATCGTTAAAATAAGAGGGAACAGCAATTACCGCTCTTTTTACTTCGTGTCCCAAATATGCCTCTGCCGTTTCTTTTATTTTAACCAATGATGGTGTAGTACGATTACCTTGAACATTGGCAATAATTTCCACCCGATTATTTTGCCAAACACCGACACACGAATGTGTAGTACCCAAGCCTATGCCTATAGACGAACATGGTTCCATTTCAATTTATAAATTAGTTGTATTTAAATCACTTTTTATTTATAATCATTACTTTTGTGTGTAGGTATATAATTTATATGTGTAATATTCAAATAAATAATATAACGCAAAAATAGAAATATGTTTTGTAAATATGACGAAAGCAAATGGGCGATTTATTTTGAAAACAATTCATTGACGTCTTCTTTGCTATTAAACTATCTTCAAAAAGAATTGTTGCCATTTCCTCAGTCCATTTATTTTAACCAAACCCCCGAAGAAAAAGAAAAATTATTAATTTACTGTCAACAAATATGCCCCATAACTAACAAAAACAATAAATCCACTTTTTTTAATATATTATCTGACATTTCCGCCCAAATAACTCATTACGAAAATAACAATTATACGTTTATCGGGTTTGACGAAACCGATATTTTAGAAATACAAACTTCCGACCACGAATATAAATACATTATTTTATCCGATACTTATTTGTGTAAAATCCATCCGTACAATAAAAAGGAAACGCAACTCGTTTATCTTTCCAAGTCCCCTCAATTTTGCAACCAAGAAATAAAAACCAAAGTATTTTCCAAACAATTCCCCATGTTGTTGCATGCAAAATGCGGATATTATGGGTTTGGAAAATATATGGAATACATTTATGAGAATCAATTGGTTAAAAACAAATCAATTAAAATAATGGGTTTTTTACAACGTTGTTTTGACCCAGACGAAGATGCAAAACAAATATTATATATTTAAAGTTGTAACAATTATAGTTGCAACAATTATATTTTTGTTAGTTTAATTAAATAATTTATGATTATCACATGCACGGAAAATAAAAAAATAAAACAAAACAACAAGATATAAAGGGAGAAAATATATAAATATGCCGACGTTATCCAATTATATGTCTTTTTTATATGTAAATCTGGGATTTATTTTATTAATTGTTGTTATGATGTATTTCAAGTCCGCCCAAGAAATAAAAGAGAACTGGCCGAAATATCGATGCAATCCACCTTATTGGGTTTTTTCGGAAGATATTAGCAAAGATTTTACTTTTTGCGTACAAAACACGCAGATGAATCTGATGGGATATATGATGCAGCCATTCACCAGTTTGATTTCGTCGTTAACCACGGTTGGGGGGGAATTCAGTGAAAATTTAAATGGAATTCGAACCATGGTAAGTGTGATTCGGGATTTTATTACTTCTATTGTTGAAAATATATTTGGGGTTTTTATGAACTTGGTTATTGAAATTCAGCGCATGATGTTGAGCATGAAAGATATGATGGGGAAAACTATTGGCATTGTAGTCACGTTGTTATATGTACTTGACGGCAGTTTAAAAACAATGACCAGTGCTTGGAAAGGTCCTCCGGGACAAATGGTACAGGCCATTGGTTCTTGTTTTCATCCAGACACGGAAATTTATTTATTGGGGGGGGGAATTGTTGCCATGAAAGATATTCCGCTGGGTGCATACTTGTGGGGAATTAATAGCGGGCGAGTATTTTCGGTAATGCGTATTGACAACAAGTTTGTACCAAAACCCGTCAAGTGTTATCGTATACAAGGAAAAGGGGTGAATGGTGCGGACATTTTAGTAACTGGGGAGCATTATATATGGGACAATATTATCGACAAATATGTGAAAGTAAAAGATTATAAAAATTGCGATACGAAATGCGCGGAGGATACGCACAACCCTCCTCCTGATTATTTTTCATGCTTAATTACCACGGATGGTAAAATTCCTATCGGACAGTGTCTTTTTTTAGATTGGGAAGATACTTTCATGACGGATCGTTGAATAATTTAATATCCACCGAATTAATGTCCCAACTAACAAACTTAATTAAATGCGCATATTGGATGCGGTAAAGTTGCTATTTCCAGAAGGATGTGTGATTGATTCCGACGGCAATCCATAAAAATTGGTATCTGTGGGAACGCAAAATGTTTGGCGAACAAACCCGTCTTTTTCGGCGATGCGGGTGTTGGCATTGTACGAAAATGGTTGAAAAATACGCGACTCTGCCTGAAAATTCTCCATCAACGGGGTACGATAACTCTGGTCTAGGTCACGCGCAGTCCATGCGGGGTTGGTTGCTCGTGGTTGGTCGGTGGTTAAGGCTCGGCTACTCGGATAAATAATAGGACGTGCAATAATCTCGGGTTTTGTATTAGGTGGGGGGCGCAAACAATCCCTATTCATTTGTTTATCTAAACCCAACATTGAACTTTGAATATCCACGCTATGTGTCCAGAGATTTCCCGCCCATTTTTGCGGGATAATTTGCGGGTCTTCCATATAACACGGTTTGTCTCCATTGCCTGGGACATCCAACATGTATCGACCTGGTTCGGTGGTTATTTGATTTTGTTTCACAATACGACAAGGGTCATCATAAAATCGAGTAAACATTTGCTTTATTCTATTGTTCTATTTTTTTAATTATTTATATGTTATTAGGACGAAAAAAAGTAAAAAAAACATTTGTTCTTGGAAAAAATTAAAACCAATTTGGCATTTTATACGCCCGTTTATTCGGAGCCGTAACCAGGGTAGGTGGCGCCAATGGTACCACCAGTGTGCTGGCATCTTGCAAATATTTCAAATATCCTTTGGCTTCGCCAAACAACTGTTGGACGCAGGATTGTATCACCAAATCGTTTAAAGCCGCTACCTGTTCTGGTATTGGGTTAAAATTATTTACGGCATGTTGTAAAAATACGCTACGCATAACTTGTTTTAAAATATCACATGGTTGTTCGCTAATGGTGTATTGGCGATTGGATTGATGATACACGCCAAATCGAATTCCGTTTTGTAAAATTTGGATGTTGGCGCTCGAAAAAAAAGCCCCTGAAAGTGGTGTATTTTCCCATCCTCCTTCGGTTGGGTTCCTTAGGGTAGCACATTGTTTGGCGGGAATTTTATCATACATGGCAAATAGGTTGTGCATATTGGGTGTTTTATTTATAATATCTACACGACCATTAGTACTTTGCGAGGTCGGCAAAATTAGTTGAGACATTTGTTTGTTATAATTATATTTTTTATTTTTTATTTTTATTTTTATTTATATTCAATTTATATTCAATTTATATTCAATTTATATACAAAATAAAATTGTATAAAAGAGTGTGTTAAATATATATAATAAAATTATTTAGAAGAAAATAATGAAGCCGATAAATTACATCAAGCCACCAAATTGCACCAAATTTTTTGAAAAATTAGAGGGTTTTAATTTTACAAATCCACAAAATTATAATCCAGTGTATGAACGATTTTTTACCCTGTCGTCTTTGAATTTTAATAAAATACATTTAAACCATAAATATCACATTGCAGACATTACACAAACCGAAATATCAACCAATAAACATTATATTTTTAATTCTGTGTTGCAAGACTGTAGCAACAACAACACCAATAATAATAACAACAATAACAATGCCAATAATAATAACAAATCGAAAAAACCATATACTTTTAAGCAAAATATTTTCATCAAAGTATCTCCGCTAATTGATCCGTTTAATTATATTACCGGAAATTTCCCAGATGAAATTTTGGACGACTTGACCGGTTGTCTGCCTATTCCAAGTTGCAATAATCCAAACAATGAATCTTTAAAAAACAAAGAAATGGAGAAAATATATGATGTCAACAACGCTTCTTATGTGGATGGATTCTTTTCGTTCTTATCCAACCAGTTGGTTGAAGGTTTCGGATTTAAAAATGGAATTCGTTATTATGGTTCTTTTTTGACCATTAAAAAACAGTTTATGTTTAACATTGCCGACGACTTGGATTATTTGGTCCAATCTGTTTTTTTCAATACACGGCAAAACGTTTTATTTCAAGTGGATGATTATTCGCACATTATTCGTCCGACTACCCCTAAATTGCGGTTGAATTTTGAAAATTTAGAACCATTGGGGGCAGAATTTATCTTATCAATGCAAGAAGAACATGTGCAAGAAGAACATTGTGATGACACCAAATCCATAGAATGCATTGCTTTAACCACAGATACAACAACGGTTGTGCAAGAAACAGAACTAACAAAAGAAATACAAAATACAAATACAATAGTAAAACTAAAGAACTCGTCCTTGTTCTCCTCGTCGTCCTGGTCCTCGCGGTCAAGTCAAAGTGGTAAGGAGGAAGAGGAAGAGGAAGAAGAAGAAGAGGATGAAGAGAGTGAAAATGAAGATTCAGAAGGAAACTCGAGCACTTATGAAGAAGAGCAAATCTACGCAACAATTTCTAAATATCCGGTTCAACTTATTTGTTTAGAAAAGTGCGTGGGTACGTTGGACGAGTTTATGAATAGCCAAAAAATAAACGACAATGAATGGTTTGCTATTTTAATGCAGATTATTATGACGCTAGTGGTGTACCAAAAAGCATTTCATTTTACACACAACGATTTGCATACAAATAATATTATGTATGTAAAAACAGAACAAAAATTCATTTATTATCGGCATGATGGAAAATTGTATAAAGTACCGACCTATGGAAAAATATATAAAATAATTGATTTTGGTCGTGCGATTTTTGACTACCGCGGACATCGTTTTTGCTCCAATAGTTTTGAAAAAAACGGCGACGCTCATTCTCAATATAATACCGAACCATATTTTGACACAACCAAACCAAAAATAGAACCAAATTATAGTTTTGATCTTTGCCGTTTGGCATGTGCTTTATTCGATGATTTGCTCGACGTGGATTTTGACGGAGAAGGTTCTTTCAAACAACTAATTGCAAAAAATACGAATCCTGTTGCCAAATTAATGGCGGAATGGTGCACCAGCGACGACGGTAAAAATATTTTGTATAAAGACAATGGAGATGAACGATATTTGGATTTTAAATTATATAAAATGATTGCGCGAAAGGTACACAAACACGTACCGAGCGAACAATTGTCTCGTCCTGAATTTAAACAGTTTTTATGTGCGCCAAACCGACTCCTTCCAAAAGACGCGGGGTGTCTAAATATTGACGAGATTAAAACCTATGTTTAATTTTTTATTTTTTAATTTTTTAATTTGGGTAAAATGACCCGACACCAAGACAAATTATTGGTTTGTTAGTTCGACCCTAAATTAAAAAAAAATATAATATATATTAAAAGATAATGTCCGCACTATCTACTAAGGGAATTTTTAAGAATAGATTTGATATATTATACCGATTAGTAAGTTCGAATATTCAATTAGATGCTACTAATCCGGGCGATAAACCAATAACATTATTGTCTGTCTTAGATATTTCAACAAAAATAAACAGTTCAATATTGCATTCGTGTATGGCAATAATATGTATTTTATATGATATTGAAATTGTGGATGGGGAAATTAATATTCGTAGTTCACAACTTAATATTAAATCCGAAATGAAGTCAAAATTATTAAATATGAAAGGAGGAGGGGGGTCAGATATGATGGTTTACGGCAATAATAAAACCGTTACCATCATTAAACGGTCAAGTTTCGTTAAATACATATGGGTTATTATGTCCGTATTTACATTAGTTATTACTACAATAATTTTGTCATATACGTCATCAAATATTATCAAAGTACAGACACAGTTAGCCAACATTGAGTATACACGTCTTTCTGCTAAAATAACAAGCGTAAGCGATATTCCAGAAATGGAATCTCTATCCAAACTTTTTCAATTGTATTATGATGGGGATGAGGATATTGATGTATCAAATACAGCCATTGTTAACGTCAATTCGGGTGCTAATTCCGGTCAATTGGCAAATATTATGATGACCGTTTTTGATAATGTTCGAACGAGTAATAACCAATTATTATTGGACCCCCCATCATCTATGTCTGCAGACATAAACGATATAGATATAATTGAGTGGTGGAGACTTGTAAAAACGTTAGTAAAGGGGGGTACTGAAGCCATGTCCGAACAACTGTTTGAACCATTGAAATCTAGAGTATACGCACTACAATCTGCAGCGAAAACGCAGCGTCAATCGGCTTTGGCATTCGCATCTATATCCGAACAGTTTGCAAATAGCGTTACATCAGATTTAATCAGATTAAAAGAAGGGGATAAGGGACACCCATTGGGAGGTATTGTTAAAGTGACTAAAAACATGTGGGACTATGCTAAAGGATCTAAAAAATCCACTATAGGTACTGTAAGAACAAAGATTGCAGTGGGTATGGATATTCTAAAATTGCTCCCAAGTGTATCTGCACAAATAGCATTAAAAATTCCAAATGTTCCTGCAGATATAAGTTCTATATACCAACATTATAGTTCAATAGGTACAGAGTTGATATTTATGTATTGGATGAGCGGGATTATATTTACCATAATAAGTTTTATATTTAAGTGTTTAATTGAATCAGTATTTACAACCACTGTAAAAATAAGTGTAAATGATTACAATATAATGCGTAGACAGTTAATACAACAGGTCGCGAATACTTATATTGAGTTGTTAAACAATTCAGGTACAAAAACCGATGTTATTGTTGTTTTTAATAATGTTATTGATAAATTAATAATTCCATCATCAATAAGTGACAATTTTAAAACAGAGTTAAAATCAGGCATTAATAATTTATTTGCAACCAATCCAGAACTCTTATCATCCTTATTGATAAATTATCCAAATAATGATAGAGTGATAAACATATTAACAGAAGCCGTAAATAATGAGTCTACATTGAGTTTAACAACCGGTTCGCAACCATTGATGATAGAACAAGCATCCAGAGGTGGTCTAAATGGAGGGAAACAAACAAAGAAAATTAAAAATGCAAAGAGATCAAAAAGGACAAAACGGGCAAAAAAGAGTAAACGGGCAAAGAAGAGTAAACGGCAACAAAGGGTAAACAGGCAAAAAAGTGCAAAAACACGAACCTAAACGTAATATTTTAATATGTTTGGCGACTGGTGCGCACATAGTTCGTTGTTGGTTTTTTAATTGTGTTTTAAATGAAAAGTATATTTTTATCTTGAATTGTTGTAGTTCAAAAAAACATATTGGGTAAAATTATGATGCGGCTGCTTTATGCATTTTATTTTCGGTCCAAACTATATTAAATTCATTTTTATCTTTATGTATGAATTCAAAACCAACCTCTTCATAATATGCGGCTTCCGCATCTGTTGTTTTTGTAGAAATTTGGCACAACGTTTGTTTGAATTGATTATTTTCAACCCAAGCCGAATCTGTAAAATCTGTATAAATGGAATGCATAAAAACCGTGTCTTCTTCGTGTTGGCTTGTGTTTCTAATTTTCCTTTTTATTCGAACTGATTCTTTTTCTTTTTCTTTTTCTTTTAAAATTTTACGCACTTTTTCCACATTCGCTTTTTTTGCATTTATTATATATGCATTAATAATTTGAAGGGACAATTTATTTTTTGCAAAACGGTGTTGGTTGGTATTTAATTTAAAAACAACTACATTAGACATTATTTAATATATATTTTATTATTATTTTATAATTATAGATTCATCACTGAAAGAAGTGCATCTATATTTTGTTGATGACGCAACAATTTCTTGTCTTGATTCGCAAGGTCTCTGTTTAGAGATGCGTTGAACGGTCTGTCACCATATCTGGTTCTGCGTGCAAGCATTGAAGATGGATGAGTGCGTTTGGTGTGCATGTGTCGGTTGGCTCTGGGAAGACCAGAGTAAGATTGAAGTTTGTGGTTCGTCATATTAATTGAATAAAGTAAGATATAGGAATTAAGAGTAAATATGGGGCTTCTATGCTTTAATAGTTGTGTATTATATTGTGTAAAATAAATTCATTTTTTTATTTTTACTTGGTGTTTTATTTTTACTTGGTGTTTTATTTTTACTTGGTGTTTTATTTTTACTTGGTGTTTTATTTTTACTTGGTGTTTTATTTTTACTTGGTGTTTTATTTTTACTTGTTGTTTTATTTT
>Ga0209390_10001985_pt1 | contig 37372 bp, 26 predicted proteins | sample BON01_FD_187212 | JGI IMG/M metagenome (GOLD analysis project Ga0209390, IMG submission 187212) | Freshwater microbial communities from Lake Bonney liftoff mats and glacier meltwater in Antarctica - BON-01 (SPAdes) (version 2) | ecosystem: Environmental > Aquatic > Freshwater > Ice > Glacier...
GCATTTGGCGTTGTGGTACCGATACCTACTCGGTCATTAGCTGCGTCAACAGAAAATGTGCTACCATCAATAGAGAAACCATTGGTTGCTGAGGAGGTAAAACTTAATGTGTTTGCGCCTTGCGCTACAGTGGTGGCTCCAGCCAATGAACCTGAACTTTTGTAAATTCCAGCCGTTAAATCGGCGTTGGCACTGTTTGCAGCAGCCACAAAAGCTGTAGTTGCAATTTGTGTGGTACTTGTACCTGCCGTTGCTGTTGGCGCGAATGGCGTTCCTGTAAAGGTTGGTGAGTCAATATTTGCTTTTAAGGCTAAACCAGGAACTGTTGGAGCATCTGCGGTTCCGCCTAAATCACCTGCCAATTGTATTTTTCCTTTTTCACTTGTTGAAGCATCGGCAATCATAACATTCTCAACTTGCTGCGTTACGTAATCTTGTGTAGCTTGGCTCAGCGGTTTGTTTAAATCGGTTGTATTATCTACTAATTCTAATCCAAGGTTTGCTTTGGCGCTCGCTGTCGTACTTGCACCAGTGCCTCCATTTTCTATGGGTACTATTCCTAATATACTTTCTGCTTTACGGGCATAAAGCGCCATAGGAACGTAATTAAGAGGCTGGTTGCTAATTTGCTCAAATTGCGAGCAACCACCTTTTACATCTATTGCAATACGTAGGTTATTGTTTAAATTATCCCATGCAACACCGTTAAAACCGGCGGCATAACCACTGCTTTGGCCGTGTGTTCCGATAACTAAATTTACCATCCCAAAGTCGTCTGTTTTTGTTTTTACAACTTCTTGGTATGCAGTGTTTTTGTCAACGTCTATAATGCTAAATTGTAAGCAAATGTTTGCATTTGCCAAAGGAGCCGACATATTGTTTTGACCAGGCAATTGTTCTCCCCCTGGTTTATAAATTACCGCTTGGTAGGTAATGCCGCTATCTTGGGCGAGGCTTGTATAAGTGGATACTAAAACGGAGAAAAGAAGTAAGTACTTTTTCATGGGCTATTAATTTTTTTAAAATAGTTTTATGCTATTGGTTTGGTGTTTGTTCTATCACGAGATCTGCTTTAATTTCTTTAGGCAAATCTTGGTTTTTATTCTTTTTTAGATGTAGCAATAACTTAAATTGTAATTGATGGTTTAAAAAGTTTAAGCTTTCGGCTGTTTTGTTCGTGATTTTACTACTCTGCGAATATTGGTATCCTAATCCCAAGCTTAGTTTATCAGCCACTAGGTATGAGAAATCGATACCCCCAATTGGCTGTAGAAATATTCCTTTAAAATCGTCTTCTTTGGTTAAATCAAAGCTTCTGCCGTTCATAAACTGTACTCCGTCAACAATACTGCTTGCTTGTAGCGCAAAGTTTAAATTTGCTTTAAAACCTCCTCTGGTAGAAATTAGCGCATAAGAAAGTCCTGTTTTAAGACCTAAGTATTTTGTTTGCCAAGTATTTAAGGTGTTTAAATCACCGCCTTTGGCATTATACTCGTTTAATGTTAGCCCCAGATTATAGGTTAATCGGTCTTTAATACCTAATGGCTGTATATACCCGATTTCATAAAAGGCACCAGAGCTGTCTTCGATATTTTCATTGACTTGCCCTTGCGCATTTTTATACTCATAACGAGTAGTATTTATGCCGCTTGAAAATAGTAATTCTTGGGCATAAGTTTGTGTGAAAGCTATCACCAGTAAAAAAAAGAGGCTGTTTTTCATTGTAAAGAATATAAAAGGTTGCTGCATTGTTTGATTGTTAGGTTAAATTTTGTTAATCATAATCTGCTTTTGAGTGCAACTCTGAGCTTAATTTTTAATAATTTTGGTATAATAATTAAGATTACTGCCTGTAACATGTACTAGATACATTCCAATGGGCAAAAAGCCCAATTCTAGCGTTACTAAATTGTTTGTTATGCTCGTTTTTTTATTAGCAACCAATTGTCCGGAAAGGCTAAAAACTAAAACCTGAACTTCGCCCTGTAACCCTGCGCTGAATTCGATATTAACGATTTCTGTGAACGCGTTGGGATAGACACTTATAGTTTGTAGTTTTGGTATGGTTGAAGATTGTATCAACTTTGCCCAAGCACTTTGCTGAAAACCTTGTATGATACTAAAATCATTGGTAGTGTTATTGCCTACATTACTTTGTTGGCCAATAGTCTGGCTTACATAAAAACCGCTTTGTAGTTCTGTACTTGTACCTTGAGCGCTGAGCATCTGTCGGTGCAATTCTTGGGCATAAATTTGTGGGGTAAAAAACAAAAATATATAGATAATAAATAAACTCTTTTTCATTGTTTTATTTGAAATATTTAACAAAAACTTTGGCGAATTAACGCTTTAAATCTTAAATACGCAACAGAATATTAGTTTTTTTGATTGATTAACAATTGATTTTTAGCTCTTTAGTAAGTATTTTTGAGGAAACAGCAACTTTTTTAGTTGTTTTATACCCTTTGAAATTTTGCTAAGTGTACATTAAGTTGCCTTTATAAATGAAAGCAAGCCATGTTTTCGTGAATAAATAATAGAAAGTTCAGAATAAGAATAGGAAATTATTAAGAAATATTACTGGTAATATATTCTAGAACTTAGTCTCTAAATATCTTTATTCAGCAGACTACTGCTCTCATATTGGTTATGTATGCTTATTATGGCCAACCCAAAAAGAACTGCGGCAACAACCAAAATGGTACTTATTAATCCACTTACACCAAAAGACATTCGAATTAAAATGGTAGAAATGATAAATCCGGAATTTCTGATAATTTTGTGGAATTGATGGGTATAAAAGAATGAAACCAAAAGCAAAACCACATCTACTAAAATTAGCACAGTAAAAAATTGATCAAAAAACAAATTATTTATACTTTCAAATGAGGGCATTTCAGGGGATGAAATGGAAATTCCTGTGGACCAGTTTAACAGGGTGTAAAAGGCCATGATAAAAAATATAGGCACCAAAATAACGGCAATCAGCTTTTTTGTATTAACAAATTTTTCAATAGTAGTTTTACTTTCTTCTTTTTGTGGCAGTTTTCGTTTTCCTTGCTTTTGAAATTGATATATTAAGTAAAAAAGAATAATTGACGCAAGAATATCATAGGTAAATTGAAGATCTCCTTTGATTTCAAACCAATCCGAAGAAAGTTCTAAATCTGATAAATCTTTAAATAATTTACGAATAATAATCAAGGTAATAATTTCATACTGCTTGGTAATATACGTCGTAAAGGACTTAGGTAAATAGTATATTAAAAGATATACCTCATAAATAAGAATAAAGGAAAACGGCGTATATATTGCGGATATGGGGTTTTTAAGAAGCTCGGAGTTTAATGGAAATTCTAAAAAATTAAATTTTATGAGATAAATTACAGCCAGATGGACAAAAAAACTAACTATAGCAACGTTAAGAATAATTTTTTCTATTTTTTCACGGGTATTTTCCGAAAGGAGTTTATTAAAAAGTACTGGTATTAGGTTTTTTATTTTACTCATGGAAAGTTATATTATTTATTGGTTTTTTTGGTATTGTCTAGCACTGAAATAGAATTAAATTTTATAACAATCAAAATACGTTCTCAAAGCTTAGGGTCTAAATTTACGCTTTATTTTAAATTTCTCAAAGCACAAAATTTTAATCCTAAGCGGTAGATAAACACCTGCTATTAATTATTGCTCAAGGCAATGTATTTAAAAAGATAAATGGTAAACAAGGTCATTAGAAAACTAATTTAAAAAATGGTTTAACAATTATCAAAAAGTTAAGGGCGTTTTTAGTTATAAAGGGGTAATTTAGGTGCTGTTGAATTAAAATAACATTGATGATTCGTAAAACTGTTTTAAATGTACAAGAGGCTTTAAAAGGCGTTAATAATGGCATGACTTTTATGTTGGGTGGTTTTGGCCTTTGCGGTATTCCAGAAAACGCTATTGCACAGTTGGTAAGCTTAGGAATAAAAGATATTACGTGCATATCCAACAATGCTGGAGTGGATGATTTTGGCCTCGGTTTATTATTAAAAAAGCATCAAATAAAAAAAATGATTTCATCTTATGTAGGGGAAAATGATGAATTTGAACGCCAAATGCTAAGCGGTGAATTAGATGTAGAACTAACGCCACAAGGCACATTAGCAGAAAAATGCAGAGCAGCACAATCTGGCTTTCCTGCTTTTTATACACCAGCTGGTTATGGTACTGAGGTAGCTGAAGGCAAAGAAACTAGAGAATTTAATGGTAAAATGTATGTTCTGGAACAAGCGTACAAAGCAGATTTTGCTTTTGTAAAAGCATGGAAGGGTGACGAAGCTGGCAATTTAATTTTTAGAGGAACAGCTCGTAATTTTAATCCTGTAATGTGCGGTGCCGCAAAAATAACAGTAGCCGAAGTGGAAGAATTAGTCCCAGCAGGGGCTCTAAATCCAAACGAAATTCATGTGCCAGGAATATTTGTGCAACGCATTTTTCAAGGAACTAACTACGAGAAAAGAATTGAGCAGTTGACTGTTCGTAAAGGTTAATGTAATAATTATTCAATGTGTAAATGGAACAATTTATTAATGTAGCAATTTAGCAATGAGTTTGATTTTTAGAAATTACACATTTCATCTTTCAATAAAAATAAATATTGATATCCATTTACCAAAGTAAAAATTTAAAATGAGAAAAAATTGACAATCCAGTCGTTGATAAATCTATCTATTTTGCTCTTATGATTATTGAATTCTGTGAACGTTTAGAATATAAAAAAAATATGTGATTGCCAATCAATTGTTAAGGTCTGGGACGAGTATTGGAGCAAACGTTCATGAAGCACAAAACGCAGAAAGCAGAGCAGATTTTATTTACAAAATAAAAATTGCTTTGAAAGAACTCGAAGAAACTAAATACTGGTTACTTCTTTGTGAAAATTAAAAGACTTACCCTTTCGAAGAGGAACTCAAGGGTAAAATAAATGAACTAGGTTTAATTATGTATAAAATAGTAAGTACAAGTAAAGAAAATAGTGTCAAATAATTACGTAATATTAGGATGTTAATACACGAATAAATGGAACGATTAATTAATTATTACATTGAATACATTTTCATAGTTATCCATAACCATCTTGGTATATTGTTACATTAAATAATTAGCACATTAAATAAAATGTTAGACAAAATAGGAATAGCGAAAAGAATCGCGAAAGAAGTAAAAGATGGTTATTATGTGAATTTAGGAATTGGCATACCTACCTTAGTGGCCAATTATGTTCGGGATGATATAAGCGTTGAATTTCAAAGTGAAAACGGAGTTTTAGGCATGGGGCCTTTTCCATTTGAAGGGGAAGCAGATGCTGATATTATTAACGCAGGTAAACAAACCATCACCACTTTGCCAGGAGCTTCATTTTTCGACTCTGCAACTAGTTTTGGCATGATTAGAGGACAACACGTTGACCTCACTATTTTAGGGGCTATGGAGGTATCTGAGAAGGGCGATATAGCCAACTGGAAAATTCCAGGGAAGATGGTAAAAGGTATGGGTGGAGCCATGGATTTGGTCGCCTCGGCAGAAAATATTATCGTGGCTATGATGCACACCAATAGAGAAGGTGAATCCAAGTTATTGAAAAATTGTTCTTTGCCTTTGACTGGTGTTCAATGTGTAAAAAAAATAGTCACCAATCTTGCGGTTTTAGAAGTTACCAAGAACGGATTTCTATTGTTAGAGAGAGCTCCAGGCGTGTCTGTAGAAGAAATAAAAAACGCCACTGAAGGTAATTTAATAATCCACGGCGATATTCCCGAAATGCAGATTTAAAGTAAACCCCAAAAAGTAAGTCAAACTTTTGATATCATTTTATAGCAGTTTTACAACAATAATTTTTAAAAGTTGTTGTTTTATATTAAATTTATGACACTGATAAAAAATAAACCCCAAGTTTAATTTTAAAACTCTTTAACCTATGGAAGCACAAATTAGTCACGCTCCTTCTCAAGAAGAAATTCAAGTGTATAAAAACAATTTTCTTAGTGGAATTATAGTATTGCTCAGAAAGTTATTCATGCTTTAATTTATAGAATAACAACAGGGCACGCCTTTCAATAGCCTATATAATTCTTTAAAATAAACCCATAAAAATTTCTTTTAGGGCTTTTAAATATTAAAAATTTATTGAATTCCAACAATTTTGATCAAAGCCAATTAATTTAAATGGGTATGAAAATTCTGTTCTCATTATATCCTGAAGTAAAATCGATTAAACTTTTTTCGAGGGTATAAGGTTTTAGATCAAATTAGTAGAACTTGAGTGTTTTCATAATGGCTTCCAACTCAAACATATTATCTCTTTTTTGTGTGGCAGGAGCAAAAATAAAACCTTCTAACACCAATTTTCTATTGCGCTCTTTATCATTAATGATATACATTAAATACGGTCCTCCCATGGGGTAATCGCTCATTTCCCATAAACCTCTAACTTCAGCCGCCTTGATACCTGCGATTTCAGTTGGGTAAATGTGTGGTGCAAAAATTTTTTCGGAAACCATATGATTCTTTTTTCCCGGTATATCCTCTCCTGGAATATTAACACTCCCGATAGAATCTCTCATCCTTAGAATATCCTGTACAAAAGTAGAATCGTTTATAAAATAATCTTCGGGCATGGTGTAAGCAATAATGCTCATTTCTCCTTTTGGAACCTGCCGAGAATACCAAACAAAATTATCGGCTTGTCTTCCTATTTTATAAACGGAAGGAATATCTAATGAAACTCCAAATTTTTCTTTTAAAACTTGTTCTTTATTTAGAGATATTTTAAATCTTTTTTGTGCTTCTTTAATTTCTAAATTTTTAAAAGCCTTAATAATTTCACCTGCTTTAGCGTCTATGTTCGCTTTAATTTCTTGGATTGTTGATCCTGTAATTATAGCTACATTTTGTGGTCTGGAATAAAAATCCTTCTTAATTCCGGCCTTGCTTACGCTATCTTTTGAAACAAAAAGAACAGCTCTTGATTTTTGAATGGCTCCGGAAAAGACAGATTCGGGCATATAATTTATAGTAAATAAAGGTTCTGCCATATTTAAACCCACCGCGGATGATGCAAAGTGCTCTCGCACCTTATCACCTACTTCCCCTTGCCATAATTGGCTATCCATAACCACAGCTAGTCCGTTAATAGCACCTGTGGAATCTGGCAAATATTTTGTTTGGTTATTTTCTTTACACGCGCTAAAGGAGGCTACTAGAAATAATAGTATAACAATTTTTGAAGTATTCATAAAATGCACTTAGTTTAGGGTTGACAATCGCACAAAACTAATTTTGTGCCTAATTTTATATTGTTACCACTAATACCGTTCCATTTTCGTAAATTTTCAATAGAAATTCCAGAATATTTTTTTGAAATAGTCCAAAGAGAATCTCCAGCCTTTACAGTATGCACTTTTGTAACCTCAGAAATAATAGATTTTGCTGTGGTATTTTGAGAAGTACTTGCCACAGAAACTAGATTTTTACTATGAATTATTAATCGTTGACCTACTTTTATGTGATTACTGCGTAAATTATTCCAACTCTTTATTTGACTTACCCCAACACCATGGCGTTCTGCTATTTTTCCTAGAAAGTCGCCGCTTTTTACTTTGTATTTAATTATATTTTGTGTTTTAACAAATTGAGGTAAAGGTTTTTCTTCGACTTTTATTTCATTTTCTACAAAAGCGTATATTTCGTTTTCATTGGCTACAAATCTTCCAATAGCATCTAAGGGCAAGCGTAAGGCATAGTTTTTATTGTCAACAAACGGAATTATATTTAATTTGTAAGACGGATTTAAAACCTCTAATTCTTGCACGCTAATATCAACCAATTTCGATATCTGATCGAAGGTAATTAATCTTTTTACTTGAATAGTATCTGTTTGAAAATAGGATCGTTCGGCGTTTTTAGGTTTTAAACCGTGTTCGCTAGCATATTCGAATAAATACATGGTTGCCAAGAAAGCAGGGACATATCCTGCGGTTTCTTTTGGTAAATTATGTCTTATGTCCCAATAATTAGTAGCACCACCAGAACGTCTTATGGCTTTACTTACATTACCTGGACCTGAATTGTAGGCTGCTAAAGCCAAATCCCAATCCCCATAAATACTGTATAATTTGGATAAATATTGGCAGGCGGCTTTTGTTGCCTTTATTGGGTCGCTGCGTTCATCTACATAACTGTTTACCTCTAAATTATACATTTTACCTGTGGGATACATAAATTGCCAAAGTCCTGTGGCACCTACTCTTGACTTGGCTCTCGGGTTTAATGCCGATTCTACAATAGCTAAATACTTTAATTCTATAGGGATATTATAATTCGCTAATTCCTGCTCGAATAACGGAAAGTAAAACTGACTTAAGGTAAGCATTCGTTCCATTAAACCTGTTCTTCTTTTTAAGAAATATTGAATAACACTTTCGAGTGAACGGTTGTACTCGATATTAAAAGGGGTTTTTTGGTTTAATTTTTCTAAACGAAGTTTTAAGGTTTCGGTATCTACTGTTGCTGAAAAGTTTTCATCCATTGTAAGCGTTGAAACTTCCTCATACATTTCTTCAAACAGATTGGCGCTATCTGCCATTTCTTTTAACCAAATACTGTCATATTTTGCCGCTAATGGGTGATCTTTTAGAATCGTTTTTTCTTCCTTAACAACAAGAATATCAGATGGGTTTGCTGTTTTTGTAGCATTAACCGATAAGGGAACCTTATTTTTCTTTACAACTGGTGAAATGGTATTGGGTAAGCCTGTATTGGGATCTTCTATAACATCCGTAAATTCTGTTAATGATATTTCTTGTTGTGCAAAACTATTTGCACTGAAAGAGATGGTTGCTATTAAGCTAATATAGACAAACTTTTTTCGTATCATAACAAGACCTTTAAAATATGGCAGTTGACGAAAATCGTCTTTTTTTTGCAGAAAATAAAATTTTATTTCTTAAAGTGACTTTAAATTTTAAAAGTCGTGTTATCGATAATGTATTAATTTTTATAGTATTGCCGCAATACCAGGTAGAATTTTACCTTCTAAGCTTTCTAGCATAGCGCCGCCGCCAGTAGATACGTAACTTACCTTATCTTCCAAACCAAATTGTTTTACGGCAGCAACAGAATCGCCACCACCTACTAAAGAAAATGCACCGTTTTTAGTGGCTTCATCAATAAAACTACCAATTGCAATTGTACCTTTCGCGAAGTTTGGCATTTCAAATACACCAATGGGACCGTTCCAAAGTATGGTTTTAGATTTGAGAATAACTTCTTTAAAGTTTTCTAAAGTTTTTGGTCCTGCATCCAAACCTTGCCAGCCATCTTGGATTTCGTTAACAGAAACTTCTTTAGTATCCGCATTATTATTAAAATCATTAGCGGCTATTACATCAACGGGCAAATGCACCCGTACCCCCTTTTCTTTGGCTTGTTTTAAGATAGACAAGGCTAATTCTTGTTTGTCATCTTCACAGATAGAATCTCCTACATTACCACCTTGCGCTTTGATAAAAGTATAAGTCATTCCTCCACCAATAATGAGGTGATCTATTTTATCTAAAATATTTTCGATAATCGTAATTTTTGATGATACTTTAGAACCTCCTAAAATCGCTGTAACGGGCTTTTCACCTGTTTTCATAACTTTATCTATGGCTAAGATTTCTTTTGCCATTAAGTATCCGAAACATTTATTTTCTGGAAAAAAGTTGGCGACAATTGTTGTAGAGGCATGCGATCTGTGTGCTGTTCCAAAAGCATCATTTACGTAGATATCTCCTAAATTTGAAAGTTTTTCAGCAAAGTTGATATCGCCCTTCTCTTCTTCATCATGGAAACGAAGGTTTTCTAATAATAAAATTTCGCCCGATTTTAAATTTTTAACCGCATCTTGAGCTATTTCGCCGATGCAATCGGCTGTAAATTTTATTTTTATACCTATAATCTCAGAAACCTTATTACAAATATGTTTTAAAGACATAGATGGAATTGCCTTACCGTCCGGTCTTCCTAAATGACTCATTAAAATTGCACTTCCGCCATCATTTAATATTTTCATTATCGTAGGTTTTGCTGCTTCTATTCTGCTGGCATCTGTTATATTTAGATATTCATCTAAAGGAACATTAAAATCTACCCTGATTAAAGCTTTTTTTGATTTGAAATCAAAATTATCTATCGTTTTCATTTTGAACTTTTTATTTAGTCACAAATTTAAAAATTTCTGTGTTGCCATAGTTGTTCAAACACGCTTATTATTTGTCTTTTATTAAAGCGATATTTAAAACTGTGCCGTTTTGTGAATTTATCAAGTAAGGTTTATTTAATTTAACGCCACAGTTTATTTGAAAAGGTGTGGTAGTTTATGCCCACATTATTTCAAATACACTATATTTGGTTTATGTTATTTGATAGTATTCTTGGTTTAGATTATATTAAAAATCATCTCATCATGACGGCAAATGCGGGAAGAATTCCGCATGCGCAATTATTTGTTGGTCCAGAAGGCTGTGGTACTTTACCTATGGCAATCAAGTATGCGCAACATATACTTTGTACCATAGCTAGCGAGAAAAATGAACAAGAAAAAAATGCATGTCATTTAAAATGTAATGCTCTTATGCATGCGGATTTGCATTTTGTTTTTCCAGTCGCAATATCCGATAAGGTTAAAAGTCACCCAATTAGTGACCATTATATTGCCGATTTTCGAAGTTTTGTAAAAGAACAGCCCTACGGCAATTTGTTTGATTGGTACCGTTTAATAGAGATTGAAAAAAAGCAGGGGCAAATTGGGGTTGATGAAGCACAAGATCTCTTAAAAAAATTGGCCTTAAAATCCTACGAAGGTGGTTATAAAATTTGTATTATATGGATGGCAGACAGGCTGAATGTTTCCGCATCTAATAAATTATTGAAACTTATTGAAGAGCCGCCAGACAAAACAGTTTTTATTTTGATAACCGAAGACGAAGAACAAATTATACAAACCATTCGTTCTCGATGTCAGGTACTACATTTTCCACTTTTAGCCGAGGACACTATTGCAAATGGGCTTATTGGCCAAGGTATATCCGAAGAAAAAGCTTTGCGATTGGCGAATGAAGCTAGTGGAAATTATAATAAGGCCTTGGATTTAATGCGCAATGATTCTGAAGATTTGGTTTTTGAAAGATGGTTTGTACAGTGGGTTAGGAGTGCATTTAAAGCTAAAGGTAATAAAGCGATAATTCACGATTTAATAATGTGGAGTAATGAAGTTGCAAAAACGGGGAGAGAAACACAGAAAAAATTTTTATTGTATTGCATTGCTATTTTTAGGCAAGCGATGCTTATTAATTATAATTTAAAAGAATTAGCGTTTATGAAAATTCATATAGATGGTTTCGATTTAAATAAATTTGCGCCTTTTGTCCATGAAAATAATATGTTTGAAATCACCGAAGAATTAGAAAAAGCCATTTATCATATTGAGCGAAACGGTAATGCTAAAATAATTTTTACAGATTTATCTATAAAATTAACACGCTTGTTGCACAAAAACCCACAAACAGTTTAAAATTAAAACCATGAAAACTATTCTTGATAACGCCACCGAATTATTATTACTGCTGTTTTTGATCATTACTTTTTTGCAGAGTGGTATCGATAAAATTATGGATTGGAAAGGAAATTTATCATGGCTAAAACAGCATTTTGCGAAAAGTGCCTTAAAAAATAACGTGCCTTTCCTATTAGGCATTGTATTAATTACCGAAATGATTGCTGGCTTACTCTGTGTTGCAGGTACTTATCAGATAATTGCGTTTAAACAGACAGACTTGGCTTTTTATGGAGCTATTGCTTCTTGTATTGCGCTATTGATGCTACTTTTTGGTCAAAGAATGGCCAAAGATTATGATGGTGCTAAAACTATCGCTATCTATTTTATTCCAGCCATGTTCTTAGTATTTTTGCTTCAGTCGTAACAATTTTAACCATTTCCCAGTTGTTTTCAAAGTATATTAAAAAACCCGCCGTAAGGCAGGTTTATTTTGTTGTTTACTCAAATCATTTTTAATTCTAGAGATTAAGTTTTCTCGAAAATTATTTTTGATATTTATCGTTTAGTGCTTTTAAGATTGGGGTAGTTACGTCTTTGGCTTCAGCTCCGTAAAGCACGCCGCCACCATCTCCACCACCCAAGATAAAAGTATAGCCGTTAGTTTTTCCATAGGCCTTAATTTCTTTTTTTACTTTACTGATAATGCTATCCATTTCAGTTTGGTTTTGACCTTGTAATTTTTGTTCCTCTTGTTGCAATTGTTGGCCGATGAATTGTCCTTCTTGTTGTAATTGGGCATATTCTTGTTCCGCTTGTGCTGATGGTAGGCTTTGTGCCTTAGCTTGAAAAGATTGTGCTCTCATCTGAAAAGATTGTGAAATACTGTCCCTCTTTTTAGTTAAGGCATCTACTTTAATTTGAAACTTAGCTTCAAGATCTTTTTTTTCTTGATAATCAGTCATAATTTTCTGGTTATCAATAAAACCAATTTTGCTGTCTTGGCATGATAGCGCAGTAATAACTACAAATGCCATTATTAATTTTTTCATCTTTTGTTTTTAAAATATTGGGTAAAAATAGAAAAGCTTTTTGATTTATTGCAAAAGTTTTGAATTAAAGATAGGAAGCGTTGCAAAAATAGAAATTTTGAAAGTGTTCTGTCAAGCGTGTATATTTTCGAAGCCTAAACTAAAACTGAACGCAATAAGCATAAACTATTGAAATTATAATACACATCAATTTTTGTGATTGAAAATGGCTTGCTTTAAAGCTCAGGTATGACAAGATTTAGGTTTTTGTACACTTGACATCATTTACGGTAAAATAATGCTTTAAAGTTGGCTTAAAATCAATTTTTAAGTTTTTGAATGACATATATTAAGGAGGAATACTCCTTTGAACGCCACGCTTTGATATTGGAAAGTAGTCCGATAATAAAAGCGTGAATAAGACGCTGTTTTCCGGTTTTGTATTTTTCTGATAATAAGGAAACATAAAACGCATCAAAAATCATGGGGTAGATTTTTCTTACAACCATGCCTTGGTTTGAAAAGATCGTTGCTATGGTCATTTTTGAAAAATGCCAGAGGTGTCTAGGAACGTCATAAGCCGCCCAATAATTTTTGTAATGTGCGGCGTCAAAAGATTTATAGTTTGGTACAGCAATAATAATGGTGCCGTTTTCTTTTAGTAATGAAGATAGTCTATTAATTTGATTGTTTAAATCGGGTAAATGTTCCAAAACATGCCATAAAGTAATGACGTCAAATTTTTGGTTCTCAACATCTTCTAAGGAATTATATAATTTAATTCCTTTTTTTAAGGCTTTTTCTCTAGCTTTTTTGTTTGGTTCTATCCCCTTAATACGCCATCCCTGTTTTTCTGCAAAGTCTAGAAAGTCGCCTGTTCCTGCCCCGATATCTAAAATATTTTTATTATAACCATTGTGGCGCTCCACAATTTTAAACTTATGTTTTAGGTTATACTTTTTTATAATGTGATATAATTTATCCGTAAAACTTTCTCGTGAATCCGTGTGGGAAATGTACGAAGTACTGTCGTAATATTTGTCGAGGTTTTCGGGTTTAGGGTAGGTAAGCAACATATCCAGTTCTTCGTCGTACCTCAGTTCAAAGTCCTCTTGTGAAACGGAATAATCCTTAGTCTTTAAAAAAAACCTCATTATAATTGTGCGTATTTATTTATTTTTTTGATATGCGAAGTTACTTTAAAAGAATTGTATAAGAAATAGTTTTTTGTTTCTTGTTTTTTTTGCAAAATCTTTTTAAGCTGCGATACCTATATGATTGCGATCAATTCTTTTATCCTTTTGGGAGGGAAAAAACTAGAGACTTATTTATTCATCTAAAGATTTGCTCAAAGCAACATCTAACGCAATAGGCGAGATTTTAAATAATCTAACTGAGATTTCTACCTTGTAAAATTAAAGAAAGTGTTTTGTTCATTTATTTTAAAGATTGTATTATTATAAAAATCAATATTCTGGAATTGAAATTTTCTTTTGTTTTACTAAAAAAAATTATACCCTTGCTTAGGTATTCGTAAAATAAACATTGGGCGAACAGGCGATATTTTTAAACTTTTACTCTTTTGTTATTTGTAATAATTGAGTCAATTCGTGTGGGATGGTCGCATGGAAACTCAGAAATATTTCAAACACTGAAGTCGGACTACTTATAGATATCTTTTTATAGGCGCCCTTAATTAATTGGAAACCGCATCAAGCAAACCTTTAATTTTATCGAAGCCGTCAAATTCCTTTCTTGGCTTAAAGTTTAACATCGTATTTTGTAATTTATTCATCAATTTAATTTAAAGCTATTGGAGAAATACACAAGTGATAAGACTTCGAATCTTAGTAAAAGGCTTTAATTGTTCCACGTGGAACAATTAAAGCCTTTTAAAATTTAAACAATATATTATCTTCCTAAATAAACGAGTAACACGCTTATATCGCTTGGTGAAACGCCGCTTATTCTTGATGCTTGCGAAATGGTCACAGGTTGAATTTTAGTCATTTTTTGACGGGCTTCGGTGGATAAAGATTTTAGTTTATGATAATCAAAGTTGGCAGGAATTTTTACATTCTCCAATCGATGTAGTTTGTCCGCGTTGTTTTTTTCTTTGGCAATGTATCCAGAATATTTTACTTGGACTTCCGCTTGTTCTAAAACCTCATTGTCCAAGTTATTTTCCTTAACGAAATTAGAAACAGCTTCTAAAGTGAGCATGTGCTCCATGGTTACATTTGGGCGAGAAAACGATTTGAACATTTTATCGGATTGAGATACTGTTGCGGAATCAACACTCGCTAGGATAGGGTTTATCTCATCTGGTAAAACACTCGTTTCCTTAAAAAATTGAATGAATTTTTCTGATTTTTCTAGCTTATCTTCCATTCGTTTTAATCTATTTTCTTTGGCCAAGCCTATGCCAAATCCTATTGGGGTTAAACGTAAATCAGCATTATCTTGGCGTAGTAAAGTTCTATATTCCGCTCTTGACGTAAACATGCGATAAGGTTCCTCGGTTCCTTTGGTTATTAAATCATCTATTAAAACACCAATATAAGCTTCATCTCTTTTCAGAATAACAGCATCATTTTCGGTGTTTTTTTGATGTGCGTTTATACCCGCCATTAGACCTTGGGAAGCGGCTTCTTCATAACCAGTAGTTCCGTTAATTTGGCCTGCGAAGTACAGGTTTTCTATTAATTTAGTTTCTAAGGTGTGTTTTAGTTGGGTTGGCGGAAAATAATCGTATTCAATGGCATATCCTGGTCTAAAGAATTTTACATTTTCGAATCCGACAACAGATCTTAAGGCCTTAAATTGCACATCCTCTGGTAAGGAAGTTGAAAACCCATTGACATAAACTTCAACGGTATCCCAACCTTCGGGTTCTACAAATAGCTGGTGACTGTCTTTATCTGCAAAACGGTTTATTTTGTCTTCGATAGAAGGGCAGTACCTGGGCCCTAAACTTTTAATCCGACCGTTGAACATGGGCGATCTGTCAAAACCCTCTCGCAATAGGTTATGCACTAATGCGCTTGTATGGGTCATGTGACAATCGCGTTGGTATGCTAGTTTCTTTGTAGAAGTATAACTAAATTTTTCAGGGTGTTCATCTCCTGGCTGTGGTATCATTTTAGAATAATCTAAAGATCTACCATCTACCCGTGGTGGCGTTCCAGTTTTCATTCGGCCGCTTTCAAAACCAACCGCAACCAATTGTTCGGTGATTCCTGTAGCAGCTTTTTCGCCAGATCTACCTCCGCCTAATTGCTTATCTCCAATGTGTATTAAACCGTTTAAGAAAGTGCCATTAGTTAAAATAACGGATTTCGCCCTAACAGAAGAACCTAAAGAAGTGGTAATACCGACCGCTTTATGATGTTCAATCAATAAGCTAGACACCGTTTCTTGATAGAAATCAACATTAGGAGTATTCTCTAAAGCCAATCGCCACTCCTCGGCAAAGCGCATACGGTCGTTTTGCGTTCGTGGACTCCACATGGCCGGGCCTTTAGATTTATTCAACATTTTAAATTGTATGGCAGATTTATCGGAAACAATTCCGCTATAGCCCCCTAGGGCATCAATTTCTCTTACAATTTGTCCTTTTGCAATACCGCCCATAGCGGGGTTGCAAGACATCTGGCCAATCGTCTGTAGGTTCATCGTAACCAATAGTACTTTTGAGCCCATATTTGCAGCCGCAGCCGCAGCTTCGCAGCCTGCATGGCCGCCGCCAACTACAATAACATCGTATTCTTTATCAAACATAGTTTTAATGTTCCACGTGGAACAATTTAATTTTTTCTTCTTCTTTACTTCTCATCAGAGCACTATCTGAGGCCGATTTATCTTTAAATCCCATAAGATGTAATGCGCCGTGAGCCATTACTCTTAATAATTCTTCGTTGAAAGTCACTTTAAATTCTATAGCATTATCTTTTACCCTATCAATCGAAATAAAAATATCTCCTGAGATTAATTTTCCTTCACAATAATCAAAAGTGATTATATCTGTTAAGGTATCATGCTTTAAATATTCTATATTCATATCTAAAAGATAGGCATCTGAACAAAAAATATAAGCCAAGTTTCCTAATTCAAAACCTTCTGAAATTAAAATTCTACCTAACCAATCGGAATAATAGAATTCATTCTCCAAATCAAAATTAGTTTCGTAATTAAAATCAATCATTATTTTTAAAGTACTCTTTTATCTTAGTTTGTATACTTTGACGCAAAGGTAAGGCTTGTCTATTTAAAATCTCTTCTTCAATTTTAAAATCATTAAGAGCGTTTGGTTTCGTTGTAATAGGATTTGTAAACTTGTTTTTAGAAGCGGAACTTTCGCGCTCATTTTTTTTACCCTGTTTTAAAGCTGCACCTTCTAATTTGAGCAATTGATACTGTATGATATTTGCCTTTTCCATAGTGCTTTTAGTGATGCCATTTTCTAATAAATTATCTTGAAAATCTTCCATTTGCCGCAATAGTTTTTGAGCCAATTGCCGATCGGCATTTTCAATTAAATTATTTAGTTGATTTTCCAATGCATTTTTAATGATTTCCTGTTGCTTATAAATTTCATAAATCTCTTTCATTTCAGCCTCAGAAATTCCTTCGCCACCATTGCTAGTGCCCCCTGAACCTTGACCACTTTTGTTTTCTTTTAAATCATTTTTATCGCCATTTTCACCAGAGTTATCGCGGTTGCCTTGTCCGGTTTGCTTCCCTTGCTTCCCATTATTTCCTTGTTGGCCATTCTCTCCTTCTTTGCCTTGTTTCCCTTCCTTGCCCTGTTCACCTTCTTTACCTTCTTGCCCCATTTTATCCTGTAATTCTCTTTGGGCCTTTATAATATCGGGCAATTGAAAATCCTCACCTTGCCCTTCACCTTTGCCAGACTTCATGCTTTGTTGCATGTTTTCTAAAATAGACGCCAATAAATCAGATAAGGTGTTTCCGCTGGTCAAAGCATATTTTTGGTAAGAAGCTCCCTGATATCCATTAGATTCGGCAATGGCGTCCATAGCTTTATCTGTGTTATAAAAAACCTCGGTAATATTACTATTTATTTCTTCAGAAATTTCTGGAACTCGGAGCGATAAAGAAAATAAACTATCATCAATATGCTCAAAAAGCCTTTTTAATTCTTGTTGTTTAATTATGGCTTGAGATTGATTTGCGAAAGTGCCTTCATCGGCATTTAATTGCGCCATTAAATTTTCTTGCTTAAAGGTAAAAACAATTAAATTATCAAGAATTTGACGTAGCACTTCTGCATCTTCGGTAAGGGTTGAACTGCTTCCGCCCGATGAAGATTGTGCCAATTTATTGGACATTTCTTGCATCTTGTCGGCAGCTGATTTTTGCTTTTTGGAAGCTTTGCTTGCGTCAGATTTCGTATTTCCACTTTCAGATGATTGTTGTATACCCTGCTGTTTATTTAATTCTTCTAAGGCCGATTTTTGATCGGTTTTTACTTCATTTGAAAGTTCTTTGTCGATGCCAAGAGCTAAAGGTTTTTTTAAATCATTATTGTCGTTTTTTAATTCGTCAAGACTTTTATCCAGGTCCGTGAAGACTTTATTTAAGTCTGATTGATTTTTTTTACTATCGTTTTCTAATAACTTTAATTTGGAAAGCAATTCTTGTTTGTCCGCTAATTTTTCTAAATCCTTAGCCAACTGCGAAGCTTTTTCGGTTATATAATATTGTTTTGTTAGCTCTAAAAGTTGTTCTAAATTACGCTGACTACTTTTTTGCTTTTTTGCAATGGCTTCTAATTTCTGCGCGAGCTCTTCTTTATTAATTTTATCGGCTACTTTTTGCAATTCTTCTAATAACTTTTTGTTCTTAACCGCCTGTATTTCTTGTCTTTCTAAACGTTCTTGAAGCAGTTGATTAAGTTTATCATCTTTATTTAAATTTTGAAGATTTTCTTTTAGTTGCTTAGAAAATTTTTGCATTTGTGCTTCTTGCAATTCTTGCTTTTCTAAAAAATTATTTACTTTTTGTTTATCATTAAAACTTAAATCAGTCTTTTCTTTTTGTTCCGTATTAATTTTATCAAGTGATTGTGATTGTTTTTTGAATTTTTCAAGAGATTTATCAAAATCGGAAATTAAGCTCTGCTGTTGAATTAACTGTCTGTTTTTCAGCTGATTGTCATCTAAATAATCAGCACTAAATACCTGACTTTTAGATATTTTACTGCCGTTTATACCATCATTATCGGCAACTTCGAAATAAAAACTATAAGAAGTATTTTCTTTTAATTCTAAACCTGAGGGATAAGTATAATAAAACTCATCCACAACACCATTGGTGGATAGTAAGGACATTCTGGATGTGTTGGCGGGAGCAGCGGCGTCAAAATAAACGAGCGATACATTTTTCAAACCATAATCATCCGTGATTTCTCCTTTAAAATACCTTACGTTGGGTTGAAGCGAGTCCTTGTTTTGCGCCACATTGATTGTAGGGTACATATCTTTAATCACTTTAAAGGAATAGCTTAAGCTTTCAAAATTAGAAACGTTGTTGTTTGATGTTGTAATGGTATAATCAAACGTATTTTTTATGGTCTTGGATAAGGAGAATTCTTGGGCATTCAATTTAAAATCATAAACTGTGTCTTTTGTGTTTAGCGCTATGCGCTTGGTGTTATTGGTATTGATGATCCAGTTTACTTTTGTTCCTTCGGGGAGAATGGCATCCCCTACACTTTTTAAGATTTCAGATTTTTTATTGATATATTTTGGATACCGTAACTCAAGTGAGAAATCTAGAATAGAAGGAGTTTCCAAAACATTTAAGGTATATTGCTTTGAACTTAAATCATTCGCAAGGAAACTAAAGTTTAAGGAAGATTTAGGTGATTTTATAGGATATGTAAAAATTCCATTTTCTTCTTTCATTAAAAAATCATTTCCATCAATCAAAATATAAACCAATTCAGGACGCACGTTACCTTTGATTTCTAAATTTACTTGATAATCTTCCTGCTCATACACCATAAGTTTTTTTGATAATAAATTAAAAGTAAAAGGAGCAGGCTGTTCAAAAGCCATGTCATAATTGATTACTCTTTGGTAGGTGCCAAAAAAAGAACTTATGTTGCCAGAAAACCATAATAATAGTAAAATTAGCGAAGGCCCAACTAAAAACTTAATTTGTTTAAAAGCTGCTTTATAATTGATAGCCTTACCAAAATCAAAATCAGTAAAAGAAGATGAACGTTGTTCTATACTGGCTAAAAGTAGATCAGATTGTTCAGGATGAGAAGCTAAATCAAACAAATTATATAACTTATCGCTTATTTCAGGAAAGTGATTACCAATAAGCTCAGACGCATCTTTTTCAGACAAACCCTTTTTAATCTTGAACAAATAGAATACCGGAATAAGAATATATTTATAAAGTAAAACACCGCCTAAACCAATTAAAAGCAACAAAAGAAAAAGTCTTCCTGTTGAACTTAACCACAGAAAGTATTCTAAGCTCAACAAAAACATAAAAATTAAAGCGCCAAGACTTACAAAAAGTATCAGTCCTTTTGTTAAAACAAGCCTATAATGCTTTTTAATAAATTGCTGTAATTTATTTTGTATGATCGTATATGTATTCAAGCTAAGGTTTTTTATTGCTAAGATACCGGAAAAAAGACGCTTAACCTTTTCTCTTAAAATATTTAAGATAAAATTAAATATTAAGCATCAAAAATCGGACTTAAAACAAGCTTTTAGATTAAAATTAAAATTTCTGAGTAGCAGAATGAAAAAGAACACCGCGGTAATTAATTATCTTTGCACTTAAATCTATCAGTTATGAATACCAAAGTTCGCGTACGTTTTGCTCCAAGCCCTACTGGGCCTTTACATATTGGTGGGGTAAGAACCGCACTTTACAATTATTTATTTGCAAAAAAACATCATGGTGTTTTTATTTTAAGGGTTGAAGATACCGATCAAAACAGGTATGTGGCAGGAGCAGAGCAATATATTATTGATTCGCTGAACTGGTGCAATATTCCTTTTGATGAAGGACCAGGTAAAGAAGGTGGCTTTGGGCCATACAGGCAGAGCGAAAGAAAACATTTATATAAAAAATATGCTGATGTTTTAATTGAAAAGGGTAAAGCTTATTACGCTTTTGATACTAACGAAAGTTTAGACGAACATAGAAAAAACCACGAGGAAAAAGGGAAAACCTTTATTTACAATTGGCATAATCGTTTAAAATTAGACAATTCGTTATCGATGATGCCCGAAGAAGTGCAAAAACGTATAGCATCTGGGGAAGATTATGTTATTCGGTTTTTAACGCAGCCTGATAAAAAATTGGAGTTGGTAGATATTATTCGAGGTACAATGACCATTGACACCAATGTTTTAGATGATAAAGTACTTTTTAAGAGCGACGGAATGCCAACCTATCATCTGGCAAATATTGTGGACGACCATTTAATGGAAATAACTCACGTAATTCGCGGTGAAGAATGGCTGCCTTCTTTGGCTTTACATCAGCAATTATATGATGCTTTTGAGTGGCAAGCTCCAGAATTTTCGCATTTACCTTTAATTATGAATCCTGTTGGGAAAGGCAAATTGAGCAAACGTGATGGCGAAAAATTAGGCTTTCCGGTATTTCCATTGTCTTGGAATGAATCTGTTGGCTATAAGGATGCAGGCTATTATCCTGAAGCCGTTATTAATTTTTTAGCCCTTTTAGGCTGGAACTCTGGCACAGAACAAGAAATATTTAGCCTTGAAGAATTGGTTCAATCATTTACTTTAGAACGCGTACACAAGGCAGGGGCGAAGTTCGATCCTGAAAAAACCAAATGGTACAACCAACATTATTTACAAGGAAAAAACAATAGAAAACTGGTGGCACCTTTCAAAGAAATCCTTTTAAAAAATGGAATTAGCTCGAAAGGTGACGCTGAAATAGAAAAAGTAGTAGATTTAATAAAAGAGCGTGCTACTTTTATTGGAGACTTTTGGGAGCTAAGTGATTACTTTTTTGTGACACCAAACGCTTATGATGAAAAAGCCATCAGAAAACAATGGAAAGAAGATACCCCCGAAATTATGAAACAGTTGGTTCTTGTTTTAAGATCAATTGCTGATTTTACTTCTGAGATTATTGAAACCGCAGTAAAAGAATGGATTGAAAAAGAAAATTATTCTTTAGGGAAAGTGATGCCTTCTTTGCGCTTAGTGATTGTTGGTGAAATGAAAGGCCCCCATATCTTTGATATTTTAGAGCTTATTGGTAAAGAAGAGACCATACTCAGAATTGAAAAAGCAATAGAACAAATATCTTAAAAAAATAATGGTAACAATATCACAAAAAGAATACCAATCTCGTAAAGAGTTTGTAACTTCATACATTAACTAAAAAAATCCATTATGAACTTTTTTCTAATAGCCTTAATTTTTTTCGGATTACTCATTTTATTTTCATCATTTTTTACAGTAAAACAACAAACAGCGGCCATAGTCGAACGCTTCGGTAAATTCAACAGCGTAAGAACATCAGGTTTGCACATGAAAATTCCTTTAGTGGATAAAATTGTAGCGCGTGTTGGCCTAAAAATACAGCAATTAGATGTTGTAATTGAAACAAAAACTTTAGATGATGTTTTTGTAAAATTAAAGGTATCCGTACAATATGTTGTTTTAAGAGAACAGGTTTACGATGCCTTTTACCAATTAGAATATCCACATGAGCAAATTACCTCATTTGTTTTTGATGTGGTACGTGCCGAAGTTCCAAAAATGAAATTGGATGATGTTTTTGTTAAAAAAGACGATATCGCTATCGCCGTTAAAAGTGAATTACAACAATACATGTCCGTTTATGGTTTTGACATCATCAAAACCTTAGTAACAGATATAGACCCTGATGCACAAGTAAAACAAGCTATGAACCGAATTAATGCGTCGGAACGTGAAAAGATTGCGGCCCAATTCGAGGGTGATGCGGCTCGTATTTTAATTGTTGAAAAGGCAAAAGCAGAGGCAGAATCTAAAAGATTGCAGGGTATGGGTATTGCAGATCAACGTAGAGAAATTGCAAGAGGTTTAGAGGAATCTGTTGAAGTATTAAACAAAGTAGGCATTAATTCTCAGGAAGCTTCTGCATTAATTGTGGTTACGCAACATTATGACACCTTACAATCTATAGGAGAAGCGACGAATACCAATTTAATTTTACTGCCTAATTCGCCACAGGCGGGGAGCGATATGTTGAATAATATGGTGGCTTCTTTTACAGCAAGTAATATGATTGGTGAAACCATGAAGAAAAACAAACAAGCCTTACCGCCAAAAAAATAAGACAATCCTTATGAAAAACAAAAAATCCGATGTATTCTAATCGGATTTTTTGTTTTAAATGCTTCAAATGATCGCTGAAACATAGCTCAGCTAAATTCTTAAACTTTGACAAAGTTGTCAAATAATAAAATATACAAAGGATTATAAAAATTTACTTTTCATAATTTAAATAATTAAAAAAGGTATAAAAGACCGCAATTAACAACCAAAAAAAGTGATTTTAAAGCGATTTCAAAACACATCGCTGTTCGACTATAAAATTCTATTTAAAGTTTTTTAAATTCCACCAGAAGCCCTGAAAAAGCTTTACTTAAACAGTAAATACCAGTCGTTATTTAAATAGTGATAATAAATTTCTATATTACTCTTTTTCCTGAAATTTTGCCCAAGTATCTCTTAATCCAACTGTTTTATTGAAAACTAAATTTTGAGCCGTACTATCTTTATCCACATTAAAATAACCTAGGCGTTGAAATTGAAAAATATCTTCAACCTTGGCGGTTTTTAAACTTGGTTCTACATAACCCGTAATTACTTGCAAGGAATCAGGATTTATAAAATTCATAAAATCTTTGTCTTTATGTTGGTCTGGAGTTTCGTCGGTGAACAAACGATCATACAAACGAACTTCTACACTGATAGCATGTTTTATAGAAACCCAATGCAAAGTCCCTTTTACTTTGCGTAAACTTTCTTCAGTACCGCTGCCACTCTTACTTTTTATATCAAAAACTGCTTGAATTTCAATAATATTACCATTGGCATCTTTGGTGCAACTTTCCGCCTTGATAATGTAGCTATTTTTTAAACGGACTTCACCACCTAATTTGAGTCTGAAAAACTTTTTATTTGCTTCTTCCTTAAAGTCTTCTTGTTCTATATATAATTCTCTAGAAAACGGCACTAATCTATGGCCAGCTGATTCATCTTCAGGATTGTTTTCGGCTTCTAACCATTCTTCTTGTCCCTCAGGATAATTGGTTATCACCAATTTTACTGGGTCAAGAACTGCCATTACGCGTGGAGCAATTTTATTGAGATCTTCTCGAATAGAGAACTCTAAAAGGGAAACATCCACTACATTATCTCGTTTAGCAATACCAATAGTGTTTGCGAAATTTCGGATAGCTTCAGCTGTATATCCTTTTCTTCTTAAACCCGAAATCGTGGGCATTCGTGGGTCATCCCAAGCAGTAACGATGCCTTGTTCTACTAATTGCAATAGTTTTCGTTTGCTTACCACCGTATGACTAAAGTTTCTACGCGCAAATTCTCTTTGTTTTGGTCTTACTTTTTCTTTATCAATTACCTGATCTAAAAACCAGTCATATAACTCTCGGTGCATTGCAAATTCCAGCGTACAAAAGGAGTGGGAAATCTGCTCTAAATAATCGCTTTCTCCATGTGTCCAGTCATACATGGGGTAAATACACCAATCGGTATCTGTTCTGTGGTGTGCTTTATGCAAAATACGATAAATGATAGGGTCGCGCATAAGCATATTGGTTGACGTCATGCTAATTTTAGCTCGTAAAACGTGCGCTCCAGCTTGATATTTTCCAGTTTTCATAGCTTCAAAAAGTGTTAAATTCTCTTCAACACTTCTGGTTCTAAACGGACTATCGCTTCCTGGGTCAGTCGGTGTTCCTTTTTGTTGTGCGATTAATTCTGAAGTTTGACTGTCAACATAAGCCTTTCCGTCTTTAATTAAAGCGAACGCCCAATCACACAATTGCTGAAAATAATCAGACGCATACAATTCCTTATCCCAAGTAAAACCTAACCAAGCCACATCTTTTTTTATGGCATCAACATACTCTTGTTCTTCTTTGGCAGGGTTGGTATCATCAAACCTTAAATTTACAGGTGCGTTGTAACGCAAACCCAATCCAAAATTAAGACAAATAGAACTGGCATGTCCAATATGTAAATACCCATTTGGCTCTGGGGGAAATCTAAATCTAAGTTTGCTTTTTGGAAAACCCGCTAATAAATCATCTTCTATGATGTGCTCTATAAAATTTAGAGACTTTGATACTTCATTCATCGCAAAAAATTTGTTAGGCAAAGGTAGCAAAAATGGAATTATAGCAGTGCTTAAATAAACATACAGTTAGATTCAATGCCTTGCAAAATATATTTTGACACCGCTGCACCAAAAATCGCAAAAGAGTATGTCTCACCAATGCTACAAACAGAAATGAAAATAACTTTATTCTCAACCAAAAATATATGCTTTGTAATCACTAACTTTAATCAACCTAAAACGTAAATCAGTATTTCCGTAAATTTTTAATAAATCAACAGCAAAACCAAATCCAATGAAGAACAAAATGGCGTTACTCTTTTTTAGTTTATACCTTTCTGTTGCAAACGCTCAAAACAGTTATTTTCCCGATGCTATATGGCAGACAAAAAAACCGGCAGCATTAAATATGAATTTGCTATTGTTAGACAGTGCTGTAACTTTTGCTTTGGCTAATGAAAACAAAGTGGAAAGAGATTTACGGATTGCCAATCTTAAATCCTACGCCAGAGAACCTGAGTATAAAATTATAGGTCCTATGAAAGAGCGCGGCGGACCTGCTGGTCTCATTCTAAAAAACGGCTACATTGTGGCGCAATGGGGCGATATTCATCGCGTGGATATGACTTTTAGCGTTACCAAAAGTTTTCTTTCTACCACAGCCGGCTTGGCCATAGACAACGGACTTATAACGAGTGTAACTGATAGTGTAAAAAGTTATGTTTTGGATAGCTCTTTTGAAGGGAAGCACAATTCAAAAATCACTTGGGAAAATTTGCTGAACCAATCTTCTGATTGGAGCGGAACGCTTTTTGGTTTGCATGATTGGGCAGACAGGCCGCCTAGAGATGGAGCTATTGATGACTGGAAAAACAGGAAACTTAACGAACCTGGCACCGTTTATAAGTATAATGATGTACGCGTTAACCTGCTCGCTTATTCTTTACTTCAAGTGTTTAGAAAGCCCTTACCTATGGTTCTTAAAGAAAAAATTATGGACCCTATTGGTGCATCTACTACTTGGCGTTGGTACGGGTATGAAAATTCCTTTGTAAATGTTGATGGAGTAATGATGCAGTCGGTAAGTGGCGGCGGTCATTCAGGAGGCGGAATTTTTATCAGTACCATTGACCAAGCTAGATTTGGTCTTTTGTTTCTAAGAAAGGGCAAATGGCAGAACCAACGACTTTTATCAGAAGAATGGATTGAAGCAGCACATCAACCCTCTAGTCCCAATAAAGAGTACGGTTACCTTTGGTGGATGAATAGCACTAAAAAATGGCAAGACGTTTCCCCAGAAGTTTACTTTGCGGCAGGTTTTGGAGGTAATTATATTGTGATTGATAACGAGCACGACTTGGTCATAGTTACCCGATGGATGGATGATAGTAAAATTGGGGAGTTTGTGAAGCTCGTGGTGCAATCTGTAAATTAAGCAGTCAAGCTCCAAAAGAATCGAGATATTGCGCAAGGAAAATACCTATAAAATAAACGAGGAATGATATAAAGCAGTGAAACTGTAAACTTGACGAGCTAAAGTTGTACAGAAAAAGCCTTTTTACAGCTGAATAAACAGTTCTAAGCAATAAAACCAAAGGCTTATTATCATCTTTTGTTTAAAACACCAAAGAGCGTGCTGATAGCATTAAAAATCTAAATCATCTAAATCGTCATGGGCAGGACTATTATTTTCCTTTTTGTCTTGAAGTACTTTGGCACAATCTAGGTTAATAGACATGTTTTCTGGAATTTTAAAATTGTCATTAGAAACACCAATATCTTTATTTTTATAGTTTTTAACCATATAAAGTCCCCAAATGGGTAAAGCCATTGTTGCGCCTTGTCCATAAGTAATACTTTTAAAGTGTGTAGCACGTTCTTCCCCACCTACCCAAACACCAGTTACTAAATTGGGCACCATACCCATAAACCAACCATCACTTTGGTTTTGTGTTGTTCCTGTTTTTCCAGCTATTGGGTTTGTTAATTCATAGGGATAACCTGTGATCACTTCTTTATACACTTTATTATCTTTATTGTAGCTACCTCTGAGTCTTGAACCGGAGCCTCCTTCTACTGCACCTCGCATTAAATCTACCATGGCGTAAGCAACATCTTTACTCATGATATCTCTGGTTTCAGGTACATATTCATAAAGTACGGTGCCGTTTTTATCTTCAATACGCGTAACTAAAACTGGCTTTACATAAACTCCTTCATTGGCAAATGTACCAAAGGCTCCTACCATCTCATATACATTAACATCGGGCGTACCTAACGCAATAGAAGGTACTTCAGGAATTTCTCCAGTGATACCCATATTTTTCACCATATTCACAACGGTTTTTGGCCCAACTAAATCCATCAACTGCGCCGTAATAGAGTTGACAGAATTTGCTAATGCCGATTTGAGCGACATCATTTTAAGTGAAAATTTACCGTCAGAATTTTTAGGACACCAAGCCTCAGGATTACCATGTTTATTGGCTTCAATACAGTATTCATCATCCGGGTATTTATCACATGGTGATAAACGCAACTGATCAATGGCTGCAGCATAAACAAAAGGCTTAAAAGTAGAACCTGCTTGGCGGGTTCCCTGAATCACATTATCATACTGAAAATGTTTGTAGTTAAGACCACCAACCCAGGCTTTTACATGCCCTGTTTGGGGTTCCATAGACATCATTGCCGTTCTTAAAAAAGATTTATAATAGCGAATGGAGTCTAAAGGCGTCATAATCGTATCTTTTTCTTTGCCTTCGCTATTCCAATCGAACACCACCATTGGCGTTAGTTTTTTGAAGGATGCTCTAATTTCTTTTTCAGAGTTTCCATTATTTTTCATAATGCGCCAACGGTCTGAAGTTTTTATGGCACGCTCAAAAATACGTTCGATTTCTTCATCATTTAAATCTAAAAAAGGAGCTGTTTTATTCCGTTCTGGTGTATTTTGATTGAAAAATTCAGCTTGCAACTTTTTCATGTGTTCTTTTACTGCATCTTCTGCATTTTTCTGCATCCGAGAATCAACAGTGGTATATACTTTTAATCCGTCTAAATAAATATTCCATTTATCACGCTCGCCTTGTAGGGCTGGTTTTGGATTCTTAGCAATCCAATCATTTAGAAATTTTTGAAGGTGCATTCTAAAATAAGTAGCTAAACCATCGCTATGCGACTCTGGAGAATATCGCAAAGCTAAGGGTAATTGTTGTAGCGAGTCTTTTACTTTTTCATCTAAATACCCATATTTTGACATTTGTGCTAAGACAACATCACGCCTATTTTTAGTGCCTACAGGATTTCTTTTAGGAAGCGGATTGTATAACGAAGAGTTTTTAAACATACCCACCAACATAGCGGATTCAGATACATTTAAATCTTTTGGTTCTTTGGTAAAATATATTTTGGCTGCAGAACGAATTCCATCTGCATTATTACCAAAATCATAAATATTAAAGTACATGGCAATAATTTCTTCTTTGGTATATTGTCTTTCTAAACGCGTAGCAATCACCCATTCTTTAATTTTCTGAGTATAACGTTGCCAACCGCGGCCAGCAGTTCCTGTAAAAAGCTGTTTTGCTAATTGTTGTGAAATGGTACTTGCGCCACCTTTTGAACCCAAGTAGGCAATAGCTCTAACTGTACCTCGAGCATCAACCCCAGAATGTTGAAAATAACGAGCATCTTCTGTAGCCACCAAAGCATCCACTAAAGTTTTCGGAAGTTCGTCGAAAGAAATAGGCGTACGGTTATCATCTAAATAATACTTGCCTAAAGTTACCCCATCTGAAGATATAATTTCTGTAGCTAAATTGGTTTGCGGGTTTTCTAGACGTTCAAAAGTAGGTAGTTCTCCAAGCCAACCCCATGAAGCGGCGAAAAATATAAGAACAACAGTGAGAATTCCGGTTAAAAATAAAATCCAAAACCATTTTATAAATTTAAAAAAGCCTTGAGAGGATGTTTTTTTTTTTGCTTTTGCCATAGCGGTTTAATTGGGTTTTTCTATTTGATATCCGATATCTGTGATGCCTTCTAGATCTATAATTCCTTTGACAGTGCCATTTTTTCGCATGGCATGCCCTATTTTTAAAGTATATACGCCCTTAACAGGAAAAACGATGTTTTCTTTATACCACAATTTATTTTCTTTGATACTGCCAGCACCTTTCCCTAGCCATTCTCCATTGGGCCTTGTCATTTCATATTCTAAAGTATCTTTGATTGAAGCGCCATCGGGGTAATTAAGTTCTGCTATTAGAAAGAGGTTGCTAAACTCATAGGTTTCATCGTTCCTAAGATTGATAAAAAGGTGATAGGGATTAACAGTGTCAAGTTCTGAAAGCTTAAATTCTAAAACAGTGTCTTTATCCCATTTACCATCTGTTATCGCTCTATAATCTGATTGTACGATGGGTGAATCACAGGAAACAAATAGTAAAATGCTTAAAAGGCATAGCGTAAAGACTAATGAAATACTTCTTTGGTTGACCCGCCTTGGGGTTTCCGAATAAACTTCTCCTTTGTGTAGGACGGAATTGCTTTTTTGCAATTCCGGGAGGGGCAAAATATAAAATTTCGGGTTTTGTCCCTTTTGGACAAAATGAAACAGGCGAAATTCCTTTTTGGCAGCGCCTTGAGGATAGTCGGTTTCAAGAAATTTTCTATTCATTTTTATTAGGCCTTTTTTTATTATGTCTTCGTTTATTATTGTCTTTTGAATTGTTTCTAGAGCCAGTATTTTGATCCGTATTGGGAGCATTTAAACTCTTAGAATTATTGCCATCCGCGGTAACTCTCTTTTTATCCCGATTATTTTTGCTCTGTTTAGGCCTATCAAAACGAGTAAGACTGTCTTGACCTACTACATTTTCAAAAACTTTTTCTTTTTCTTTTTCTTCGGATGGAGCAATGGCATATGCTTCTAAACTTTCAATTTTTTCTTTTCTTTTGTTTTTAGCCAACATTTCATTTACTTGATCTTTGGACAAAGCGTGCCAGTTAGCCCAATCGTCTTTATAACAAAACCATAAAGTCGCTTTAAAAATATCTATTTTTTGACAAATAGCCAATCCTTTTTCCGTGAGTATTTTTGTTTCTTGCGAAGGAAAATCTTTCAACGCATCTAAATACACATCTAGCTCATAATTTAAACAACATTTCAACTTTCCACATTGGCCCGCTAATTTTTGCGGATTTAAAGAAAGTTGTTGGTAGCGAGCTGCTGAGGTACTCACCGATCTAAAATCTGTCAACCAAGTAGAGCAACATAATTCTCTTCCACAAGAACCTATACCACCTAAACGTTGTGCTTCTTGACGGTAGCCTATTTGTCGCATTTCAATACGAATAGCAAAAGCTTTTGCCATATCTTTTATTAACTGTCGAAAATCTACACGTTCTTCGGCCGTGTAATAAAAAGTAGCTTTGGAACCATCGCCTTGAAATTCAACATCAGAAAGTTTCATTTGTAGGTTTAGAGCAATCGCTAATATGCGCGAACGTTTTTGAATTTCGGCTTCGCGATCTCTGCAAGTTTGCCAAATATCAATATCTCTTTGTGAAGCTTTCCGATAAATTTTTGGCAGTTCTGGATTGGTATAATCTTCGTTCTTTTTTTTCATTTGAACTTTGACCAATTCGCCAGTAAGCGTAACCATACCAATATCGTGACCAGATGCTGCCTGAGTGGCGACAATATCGCCTATGGATAAGGATAGATTTTCAGAATTTCTAAAGAATTCTTTTCTACTATTTTTAAAACGGACTTCCACGCCATCAAACGGTTTTTCGCCGTTTGGTAATGCCATGTTCGAAAGCCAATCGAAAACGGTTAATTTATTACAACCATCGGTGCCGCAAGTTCCATTGTTCTTACAGCCTTTTGGTTGTCCGTCTTTACCAGTTGAACAACTGCTACAACCCATATTTTTTATATTGACTTCTTGAATACCATAGGTAAACAAGAAAAAAGGTTCATACTAAAATTTTATTAACGGTAAAGATAGTGATTTTTCAATGTGATAGAAATTTTTAAAAAACCACACTTTTATTTTAAGTCGAAAGTCAAAAGTCAAAAGTCGTAAGCCAGTTCAAACTTCAACTACGCTCAGCGCAAGAGTGCCACTTCTATTTCATTTTTTTTAACTCATAAACCCACCAACAAAGGACAACAATCAACAATCAACGAATTGTAAGCTCTTGCATTTATGCCTTTGTATTATAAGGTCATTTACTTATCTTACGCAACTTTTAATTTTCAATCAACATCAAATGAAAAATCACTTAACTACCCTAATTTCGCTTTTATTTTTAGTCAACTTATTCGCCCAAGTTGAACCAAAATGGGTTAGATATCCTGCGATATCTCCTGATGGTGCTACTATTGCTTTTACTTATAAAGGAGATATTTATAGTGTTCCTTCTGGTGGGGGTTTGGCCAAACAACTTACTTTTCATACCGCCCATGATTATGGTGCCGTTTGGAGTAAGAATGCGAAATCCATTGCTTTCGCTTCAAACCGTTTTGGGAATTTTGATGTTTTCGCTATGGATGCACAAGGTGGGGCCGAAACCCGAATTACGTTTCATAGCACGGATGAAATTCCTTATACTTTTTCTGCCGATAATATCTCAGTGCTATTTGGAGCTGCAAGACAAGATGCAGTTACACATAGGCAATATCCCATAAGTAGGCAACCCGAATTGTATAGCGTACCTGTGACGGGTGGCAGGATAAATCAGATTTTAACGGTGCCCGCTGAGGACGTACAAGTAAGTGCTGATGGCAAAGAAATGCTTTATCACGATAAAAAAGGCTATGAAGATACCTTCAGAAAGCACCACGTATCTTCCATTACTAGAGATATTTGGAAATATAATAGTACCACAGGAGAACATACCATGCTTACTTCTTTTAAAGGAGAAGATAGAAATCCAGTATATGCCAGTGCCTCAAAAAATATTTACTACCTAAGCGAATCTAGTGGGACTTACAACATTCACAAACTTGATTTGGAAGACCCAGCACAAACTGCACAACTCACTACTTTTAAAACACATCCTATTCGTTCTCTAAGTATTGGAAACGATACCATGGCTTTCAGCTACGATGGGGAATTATATACCTACAAAGAAGGAAGTGAGCCGCAAAAAGTCAACATTAGCATTCGGACTCAAAACTCAGAGAATACAGTGGAATATGTAAGCATTAATGGCGGCGTTCGAGAAATGGATATTGCTCCGAACGGTAAGGAAATCGCTTTTATTAGCAGGGGCGAAGTGTTCGTAACTTCGGTTGATGGGTCGCTTACCAAGCGCTTGACCAATACGCCAGAACAGGAACGATTCGTAAAATTCATGCCAGATGGGGCATCGGTTGCTTATGCTAGTGAACGAGGTGGTAAGTGGAGCATTTACAAGGCTACAAAAATCCGAAAAGAAGAGCCTTATTTCTTTGCAGCTACTTTAATTAAAGAAGATACCTTATTAACAGCTAAAACAGATGTATATCTACCCGAATTTTCACCAGATGGGGAGCAAATGGCGTATATTGAAGGTCGGAGATCTTTAAAAGTTAGAAATCTAAAAACAAAAACAGAAACTACACTCCTAACGCCTGATGATCTTTATCATTTTTCGGATGGAGACCAATATTATCAATGGAGTCCAGATAGCAAATGGTTGTTGGTAGATTGGGGTATAAACCTTAGTAATAATGAAATTCTACTAATTTCTGCCGATGGAAAAATCCGTATGAATTTAACCGAAAGCGGCTATGCAGACATTTCTCCGAAATGGGTAAATGAAGGAAAACAATTGATTTGGTACGCCAATAAAGAGGGATTAAAGAGCTATGCGACCAGCGGCAGTTCTGAATTTGATGTATACAGCATGTTTTTGACCAAAGATGGTTGGGATAAATTTAATATGTCGAAAGATGAATATGATTTAATGAAACTTATAGAAGAGGGTAACAAGAAAGACGAGGAAAAGCCTGATGAAAAATCAGATAAAAAGAAAAAGAACAAAGACGACGAAGAGAAAGATAAAACAATAAAGCCTTTGAAGTTCGATTTGGATAATGTACGCGACCGAAAGTCCAAACTAACGATTCATTCTTCCAAACTGGCCGATGCCGTACTTTCCAAAGATGGAGAAAAATTATATTATTTAACTCGTTTTGAAGAGTCCTTGAATTTATGGGAAACGGAGATAAGAACCAAAAGCACTAAACAGCTGGTGGCATTAGGCGCAAAATCTGGAAGTCTGTACTGGGATAAAAAACAAGAGAATTTATTTTTATTGGCTGATGGTAAAATATCTAAAATAGATGTTAAGACTGCAAAAACAGAACCTGTAAAACTTGCCGCAGAAATGGTGCTAGATGCCGATGCCGAAAGGCAGTATATGTTCGATCATGTTTGGTTGCGCACCAACGGTATATTCTATCGTTCTGACTTTCACGGTATCGATTGGAAGGAGATGCGAAGCGAATATCAAAAATACCTGCCTCATATTGGTAATTCTTATGAATTTGCAGAAATGCTATCAGAAATGTTGGGGGAACTAAATGTTTCCCATGCTGGAGGAAGGTACAATAACACCATGGAAAACGGAGATGAAACCGCATCTCTCGGGATTTTTATGGATTATAACTATAAAGGCAACGGCATTAAAATCGCCGAGGTTTTAAAAGAAGGACCTTTAGATAAGGCCGGTTTCGATTTAAAAGTGGGAATGATTATCGAAAAAATTAATGGAGAAACTGTACTTCCAACGAAAGATATCGCCAGTTATTTAAATCGGAAAGTAGGGCATTTTATGCTCTTAGATATTCTTGACGAAAAAGCAAACCGAAAGCAGATTACCTTGAAACCAATAAGTTTAGGAGAAGAAGGAGCACTGTTGTACAAACGTTGGGTGCTCCAAAACGAAAAAGAGGTTGCAGAAAAGAGCAAAGGTACGCTAGGCTATGTTCATATTCCGGGAATGAGTGACGGCCCTTATCGTACTATTTATGACAAAATGATGGGTAAATTTGCTGATAAAAAAGCGGTAATTATAGACACGCGTTTTAACGGCGGAGGTGACCTCGTGGCAGATTTGGCCATGTTTTTTACTGGTGTTCCATTTTTATCGTATGAAACGGAAGACAGGAAAATAGGTGGAGAACCATCCTCCCGATGGACGAAGCCTACCTTGGCGATGTTCAATGAATCTATGTATAGCGATGGCTCATGTTTTGCCAGTGGTTATACGGATCTTAATATTGGAAAAACAGTAGGAATGCCTGTTCCAGGCACCTGTAGTTTTGCGGGTTGGGAACGTTTGGCTAACGGAATAGTTTGGGGCGTAGTGCCAGCAAGTGCTAAGAATAAAGCTGGTGAGTGGATGGAAAATAACGAGACCAACCCAAATATTTTAGTGAAAAATCAACCAGAAATCATCGCTAAAGGTCGGGACGAACAATTAGAGCGTTCTATTGAAGTACTTTTAAAAGAGGTGGAATAAATTAGTGAGTTGGTCCAAAGTCGAATGTCGAATGTGAAAAGTTCGATTTTATTGTCAACTTTCGTGACTCGTATTTTTTTATTAAAATTGAACTTTTTACTTAATACTTGAAACTTTTTTGACAACGAACAACATGTTTTGACTTTTGATATTATAGCTTTATAAAATGATAACAGCAGAAAACTTAACAAAAACTTACAATAAAAATACCATTTTTAAATATTCCACATCTTGAAATCCCTAAAGGGTAAAGTTTTGGATTGGTAGGGAATAACGGAGCAGGAAAAACAACGTTTTTTGAGTCTGTTACTTGATTTGATTCAGCCTAATACGGGGCACATTGTCAATAATGGCGTTCAAGTACATACGAGTGAAGACTGGAAACCTTTATTTCTGCTTTTATAGATAAAATCTTTTAATTAGGTATTTAACTGCCACAGAATATTTTTATTTTATTGAAGAATTAAGAGCACAAAATAAGGCCTATGTAAGTGCTTTACTACCCAATTTTAAAGATTTTTTCCATGATGAAATTTTAGATCAGAGCAAGTATTTACGAGATTTATAAATTAGGAAATCAGAAAAAAGCGAGAATTGTGGCTTCATTCAATGGACATCCTGAGGTCATTATATTAGATGAATCTTTCGCCAATTTAGACCAGACAACACAAATACGATTGAAAACGAATAATCAGACATTTAGCAGCCAAACAAAATGTAACAGTGCTCGTTTCTAGCCAAGATTTAATTCACGTTACCGGATTCTGCGAGCGGATTGTAGTCTTAAATAAAGGAGAAATTGTAAAAGATATTGAAATCACAATGGAGACTTTAAAGTAGTTAGAAGTATTTTTTGGCGGGTACGGGTAAAAGGTTGCAAATATCTTGCAAAATTTGTAAAGTCCGTTCGAGTATTTCAGAAACCTTAAAAACAAACCAACAAGTCTTCTACCCATAAGTTCTAAGTTTGGAAAATACTTTCTGACTTCGCTAAACGAATAGGTTTTTTGGATAAAACATCCATTTTAGCTTCTAAATATTTCCTAATTACTTACGAACAAACCCTTTAGCCGGTTAAAAAAAATATTTTTAAAAATAAGTATTGACCCATTAGATAAAATAATGTGTATTTTATCTGTAAACCACATAATAATCAGTCAGTTTTTTAGTTTAAGTAGGTAGATAAACTCAAAAATTTGAAGCTTAAGTTAAAACTTATTTTGATGGTACTTGCAAGTGGCCTGCTATTTTTAGCATGTTCTATAAAAAAGGACACCCTAGTCAATCGCAATTGGCACGCTTTAAATACGAAGTTTAATGTACTTTACAATGGCAATTTGGCTTTTGAAGAAGGTCGTGATGAGTTAAATGCTACTTACCAAGATAATTACTGGGAAATACTCCCCATAGAAAGACTTACCATTCGAGAAGAAATAATTTTAGATTCTGAAAACAAGAATCCTAAATTCGAAACTGCTGAGGAAAAAGCGGCAAAAGGGATTCAAAAACACAGCATGGACATTCAAGACGAGGAACGCAATCCACAGACAGATGAGTCGTTCTTGCTCTTAGGAAAAACGCGTTATTTTGAACAACGTTTTTTACCAGCTTTAGAGGCTTTTAATTATATTCTCAGAAAATATCCTAAAAGCGATAAGCTAAATGAAGCGGCTATCTGGCGTGAAAAGGTAAATATCCGTTTAGAAAATGATGAACTTGCCATAAAAAATCTAAAAAAATTATTCAAATTTGAAGTCTTAAGAGATCAAGAATATGCTGATGCCCGCGCTATGATGGCGCAAGCTTATATCAATTTAACTAAAATTGACACGGCCGTTCAGCAGTTAAAAATAGCCCAAGCCTACACACAAAAAAATACTGAAAAGGGACGCTACTTATATATCATCGGGCAATTATACAATCAATTAGGCTTTAAAGACAGTGCCAATTATGCATTTGATAAGGTGATCGAATTAAACCGAAAATCGCCCCGAGAATTGATGATCAATGCTCATTTGCAAAAAATCCAAAATACTAAATTAACTTCTGAAAATAAAACAGAGGTACTCGAGTACTTAACAAATTTAGAGGAAGACAGAGAAAACAGGCCTTTTCTAGATAAGATATTTAGACAAGTTGCCGAATATCATTTAGAAAATAAAAAAGACAGCATGGCCTTGGCGTATTTTAATAAATCGCTTAGAGTTACTCAGGATAAACCACAGCTAAACGCTCTGAATTACGAGAATTTAGGAGAATACAATTTTGATAAAAATGAGTATAAAATAGCGGGAGCGTATTATGATAGTACACTCACCAATCTAAAAGAGAATACTAAAAAATATCGCGCCATTAAAAAGAAGTTCGATAATCTTGAAGACGTTATCAACTACGAGGAAGTTGTAACTTACGCAGATAGTATAGTTTCGTTGTATAATATGACTAAAGTAAAGCAATTTGCTTATTTTGGGGAATATATTGCAAAGCTTAAAAAAAGTGATTCCTTGGCTGCCAAAAAAGAAATAGCACGCCAAAATAAAGGAATTGATGCTTTTGCGGCTAGTAAGGCTGGAAAACAAAATAAGGGCAAATTTTATTTTTATAATATTCAAAGTTTAGGTTACGGTAAAACTGACTTTAAGACGCGTTGGGGTGATCGCGCTTTAGAAGACAATTGGCGATGGGCAAATAAAACCATAAGCAGTATTGGTATGGACAATGCCACAGCCGAAAATGCAGCTATAACTTCGGAAAATCCAGAGGAATTAAAATACAGTATAGATTTTTATTTAAATCAAATTCCTACAGATGTTGCTACTATCGATAGCTTAAAAACCGAAAGAAATTTAGCCAACTA
>Ga0209390_10001988_pt1 | contig 37350 bp, 33 predicted proteins | sample BON01_FD_187212 | JGI IMG/M metagenome (GOLD analysis project Ga0209390, IMG submission 187212) | Freshwater microbial communities from Lake Bonney liftoff mats and glacier meltwater in Antarctica - BON-01 (SPAdes) (version 2) | ecosystem: Environmental > Aquatic > Freshwater > Ice > Glacier...
GCTTACGCAGATCGCTTACGACTGTCAGACAACTGTTTATCAATTGAAGTATGGTTTGCTAAGTGATTATTTGCGCACGCAACTGACCCGGCCAACTATTAAATTCGCATGATTTGCGAAAGTCCTACTAAGGAAACTCGTTTTCATTGGGTCAGTGTAAAACCCTCCCATTACCAAAGTTTTAAGAGACGGCCAAAACCCCAGCTAGCTTTGAAATAACCGGTGGTGGAACTAACTTGCACGCATGGAAAACTTTGTCGTATCAGCCCGTAAATATCGTCCCGTCACGTTTGATCTGGTTGTGGGTCAGTCGCACATCACAACTACGCTTAAAAACGCCATCCGGACTAATCACCTGGCCCAGGCATTCTTGTTTTGCGGTCCTAGGGGCGTGGGTAAAACTACCTGTGCCCGTATTTTGGCAAAGACCATTAACTGCCAGAACCTCAGCGATCGCACAGAGCCATGCGGCCAATGTGAATCTTGTGTAAGCTTCCAAAATAACGCTTCCTTCAATATACATGAGTTAGATGCGGCATCAAACAACTCGGTGGAGGATATCCGAAACCTGATTGATCAGGTGCGCTACCCTCCTCAAACGGGCAAATACAAGATTTACATCATTGATGAGGTCCACATGCTTTCGCAGGCGGCCTTCAATGCATTCTTAAAAACCCTGGAAGAGCCTCCCGGATACGCTATTTTCATCCTGGCAACCACCGAAAAACATAAAATATTACCAACGATTTTATCCCGTTGTCAAATTTTTGACTTCAATCGTATTCAACCTGCTGATATTGCCGACCACTTAACGCATATAGCCAGTAAAGAAGGTATTACCGCCGAAAGGGAAGCTTTAGAACTCATTGGCCAAAAAGCCGATGGAGGTCTGCGGGACGCCTTATCCATGTTCGATTTAAACGTTACGTTTTCACCAAATAATCAGCTTACCTACAAGGATGTACTGGAAAACCTTCACATCCTTGATTATGACTACTATTTCAAGATTACCGATGCATTACTAAACGGCAGCATTGCCCAATCATTGGTACTTTTTGATGAGATTATCCGGAAAGGTTTTGATGGCCATTTATTTATTATCGGGCTCTTGGAGCACTTTCGAAATCTGATGGTTTGTAAAGATCCCATTACAGTATCGTTGTTGGAAGTTTCTGAGGCCGCCAAGTTAAAATACATGGACCAGTCCCAAAGATCAGGCTTAAGCTTTCTTCTTTCTTCATTAAGTATTGGTAGTCAATGCGATATCAACTACAAGACTTCCAAAAATCAGCGCTTGCACGTGGAGCTTTGCCTGATGAAGTTGGCTAAAATAAATGAAATGTTTGACTTGAGTCAACTTCCACAGAATGTAACGGATGAGTCCGTAAAAAAAAAAGTTGATCCAGTAGTTTCCCATACCACCGAATCACCGGCTCCTATTTACGAAAAGCAAGCCAAGCCAACTCCTTCGAGCGGTAACTCGGGTAGTATTTCTTCTGAGGTAAAGATGCCTGCTGGTAGTCGACTAAGGAGTACTGCAAGTCTTTTAAATACTCCTCCTCCCGTTCCCCAACCTAACCCTATTAACGAGTCTGTGATCGGCGCAGTGGAAGTAAATTCTTCGACGAAGAAACTTCCCCTCACAATGCAAAATCTAGTTCCCTTCTGGAAAGAATTTGCCGAAATCCGGAAGCGGGATAAAGATTCATCCACCGAAGAAGTAACACTAAACCGAGACTTTGAGCTTGACGGACAAACCATCCGGATCGCCCTTGACAATGATCTCCAAAAAGAAATGCTTAGTATCCTGCGGCACGAATTGATTTCATTTCTACGCCAACGCTTGGATGCTCCGGAACTTAACCTCGATTTTAGGGTAGCTCCCATGGAAGTAAAACGATTACCTTACACAGCGCAGGAGAAATTCAATTATATGGTTCAAAAAAACCCAATCCTCCAAGATTTGCAGAACGCACTTGGATTAGATACCGATTTTTGAGGCAAAAAAGAATGTATGCAGTTGATTTACTGCTGGAATAAGTGGACTATCGTCGTTATTTTTGATTGTAAAATCGGCAATCAAAGCTCTCTCCTCATCCGAAATCTGCCGTTGAATGATGGATTTTATCTCTTCTTCACTTCGGAAAGAGTCTCTTACTTTTATTCTCGCTAGTCTAACTTCCATATCCGCTTTCACAACGACTACAAAGTCAAGTGTATTATTCTCACCTGCCTTATTCATAAGAGCTGCCTCCTTAACCACGTATGGCTGAGATTCATGCCGTTGAAGCCACTTTTCAGTATCTTCAAAAACACGGGGGTGGATGATTTGATTAAGTCGATAGAGTAAAGTGGAGTCTTTAAAAACTTTCGAAGCAACAAATTGACGATTGTAATCACCAGCTTTTGTAAAAGATTCTGGCCCTAAAAGATCAATTACCTCTTTTCTAATAAAAGGATCATTATTCGTTAGCCATTTGGCCCTCTGATCTGCATCGTAAACAGGTACTCCCAAACAACGAAATAACTGACATACAACGCTTTTGCCAGCCCCGATTCCTCCGGTTACCCCTACTTGTATCGGTCCGGATGATTCCATTACGATCTATTTTTGGTCAGGAAGAGGGCGCAGCAACCTGGCAACTTCAAAGCTCACAAATACGGTGGAGTGACTCGCAACGACTTTATCACTATGTGGAATTCGAAGTGGTATAATTTCGTCGTAGTTGTTCTGGATTTTGGGCGTTGTAATCGGGACAAACAACGTATCAGGATAATCCGCAATGATGGATGCCGGGCCTTCCACAGATATTAACGAAGGTGAGGTATTGATGAGGCTAGAAATCACATGCCCGGGGCGTAAGTTAATTGAAAGGCTATCGGCTCGTATGGAAATGATTTTGCTAATTTTCTTTTCAAATCCAAGCTCGAAGGTATCAGCTACTACGTAGTTAACCTTTACATCTGGGAAATGCTCAGCGATCTGACTGACAAGAGAAGTGGAATTGATACTACTTGAAAGTTGGGGATTTAGAATAGTGTACTGTACGGGTCTTTCGGCGAATGTAAGCCAAGATTTACGGAGAAGATTCCAGCCGTCACCCGAAACGTTTACGGTAACGCGATTTGGCAACGGCTGAATCGGAGTGTACAAGGAATCATCGTAGTTGAAATGGATTGGATAATCCAATCGCAAGGTATAGTTATCCTTGTTCAGAGCTGTCATTAACCAGAAAAAGGTAGCCGCTAAAATACAAACAGCAAAAGCCTTTAACTTACTTTTTCGAGAGGGAGTAGTACTCACAACTAGGTTTTTTTAGATTTTTCCTGGACCTAAGGTAGTCCATATTCTCCCATGAAATCTGATTTTTACTTCACGGACCGGCTTACTGCGGATTTATCAAAGGTAAGTTTTACTCCTTTATCTAAATCGAGAGTCACGGTGGTTTCTTCTACTATGAACACTTTTCCGTGCATACCACCGATCGTCACTACTTCGTCTCCCTTTTTTAGGTTAGAAAGTAATGCTTTCTGTTCCTTTTGTTTTTTTTGTTGTGGTCGGATCATAAAGAAATAGAAAACTCCTATGATACCAACCCACATAATAATCTGGTAAATCATAGCTTCTGAGCCTCCAGCTGCTGCTTGGGCAAAAATAGAAAGTAGCATATACAAATTTTTCTTGAAAAGATATTGAAATTAATAAAAAAGATACTAAACTAAGGTAGGGGACCCAACAGATATTGAATCCCCTAAATATTTTGGATACTTACAAAACTGCGGTTGAATCTATTCCTTGCTCTACCATTCCTTGCAGTCGAAGTTCAGAATAAGCCGGTTCAGTATTCGCGTAGACCGTAATGGTCTTTACCTGCGGGCCCGGTTTGCCTTTACTATTAAAACGTACCAGGATAGAAGATTCTTCTTTGGGTGCAATGGGATCACGCGGCCACTCCGGAATGGTACAACCACAGGAAGCGCTTACATTATTAATGATAAGTGGAAATTCTCCGTCATTTCTGAATCGGAAGGAATGTTCCACTACTTTACCCTCGTCTACAGTACCAAACTGATAGGTTGTAGTATCCAGCATAGTCATCACTGGTAGCTTATCCCTAAGCTCTTCAGTTTGGTTTGAATTCCCCTTATCACCACAGGAGGCAAGGTACATTCCAAGACTTACAACCAGGAAAGTAATTATTGACTGTTTTTTCTTCATTATTAAAAATGACGTTTTCAATTAGTTCTGATTCTTAATCTGAGCCATCAAACGATCAACGTCTTCGAGTAAACGTTCAGCTTTATCACGTGCATCGTTCACAACGCGTTCACCCTCCGCTTTCGCAAGGCTCTCAGGAAGGTTCTGACCATCAACAAGATCAGCAATTAAATGTTCCAATTGCTCACGATATTTGGATAGACGGTAGGTCAAACGGTCGCGTGTAATCTCTCCTTTGTCAGGAGCGTACAGAACTCCCAGGATTGCTCCCGTAGCACAACCGGTCAAAAAAGCTAGTAAAGTACGGCTTGAACTGCTCATGGCTTTAATTTATTATTCGTTAGGCTTCAACTATATTTCTCTGAAATCTTCACACCAATTGAATCAATTGGCTTTCTAAATTACTTATTATCTATCAATCCTCGTCCACTTTTTCTGATTATTCCCTTCTCAGTAAGCTTCTCAACTAGTTTATCTAGGTTACCATTTACAAACTTACCGCTTTTCAAGGTGCTGTATCGCTTGGCTATTTCAATAAATTCGTTGATGGTGACCTTCACAGGTATGCCAGGAAAATGGATTAGTTCTGTCAATGCCGCTTTCAATATGATCATATCGACTAGCGCAATCCTTTCCACATCCCAATTTTTAAGCTGCTCGCTCAGATACCCTTCGTATTCAGCATCATACTCCACTGCCTTTTGAAACAGCTCTTCGACAAAAAACTGGTCATCATCCCAATCGTCGGTCAGCTGGGCTAATTGGAATGCCTCTGAATTAGCCGATTTCAATGTTTTGACCGATAAGCTTTTAATCAGGTCAAAATGGTCTTCCCAATATAGGTTACTTTGCTGAAAAAACGTCAGTGGTATTTCATGTTTAAGAATAATCTGACGTAAAATATGCTGAACTATTTTCTGGTCTTCCTCGGGCGTATGAGTTAATTGCTCACAGTACCTGATATATTCCTCATCGGTTCGGAGTGCCTCCCGGTAGGTCTTTCTGACAATCGACAAATCGTTTGCCCACGATATTCCGTACCGGATTACTTCTAATTCAAAAGGCTCGTGCGCTTCCAGTTTTTTTATCACGGAGTTGTCATCCAGGCCAGAATTGAAAGGATAGGACATTTCAGGATTCTTGTAGATGCGTTCGCGCTCTAATTTTGCCTGGTTCGATAACTCTGCCAATAGCGTCAAGACAGTAATAAATTCCTGCGTTATCGCTTCGGTTTCTTTCAAAACCCGGTTCAGGATCAATTTACGATCTTTTTCGCTTTGCCGCTTAAAGCTTTCAAAAACACGGCGGGCAGTTTGAAGTACTTCCTGAGGAATAGGTTCACTATCAGAAGGTTTAGAATCCTTAATCAGATTATCAAGTACCCTTAGACCTAATACCTTGTGAGCTTCTAACTGCTCACGGTTTTGTGGCAACATCGAATTAAGATCGGGCATATAAGCCTCAGTAATTTCATCCATGGCGAGCAGACGGTTGGCATCAGTGGCAATTCTACTGGCGTACAAGGCCTGCACAGCTTTGGAACGCAATAATCTTCGGTTCAGCATACGTATGCTATAATTGTGAGTTATGGAGCAGTAAATGAAAGAACGTTTTGGGCACTAGTCAAAATCTAATATGGAAAGTGTTTACTATCCGTTGCACCTAGAAGATAACCGCCGGCACCGATTGGTATCGTTTTTTATTATCTGGTCATTGAATTTATCCGCAAAATTAGATTTTTTTGTTAACAATCGGAAGAAGCCGATCTAATCAATCGTTATTTTTTGCAACGATTTGCCATACATTCGTGTTAGAATCGCATTACTGTTTATCTTTTCACCTTTCAGCTCTTTCACGTGAAAGCACTCGCGTACCTCAATAAATACTTCATTAAATACAAATGGTACCTGATTCTGGGTACTGTGTTCACGGTCATTTCCAATCTCTTTGGCATCATACCGGCCCAGTTGGTTAGATATGCTTTGGACCTTGTGCGCGAGACCCTCGATTTGTACTATTTGTTTGATGGGTCTGTCATTCAGTCTGAAATATATGATGTATTTACGTATAGTATCTTACTCTACGGACTACTCATACTAGCCATGGCGTTATTAAAAGGTTTCTTCCTTTTTCTGGTCCGGCAAACCATCATTGTGATGTCACGTCACATTGAGTATGACCTTAAAAATGACATCTACCGTCACTATCAAGCTCTACCGATGAGTTTTTACCGGAAGCATAACACCGGTGACCTTATGGCCCGTATTTCGGAAGATGTCAGCAAGGTTAGGATGTATGTTGGACCTTCCATCATGTACGGAATTAACCTGATCGTACTATTTATTCTGGTCATTTCGTACATGGTGTCCGTCAATGCAAAGCTGACTTTCTACGTTTTATTGCCTCTACCCCTGCTTTCGGTCAGCATCTACATTGTCAACAGCATTATTATTAAGAAATCGGAAGAAATTCAGCGGCAGTTATCCGCTCTCTCTACCTACGTACAAGAGGCTTTTTCAGGAATCAGGGTAATTAAAGCTTTTGTTCAGGAAAAATATTCGTTCGGTAACTTCCAAAACGAAACCGAAAGCTTTAAGGTAAAATCACTTAGCCTCACGAAGGTAGACGCTCTTTTTTACCCGATCATTATGCTGTTGATTGGATTGAGCAACGTATTGGTTATTTACGTGGGGGGGCAGGAAATTATTAACGGCAATCTTACCCCGGGTAATATCACGGAGTTTATTCTGTACGTAAACATGCTTACTTGGCCAGTAATGGCGCTTGGTTGGACTACCAGTCAGATTCAAAGGGCGGCGGCTTCGCAGGTTCGGATCAACGAATTTCTGGACGAAAAGAATACCATTACGTCCGATGCTAACCTAAAATCCGAGATAAAAGGCAACTTGCACTTTGATAACGTAAGCTTCTTATATCCTGATTCAGGCATAAAAGCATTACAGAATTTTTCGCTCGAAATTAAAGAAGGAGAAAGCATCGCTATTTTGGGAACAACAGGCTCAGGGAAGAGCACCTTGGCCAACCTGATTTGCAGACTTTACGACCCAACCGAAGGCAGTATTTTACTCGATGGTACTCCCTTGAAAGACTACGATGTGCAACATATCCGCCGGCATTTAGGGTACGTACCACAGGATGTCTTTTTGTTCTCTGATACTATCGCCAATAACGTTCAGTTTGGGGTACAAGACATGAAGTTCGAAAAGATAGAGCAAGCCGTGGAAGACGCCGACCTCTTGGCAACAGTCAAGGATTTTCCTAATGGATATAACACGCGCCTTGGGGAGCGGGGAGTTACGCTTTCTGGTGGTCAGAAACAACGATTGTCAATTGCCAGGGCCATCGCCCGTGATCCGAAGATTCTTATTCTAGATGACTGCCTGTCGGCCGTTGATACCAATACCGAGAATATTATTCTTAATAACCTCCAACGCATCATGAAGAACCGAACTTCCGTCATAATTTCACACCGCGTTTCGTCTGCTAAGCTCGCAGATAAGATCATCATGCTGGATGATGGCAAGATTGTGGAGCAAGGTACCCACGATGAGCTATTTGCCATAGAAGGTGTTTATAAAGAACTGTACGAGAAGCAACTCGTCGTGGAAGAGGAAGTGTAAAATACCCAGATACATCAAAAGAAGTGCCCGACGGATTAATCCGTCGGGCACTTCTTTTGTGGACAAAGGCAAATCAATCGACAGAGAACGATTCTAGTCCCCCTAAAAATTCGGGATCAAAGTCGGCGCCGTGCCCAGGTGTTTCGGGCAGGTCTAGGTGGTAAGAGTTTCGGTAGGTAGCACCACCGATGACAGGATCAATGGCGTGCTCAAATGGCGAGTCCAGATCATAAAAAACAACATTCTGACGGGCCGAAGCCAAGTGGGTATTGGCCGTGATTCCTAGCCTACTTTCTGACATACAGCCAATCATACAAGGGATACCGGCTGCTTCGGCAATGGAGTTAATTTTCAGTGCATTATTTATTCCGCCAGATTTTGAAAGCTTTATATTAAAGTAATCGACAGACTGCTTTTGGGCAAGTTTGAGCGCATCAATATGATCAAAAAGCGATTCGTCCGCGCAAATTGGTATGGGTGAATTTGCCCGTACTCTGCCGAGATTTTCGTAGTCCCAATGCTTTACAGGTTGCTCGCAATACTGAACACCATAGGCCGCGATGGCTTTTAATACCTGCACGGCCGATACATAGTCCCAACCCTGATTTGCGTCTACCCGCAATGGTAAACCGTCCCCGATTGCCCTCCGGATTGCTTTAATCCTTTGAATATCCTCCTTTGGATCCTTTCCTAGCTTTACTTTGATAGCCTCGGCACCGCGTTCTTTTATTGCCAGGGCATCCGCTGCCATCGCTTCGGGCGAATCAATATAAATTGTTTCGTCCGTTGTAATTCGGCGTTTTGAACCTCCCAAAAACTGATAAAGAGGCATATTGGCATACTTAGCAGCCGCATCATACATGGCCATATCGAAGGCACTTTTACACGTAAAGTTGCGCGTCAGATACCCATCCATTAATCGCAGATTACCTTCAATATCCCAAACGGGCCGCCCTAGTAAAAGTCGACCAAAATCCCTGGCGGTCGCCAGGCACGAATCCTGGGTTTCGCCTACAATCATCCAGAAAGGAGCCCCCTCACCAACTCCGTAGATACCCTCTGAGGTATGTATTTTTACCAATATATTTCTCGCCTCGGAGATGGTACCAATCGCAATAGTCACGGAGGCTTTCAATGGTATATTCAGTCGAAAGACCTCTACTTGGGTTATGATGCCATTCACTTCAAAAGAATGTTTCTGGTTAATTCAAGTTGGTAAGTTGCTTTACTATTGATCAGTCCGGATAACCACTCTTATCAAGACCGGGAATAATTTTAAGCGCATTTTTATAGTAGAGTTTCTTTAAGACCTGATCTGACAACCCTAATCCGTACATCCGCCAGAAAGCATGGTATTTCTTGTGGTACGGGAAGTACTCGTCTTCGGTTTCAAGTACGCGGAAGTAGGTAGTGTATTCAGAAGGTACCCAGCTATCTTTACCGAAAAGAACACGATCCTGATATTTATCGAAGAACTTTTTCGCAGCCCGCGGCTGTCGGCCAAGCTCAGCAATTACGGCTCCGATTTCCACGTAAATATTGGGGAATTCTATCATTAGGCTATCTAGTTTTTCCAAATTATTAGCGTACCAGCCCATGTGTGCATTGATAAAAATAGTGCCCGGGTGCTTCCTGAATATATCGTGTTGCTCCCCGATCAGATCTTCAAAAGGAATCGGATCATTGGCATCACGCTTCCGGTTAGGATGGGTTTTTAGTTCTAGCCAGCGCTCATTGTACCGGTCCAACGGGTCCCAGAATGATGGAACATCCGCCGTGTGAATAAGCACCGGAATACCCAGTTCTCCACATTTAGCCCAAACCGGATCAAGACGGGGGTCATTTACGGCTACCCTTTTACCCTTATCATCTCGTATGCCGCTAAAACCTAGGCTCTTGTAAATCTTCAAACCCTTAGCCCCCATCTTTACATCAGTTTCCAATTGCTCCACGGCTCTTTTTGTCCACTCTGGCGTACCAAAACCACTGAATTGAAGATTAGTAAATATGACCAGCCGATTAGGTTGGTTTTTCATTACGTTGGCTAACCCTCCTTTTAAGTGGGCAGTGCCCTCATCCCAATTCTGATACCAGCCTCTACCACTCAGGTTGACCATTACCTTCATATTCAGGCTATCCATCTGGGCTACCAGTTGATTCAAGTCTTGATCGGGCATCCGGTATTGATGGTTATGAACATCAATAAATGGGAACTTAGCCCTCGTCAGAATATTTTCCTTCACTATTAAGGTAGATATTGGATCGTATTCCTCAAACCCAATGGGTGCTTCAACCACTTGCGCGATACTTAGGTACGATATACTTAATAAACCAATGGCGAGTAAACTTGTTTTTCTCATGGTATTCAGGTGTCAGTAGCTGTTTTCTTGTAGCTATTATCTTTTTTAAGTATTGATACAGAGTTAATTGACTAATATAGATAGCTGACTTATCATTGCAAATAATAAAATCGAAGCTACTTACTTAGATAACGGCTTTATGATATTATCTTGAATAAATTAAAGCAACACAATGGGCGGCTATACCCTCTTGCCTACCGACGAATCCTATTTGCTCTGAGGTAGTTGCCTTGATAGAAATAGCGTCTTCGTCGACGACCATCACACCCGCCAGGCATTCTTTCATCGCCGGGATGTGCGGGTTTAGTTTTGGCTGCTGTAAAACCACGGTGACGTCTACATTTCCAACTTCATAGCCTTTCTCCCGTACCATTTCTAGTACTTTGGCTAAGAGCAATTTACTGTCTACTCCCTTCCATTGCGCATCCTTATCCGAAAAATGGTACCCAATGTTGCGCATATTGGCGGCTCCCAATAGAGCATCACACAATACATGACACACTACATCGGCATCGGAGTGACCTTTGGCACCGTGCGTGTGAGGGATAAGTATTCCGCCTAACCAGAAAGGGCGACCTTCCTCTAATTGATGTACATCGTATCCTTGGCCTACCCGGAAAGGTATTTTATTTTCCATTAATTTGTCTGACTTGCATGATAGTAAAGTGTGGAGCAGTTTTCGGGACGAAGGATGGTGCGGGCTACTTCAGCGATGCCCCTCTTCTCAATATTCTGAATGGTTTGCTCATCCTGATTTACCCATTCTGCGTTACCTGCGTTGGCCGCAAATGCAATATTCATAGCCCGGTTAAGCAGCTCTACTTCCGAAAAGGCATGGGTCGCTTCTGATTGGTTCTTCACTTTGTCCAGCTCCTCATCGGTGATACCAATTCTCACAAAACCGTCCACCAGTTCTTCAATTGCTTGATCGGCTACTTCCATCGATATACCTACGTTCAAATTTGACCGAATAATCAATAATCCGGGGTCAAGAGAAGAGGTAATACTTGCGCTGATACTGTTAAACAATGGACGTTCTTTCAATAGTGACTGGTACAACCGCGAAGACTTCCCTCTACCCAAAATATCACTAATCAGGTCCGCTTCGTGAAAAAGGTCCTCGTAGCGGCCTGGCATGTGGTAGGTCTTAATCAGTGAATTAAGAGGAACCGCCGCTGACGTTTCTAATTGGCGGGCCATGGTTTGTGATGGCTCCAAAGGAAGGGTACGGTGATAGGCTTCCCCGGCCGGGATGGGGGCAAACCATTTTTCGGCCAGTTGTTTTACCTGATCAGTAGTAACAGCACCCGCCACCACCAATACTGCATTGTTTGGCCGGTAAAACTTGAAGAAAAATGCCTGTACATCTCCCATGGTAGCCTTTTCAATATGGCTAATATCCTTTCCGATGGTAGCCCAACGGTAGGGATGGGTAGAATACGCCAATGGGCGTAGCTTCAACCATATATCGCCGTAAGGCTGATTGAGGTAGCGTTGCTTGAACTCTTCGATAACAACCTTCCGTTGCACTTCCAACACCTGTGGGTCAAAAGAAAGACTAAGCATGCGGTCAGACTCCAACCAAAAGGCAGTTTCGACGTTATCGGCGGGTAAGGTAATGTAATAATTCGTAACGTCTGGTGAGGTGAAGGCGTTATTCTCGCCCCCTACCTGTTGTACTGGCTCATCGTAGCTTGGTATGTGCTTAGAGCCCCCAAACATTAAGTGTTCAAAAAGGTGAGCAAAACCGGTCCGGTCTTCCTCTTCGTCACGTGAGCCAACATTGTACACTATATTGACGGCGGCCATCGGAGTTGAAAAGTCTTCGTGCACGAATACCTTCAAACCGTTCTCTAACGTGAACTGATTGTAATGAATCATAAGATATAATAAAAAACTGGGCTTAGAAACGTTGCATTAACAATTAACGTTATGAACAAAGCTACTGCTACCAATTGACACAAACAAGCCAACTCTAAACGATTCCTTTTTTCCATGCCAGGTATATTTAAGCTTTTTTTGTTGCTGCTACTATTCGGAGTTTTTATTCCCGCAACAAAGGGGCAACTTTTAAATGATAAGCCCACCCAAAATCTAATTAGCACGGGTATCAATCATATTTACAACAATGAATTTGCTGCGGCCACCGCGGTAAGTCAGCAATTACAATCACGATACCCCAACCATCCGGTCAATTATATAGTAAAGGCCTTCGCGATGTACTGGCAATATTTGCCGATTCAGGATAACAAAGCCAAGGTGGGCGAGTATGTCCGGACGCTGAACCAATGCCTCATCGCGGTTGAAAAGCAGTATGGTAAGAATAGTAAAGACCCAGAAGCTATTTTTTTTACCCTAGCAGCACGCGGGTACCTGGCGTTGATGTACAACTATCAGAATGAACTGATGAAAGCCGCCGGAGAGGCTCAAAAAACCTATGGTACTTTGACCGAAGGCTTAAAACTGACCGACAAAAATTCGGAGTTTTATTTCACAACCGGCATGTACAATTATTACGTGGAGCAATACCCCGAAGACCATCCCATCATCAAACCCATTATGTTTTTTTTCAAGAATGGGAATAAGCCTTTGGGACTGCGACAACTCGATATTGCTACCCGGATGGGGAGTATCACCAAAGTAGAGGCTACTTTCTACCTGGCTCACATTTATCTTGAACATGAGGGCAGACCTGATTTAGCAGTAAAATACACTTCCCAGCTGGAAGACTCGTTTCCTAGAAATACCATTTTCAAAATGATACATACCGAAGCCCTGTTATTAAGCGGCAAATACGCTGATGCAGAAAAGCTTATCCCGGAGCTGCGACGGCGGAATGATGACTTCTACCCCATCGCATGGCATTTTTTTGAAGGCTATCTACTTGAAAAGAAGGATCGGGATTATGCCAAAGCGCAGGATGAGTATCTTGCGGCGCTGAAGATTCCCCATGATGAGCAATACACCCGGGAATACCACGCCATGGCCTACGCCGGCCTCGCCAGGATTGCCGACCGAAACAATAATCAGGTTTCGGCCAAGGAGTATTACAGGAAATGCCTGGCAATAGCTCAATATGTAAACCTGGAAAAAGAGGCAACCGCCTACATGAAGTAACAACATAATTTCTGCAAGTAGCCTACTAACTAAGAACCTAGCGAATGGACAAACTCGATAGAATTATTGAAGCTCGAATGAAGCTTAAAAGTCGATTTGAGGAAAAAATAAGGAATACACCTTCCCTGGCAGACAATCAACCACAAGGTACGGGTGATCCAAATCGCCATGGAATGCCCAAACTACCCGTGGGGCAAATTAAAACTGAAAAGTGGCCAGTACTTGACCTGGGTTATAAACCCAGCGTATCGTTGGACCGTTGGCGATTATACATTGATGGCGAGGTAGAAAATCCGGTCGTATTGAAGTGGGAAGACTTTATGGCCTTACCCCAAACCGAGGATGTAAGTGATTTTCATTGCGTCACTACCTGGTCAAGAATGGATATCCCTTGGGTGGGTGTACGGCTGTTGGATCTGGCAGCTTTGGTTCAGCCAAAGGATACGGCTAGCCACATAATGTTTTATGGATACGATACTTACTCTACCAATGTACCCTTGGCCGAAGCCCTGAAACCCGATGTTATGGTAGTACATACCGCCGATAACCAACCCCTACCTCATGATCATGGTGGTCCGGCTAGGGTAATAACCCCTCAACTATACGCCTGGAAGGGGGCAAAATGGATAAAAAGAATTCACTTCATGAAGGAAGATAAACCAGGTTTTTGGGAAGAAAGGGGCTATTCTAATACCGGGTATCCCTGGCGCAATGACCGGTATGATGAAGAATAAATGAAGTGGGTAGCGTTGGACGCTACCCACTTCTTATTTTCAACGAATCTTAAATTTCAATACTCTCACCCACCGGAATCAGGTGCAAATCTAAACTATTAGTAGCTGCCGCTCTATGCGCCTCGCTATGATCAATTTTTACGTAAGGAAACGTATCATAGTGCATGCCAATCACCTGAGTGGTATTGACAAACTTGGCCGCCCGGCACGCATCCTCTACATCCATCGTAAAATTGCTACCAATGGGCAGGAATGCAAAGTCAATCGTATTGGACTCCCCAATAAGCTTCATATCTAAAAATAACGCGGTGTCTCCGGCAAAATAAAGGGTTTTGCCGTCAATTTTGACCACAAAACCATTAGCACTTCCCCCGTAGGAACCGTCGGGCATACTACTTGAATGCACTGCTGCCACTAGTTGAACCTGACCGAAATTAAATTTCCATTTCCCGCCCGTATTCATGGGATGTCCATTTTCTACTCCCTTATTTCCTAGCCAACCTACCACTTTAAAATTAGCTACTACGGTTGCGTCGGTACGTTTTGCAATAGCCTCGGCATCCGCAATATGGTACTCATGACCATGAGAAATGAGGATATAGTCCGCTTCGATCGAATTGACATCAATGTGGCTGGCAAGTGGGTTAGGCGAAATAAAGGGATCAAATAGAATTTTGGTTTTCGTAGTTTCAATTCCAAAACAAGAATGTCCGTAATAGGTAACTTTCACAAGCTTTTTAGTTTTAAATAAATTAAGTTTGGTGTTATCGAGCGTTTGCTTTTAAAGTAGTTGTAAACAACTGCATGTAAGAACTGTTTCAAACCACTGACTAGTACACTAATGGAAGTACCAGCCTACCTATTCAATCCAATCCCCGACTATGAATACAGACCAGCTATTAAATGAACTGGAAACGAACCAATTGCTAAGTCTCGACCAGAGAAGTAGGATTGAAGAATACAACCGGCACAAACCTGTTTCCTTATACGGTTATATTAGAGTAGCTCTGTATCTTTCAATTACCTCCATTATCGGAGGCTTAGGGGTACTTATTTACGAAAACATCAATACGGCGGGGCATATCGTCCTGTTGCTCGTCCTGTCCTTACTTACGCTAGGTTCATTTTTGTTTGTATTCAGGCAAGGGCTCCCCTATTCTTCAGCACGGGTAGACCATCAAAACCCATACCTCGACACCGTGTTACTACTTGGTTGCTTACTATTTCTGGTGGTCGAGGGATATGCGCAATACCAATTTCAGGTATTTGGTACTCGCTACGGGGTAGCGACTTTGCTACCTGCTCTCTTATTTCTGTTTCTTGCCTACCGGTTCGATCATCAGGGGGTGCTTTCTCTTGGACTTTCGTCATTGGCCTCTTGGATTGGGCTCACCGTTACTCCTAATGAGCTTCTGGTCAAGAATGACTTTACCGACATCTCGGTTCTTATTACGGCTCTGGTTTTTGGTGGTACTGTCACGCTCCTTTCCAAAATCCTCGCGATCCGAAACATCAAGTCCCATTTCAATTACACCTACCTGCTCATTGCCGGAACATTGTTTTTAGCAGCTAGTACCGCCGGAATGATAACATTTGACTCATGGAAATTCGTTTTTAGTATTCTTAGTGGAGTAGGATGCTGGTACTTCTACGTCAATGCAAGACTGGGGGAATCCTTACTTTTTCTCCTGATTGGTCTGGTGTTCGGCTACATCACCGTAACCTACCTTTTGTTCTCACAGCTTTCGTTAGAATTTGGTGCATTTTTCGGCTCCTTATATTTCCTGCTTAGCGCCGCCGGAGTAGTTTGGTTCTTGTTGAACTTTAAGAAATTACTCGGAAAAACTGTCTAGTATTCCCCTAAAAAATCACTTTCCCTATGATAGGCTACAACCAGGAATTATTAAAAAACCTCCGAGTACAAGAACTCGCAAAAGAATGGTTTTCAAAAAAGCTCATTACTGAGGAAAACCTTCGAGGCATAATGGATAGATACTCTTCACTACCCTACCAACCCAACTGGTTTGTAAAAATTGGGCTTTTCATATTTACATGTGTCTGCATCTTAGGGGGTACGCTGATCTTTTTACCATTTGCTGATTTTGAAAACGCCGAGAAGTTTATCAGTCCCGGGTATGGTATTATTCTATTCTTCGCTTTAAACTACTTCATCAAGAACCGTAAACTTTACTTTTCCGGCATTGATAATGCCCTGTTGTACACCATACCGCTTTGTTTCGCATTTCAAGTAATGGAGTTGGGGGTTTTCCTTGGGGATACTCCCTGGCTTATTGGTCTATGCTATCTCCCAATATTAGTTCTCTTGGTCTACTTCTACGGTGAACCACTAGTATCACTAGTTGCCTATCTGGATTTACTCTTCATAGTAGCCGCAGTAAGCTTCGAATTTTCGATCGGAAAATTACTTCTTCCGTTTATCCTCTTTTCCCTTTCAATTCTGTGCTGGTTGTCGATCAGGCACTTCCAACAAAAAGAAACAACCGGCTATTGGTCGGTTTGCTTTACGACCCTTCACTACGCTACCCTGTGTACAGCCTATATTTCAATCAACTACGGCATTGTGCGAGGGGGTAATATGAGTCTCAATGGCCTCCCCAGCCCTTCACCCGAGATTACCTTTTCGGGTATTTTCTGGGCTCTGACCTTCCTCGTACCAGCTATCTATCTATTTACCGGGTACAGGCTTCGCAAAATTTCTTTCCTTATCTTGAGCGGACTATTTTTGCTTTTTTCTTTTCTTACCTGGCACAGCTACTACCCTGTACTATCCAGTGAATGGACAGTAACTCTGGTGGGTACTCTTGGCCTAATTCTTTTCGTACTACTAATCAGAGCGCTCAAAACCCCTCAGAAAGGGTTTAGCTATACACCAGAAGGTGATCTGGAAGTGGGCATACTACTAGGAAACATCATAGCTACCCAAGCAGGAAGTCTTGGCTCAGATACTCCTTCGGGTCCTAAGTTTGGCGGTGGCGATTTTGGGGGAGGCGGATCCGAAGCAACCTATTAACCTCGTTGGATAGTCTCTTTGATTGAATTTTGAAACCCTATGCATTTCTCAAACTTTTCAATATTTAAGCGTTGATCAACTGTTTTTAAACGGTAATCAACGCTTTTTTAGCATCTTCGGCTTGCAAAAGGTCAGAAAGGCCATATTAAATATTTAGTACACTTTTTTCAACATTTTATGCAAACCTATACCCGAAGAATTATCATTGGAGTTGGGCTAGTGGCTAGTTTTACGCTGGGCTCATTTGTCCATTTAGCCGCTCCCGAAAAAATCACCAAGGAAATAGCCGATAAAGCTTCCCAGATTTTTGGGTTAAGTTTTACCGAACCGGAGCTAGACTCCATGCTTACCAAATTAAATAATAACCGTGATGGATATGAGCGCATGAGAGCCGTAACCCTCACCAATGACGTCACTCCTGCTTTGAATTTCAACCCTTTACCCGTTGGATTTGAAGTAGAAAAGGTCAAAAAGCCATTTCAATTCAGCACGATCTTGAAGGCTTCACTCCCCAAAGATCAACAGGACCTGGCTTACTATTCAATACCTCAGCTCGCATCACTCATCCGCTCACGCCAAATTAGCTCGGTGGAGTTAACTAAATTCTTTTTGGATAGACTCAAAAAATACGACACCAAGTTAATTTGTGTGGTGACCCTCACCGAAGATTTGGCCATGGCTCAGGCTCGGCGGGCCGATGAAGAGATAAAAGCAGGTAAGTACCGGGGTATTTTACACGGAATACCGTACGGTGCCAAAGACTTATTGGCAAAGAAAGGCTACAAAACCACCTGGGGAGCAGCGGCCTACAAAGATCAAACCTTGGATGTGGATGCTACCGTAATAACGAAATTGGAGGAAGCCGGGGCGGTACTTTGCGCTAAACTCACCCTCGGTGCTCTGGCCATGGGAGATGTTTGGTTCGGCGGAAAAACGCGTAACCCTTGGGCAACCGAAAGCGGTTCGAGTGGTTCTTCGGCGGGTTCGGCTTCATCGGTTTCGGCGGGGTTACTACCTTTTGCCATTGGTACCGAAACCTTGGGGAGCATCGTATCTCCTTCCACTGTGTGTGGTACCACCGGCCTACGCCCTACCTACGGCCGGGTAAGCCGTCATGGTGCTATGGCACTTAGTTGGAGTATGGATAAAATTGGCCCAATTTGCCGGTCCGTGGAAGATTGCGCCATCGTATTCAACGCCATTTACGGCCCCGACGGAATAGACGGTACCATCATTGATGCACCTTTCAACTACGCACCTCTGAAATCAATCAAAGGAATGCGTATTGGGTACCTAAAAGAAGCCTTCGAATCGAACTACTACGGAAAGTCAAATGACTCACTCACCCTGGAAGTACTTAAAAAATTAGGCGCCGAACTGGTACCCATGGAGCTACCCAACTACCCTACCCGCGATATGACGATGATTATTTCGGTAGAAGGTGCGGCCGCCTTCGACGAATTAACCCGATCTAACCGGGATGACCTGTTGGTTCGTCAGGATAAAAACGCGTGGCCTACTTCCTTCCGTTCCGCTCGTTTTGTACCGGCGGTAGAGTATCTGCAAGCCAACCGCCTCCGAACCAAGCTTATTCAGGACATGTATACTACCTTGAAAGATGCCAAGGTAGACGTGTACATTTCGCCCTCCTACGGCGGAGGTAACCTGGCCACTACCAACCTGACCGGTCACCCCTGCGTGGTACTACCCAATGGTTTCAACGACCGTGGTACACCTTCCAGCATTACGTTTATGGGTCAGCTGTTTAAAGAAGATAAAGTATTGGCAGTTGCGAAAGCCTACCAAGACGCCACCGACCACCACAAGAAACACCCTGTGTTACAGTAAGGAAAGGTATCCGAAGTCTTACCGGATAGAAGGGCAATTGATAATTTTATCCGGTAAGGTTCCGGTATTTTAGAGGATTGCTACCTCCGATAACCAACTCAAAACTTCTTTGCTATGGACAAGCGAACCTTTATGAAAATTTCTTCCGCCTTACTTACCGCCCCCCTATTCTCTCCGCTGATAAGCTGCAGTGACGGACAAAGACCTAAAAACTGGGCTGGTAATCTTACCTACAGTACTGATAACCTTCAAGCACTATCCACGGAATCGGATATCCGAACCGTTGTAGCGCAGTCTAAAAAAATGAAGGTACTAGGTACCCGCCATTGTTTCAATGATATAGCAGATAGTGAGGACTTATTGATGTCACTGACCGACCTGCCCGAATCCATTGTCATTGCCTCGGACGGGAAAAGTGTGACGGTTAATTCAGGAATTAAATACGGACAACTCGCCCCTTATTTACACCAGAAAGGATTTGCATTGCACAACCTTGCTTCCCTACCTCACATTTCGGTAGCCGGAGCTTGTGCTACGGCCACCCACGGTTCCGGTGAAAAGAACGGAAACCTCGCCACCTCGGTACTAGGGATGGAAATTATACAAGCCGATGGAAAGACGGTAACGTTAGCCAAAGAAAAGGACGGAGAAAACTTTAACGCCGCAGTCGTGCATCTAGGTGCACTAGGGGTGGTTACCAAACTAACTCTGGCGGTTCAGCCTACCTTTGATATGGTTCAGCATGTATACGAAAATCTTTCGATTAGCCAGCTGAATGATCATTTTGATGAAATTCAGGCAAGTGGATACAGCATCAGTTTGTTTACCAATTGGCAGAGTGACTTTATAGAAGAAGTATGGGTCAAACGGCGGGCCGATGATCCGTTGGCCCTTAACCCACCAACCGATTGGTTGGGCGCTACCCTAGCCACGAAAAACCTGCACCCCATTCCTGAGCTTTCCTCCGAAAACTGCACGGAACAAATGGGCGTGCCCGGCCCCTGGTACGAACGAATGCCCCACTTCAAAATGGGCTTTACTCCCAGCAGTGGCGATGAATTACAATCAGAATATTTTTTACCCAGAGAAAATGCGGTTCAGGCCATTCTGGCCGTATCCAGACTAGCCTCCCAAATAGGCCCTTATCTTCTAACCTCCGAAATCAGAGCAATTGCGGCAGACGACCTGTGGATGAGCCCCTGCTACAAGCAAGATTCTATTACGATTCATTTTACCTGGAAACCCGAATGGCCCGAGGTACAAAAGCTTTTACCTTTAATCGAGAAAGAACTCCTGCCCTTCGGTGTTAAACCACATTGGGGGAAACTATTTACTATGAGTCCAACCAAACTCGAAGAGCTCTACCCAAAACTCCCCAAATTCAGGCAATTAGTTAAAGAATACGACCCGGCGGGGAAGTTTCAAAATCACTTTTTATCGAAAAACCTTTTTAACCGCTGATAAACCACTTTATTTTAGGCCGTCAAACCCTTGGCGGCCTACTTTATTTATATGCTGGAACGTTACTTTGAACTAAAAAAGAATGGTACTTCGGTACGCATTGAGCTAATAGCCGGTTTATCTTCTTTTCTGGCAACCATGTACATCATTGTTGTCAATCCTTCTATTCTTAGCCAGGCCGGATTACCTTTCAGTGGTGTCCTAACCGCCACGGTACTCTTATCTTTCTTTTGCAGCCTTATGATGGGGGTTTATGCAAAAAACCCGTTGATCGTAGCACCCGGAATGGGCCTCAATGCTTTTTTCGCGTTTACGGCAGTTAAAGGTATGGGGATACCTTGGGAGACTGCCCTCGGCGCCGTATTCTGGTCCGGAATCTTGTTTTTAATCCTTTCAGTCCTCAACGTACGCACGCATCTGATCAATGCCATTCCGGCCACTTTACGCCATGCCATTGCGGTTGGCATTGGGCTTTTTATCGCGCTGATCGGGTTCTCAAACGCAGGTTTCATTGTTGGCAATCCTGTTACTTTGGTGGGCTTAGGGAGTGTTACAAATCCAACGGTATTGCTATTTGTGGTTGGGCTGGCTCTTACTTCCATCCTGATAATTAAGAGGATTCCGGGAGCAATCGTAATCAGTATTCTCGCTGTTTCTACTATTTTTTCGTTCGGCGGAAATCTATTTGGTGCCGCCACCACGGGGCCCGAATCCTGGGTAGCTGCCCCTGATTTTAGCCTCCTCATGCGGCTCGACTTCACCGGATCGTTCCAATTTGCGTTGTGGCCGGTTATCTTTGCCTTCGTCTTTACTGACCTCTTCGACAGCCTTTCTACTTTTGTTGGCGTGGCCGAAGCAGCCAATCTGAAGGACGAAAATGGTAATCCCAGGAATATCCGCAAGTCGCTACTAACCGATGCCGTTGCTACTACGTTAGCGGGGATCCTAGGTAGTAGCCCTGGTACTGCCTACATAGAATCGGCCGTAGGAATTGAGCAAGGCGGACGCACGGGGCTTACGGCCGTAGTAGCCGCTTTTTTGTTTTTACCGTTCATGTTTTTCTCCCCCGTGTTGTCCGTTATTCCAACGGTTGCCACTGCCCCAGCGTTGGTGATCGTAGGTGTTTACATGATCCGACCCGTTATTCAAATCGACTGGCAAGACTTAGAGGAAGCAATTCCCGCATTTCTGGCCATGATCCTCATTCCGTTCAGTTACTCTATTACCCAAGGAATCATTTGGGGGTTTTTGAGTTGGACATTGTTTAAAATTGCCCAGGGAAAATTCAAAGAAATTTCGATAACTCTCCTGATTATTGATGCACTAGCTATTTTATCACTACTAACTGGCATTCATGCCTAACTCTTATTTTAATTGAACACAACCCATGAAAAATATTTTTGCCCTTACGATACTCATTACATTTTCGTTTACGGTTTCAAACGCTCAACTCTATAAACCCAGAAAAGTGACCGCGTTGCTCGGCGCGTTTAGTGACGAAGTAAAGCTGCTGGAACAGTCCGTAAGTCACAAAAAAGTAAAAATGGTGCACGGTATTCAGTTTACAACGGGAAAACTGAATGGACGTAAAGTGGTAATTGCCCTTACCGGAATTGGAAAGGTTAACGCGGCCATGACGACTACCCTAATGCTCCAATCATTTCGCCCTTCGGAAGTTTTATTTACCGGTATAGCAGGTGGCATAAACCCAGAGCTATTGCCGGGTGATATCGTCATTGGGCGAGAGACTACCTACCATGATTTTGGCTATATAACGTTCCAAAAGCAGGCTACCCGCCAAACCAGAAACCCAATCACGGGAGAGTATAATCCTGCTTTTTTTAAGGCAGACTCCGCTCTTTTGGAAAAAACAGTCGCTGCGGCCAAGAAGATAGAATTTGTTTCTACGAGTGAAAGTCGCCGGGCTCCCAAAGTAATCTTAGGACGTATAGTCACGGGGGATGTTTTTGTTTCTTCCGAAGAAAAAGTCAACCAACTTTTAAATGATTTTCAGGCAGATGCTACCGAAATGGAGGGAGCTGCCGTGGCACAAATATGCTACCAACAGGAAGTTCCCTGCATCGTCATTCGTAGCCTTAGCGATAAGGCCAATGGCAATGCTAGGGAAGACATGTTAAATTTCCTAAAAGTGGCGGCACAAAACTCAGCCGCGCTAGTAAAAGAAACGCTTAAAGAAATTAAATAACCCGGTTAAACAGGCTAATTTCCTGCTTTTAATCAATTCGTTCTCAATTCATTTTCCAATATCATCACTATTAACTTGGTACATAAATCAAAACTTTTCGGCAGTCATGAGGGGGTCAACGATCCCCTTTTGCGTCTTTCCTTACGTATTGTACAGGGGAACCCTATTTTTGATCACTTACTATGCAGATAGAAATCTACCATTCTTGTCTTATGTAGACCATCAATAATTCCTTTATGAAGGCCAACCTTTGGGTATAGCTTCTGATTTTTAACAAAAACTAAATCTATGGAAAACACAACCAAGACGTACAGGTGGACTGTCGTTGTACTCCTCTTCTTTGCCACTACCATTAACTATCTGGACCGACAGGTGATTGGTCTACTAAAACCAGCCTTGGCTGAGGACTTCAATTGGAGTGAATCTGATTATGCTAATATCGTAATGGCCTTTACGGCTTCTTATGCATTTGGCTATGTCATTTTTGGACGAATTATTGATAAAATAGGTACCAAACTTGGTTTAGGACTTTCCTTAATTGTATGGAGTTTTGCTGCCATGGGGCATGCACTAGCAAAAAGTACGATGGGTTTTGCGTTCTGGCGAGCAACATTGGGTTTGGGAGAAGCCGGTAACTTCCCAGCCTCAATCAAAGCAATAGCAGAATGGTTTCCAAAGCGGGAAAGGGCATTTGCGACGGGGCTTTTTAACTCTGGAACAAACATTGGGGCTGTGGTGGCACCCATCATGGTTCCCTGGATTCTCGGCGCATACGGCTGGCAGGAAGCTTTTGTAGTTACAGGAGCAATTGGTTTTATCTGGCTAGGTTTCTGGTGGTACTTTTATGAAATACCCACTCGTAAAAAAGGTATTTCCAAGGCAGAACTGGAACTGATCCATAGTGATGCCGATGATGACTCCAATGAAAAGCCAATTCCCTGGCTAAAACTTTTCGGGGTACGTCAAACGTGGGCTTATGTCTTCGGAAAGTTCCTTACGGATCCAATCTGGTGGTTTTTCCTATTTTGGTTACCTTCTTATTTTGCCCAAATCTTCGATTTAGACCTCAAAAAGCCTAGCCTCCCGCTTGTGGTAGTATACACCGCCAGTACCATTGGTAGTATTGGAGGAGGATATCTCTCAGGTTGGCTAATAAAGAAGGGGTGGCCTGTATTTAAGGCAAGGAAGTCAGCCATGCTATTGTATGCCTTTTTGGTTATTCCTATCGTTTTCGCAACCTCCGCAACCAATATCTGGACGGCGGTCGCATTCATTAGTTTGGCTTGTGCCGCTCATCAGGCTTGGAGCGCAAACATATTTACTACCGCGTCAGACATGTTTCCTCGTCGGGCGGTTAGCTCTATCGTCGGGATTGGAGGTATGGCGGGTTCGCTCGGAGGGGTACTTTTCCCGTACATTGTGGGGCAAATCCTGGATACTTTCAGCGCCAAGGGGGACATCACTAGTGGTTATAACATAATCTTTATTATGTGCGGTAGTGCCTATTTGATTGCTTGGATAGTCATGCACTTTTTTGTACCTCGAATGGAGCGGGTTAAAATTTCATAAAAAAGTTTTAGTCATTAAGACTGTTCAAATAATCCGAATCCATCTTCCAATGGGTTCGGATTATTTGAATAAGGTCTTGTGTTCAAACTGAACAGCCTTCCCTAGAAAAATAGTTGAGATCGCCACCAAAACGTGGTAAGGATCAATGGTAACCTCCGCCCGAACTACTAATCTCAGCTTACTGGATAAGGCTAGGACTGTCATCGCAAAAATTACCCACAGGGCACTTTTCTGACGTTTGATTAGCCCAAAACACGCTATGATCATGGAAATAACAATGCATAATGGCTGTACCACCTGAATCAGAGCTTCCATTCTATACCAGACCAAACCGAAATATAACCCAGCCCCGGTACCAATAGTGCCCCAAAATACAAACCGGGTAACCTCAGTATGACTGATCAACCCCCAAGTTACTATCATCATGCAGATGGGCGCCAGAGTATTTTCTAACCGCCGGAAAGAATACACCACCGGAGAAAGAGCATCTACCCCAATGGACCAAACTACCGTAAGTAAAGCGGTGAGTGCAATAGTGATTAAAAATACTCCCCAAAGGAGCCGGGTGTAAATAGTCTTTTGTTGGAAATAGATAATAAAAACAGCGAAAGAAGTAATACTGAGTATCAGTTCGGATAAAATATGGGTTATCATCAAAATGAAAGATGTGAGTAGGTTTAGAATAGCGTCAAGGCAATTTACAAATTATCCCTACATTTTGCTACTTAGGGGTTTTCGTCCTACTTTTACCGAAAAAACCGATTCACCAACATGAGCGTTTTAGTAAATAAGAATTCTAAAGTTATTGTACAAGGATTTACTGGTTCCGAAGGATCTTTCCACGCCCAGCAAATGATTGAATATGGCACATCCGTGGTAGGAGGTGTTACACCTGGCAAAGGTGGTATGACTCATTTAGACCGTCCCGTTTTTAATACAGTTGATCAGGCAGTACGCTCTACTGGTGCAGATGTATCGATTATATTTGTTCCACCTGCGTTTGCCAGTGATGCTATCATGGAGGCAGCCGACGCAGGTATTGGCGTTATCGTGTGTATCACCGAAGGTATCCCAACCAAAGATATGATGATGGCTAAGGAATATCTGAAAGGCAAGAACTGTCGGCTGATCGGCCCTAACTGTCCGGGTATTATTACCGCCGAAGAATGTAAAGTAGGTATCATGCCGGGCTTTATTTTCAAGAAAGGTACCGTTGGAATCGTTTCCAAATCCGGAACCCTCACTTACGAAGCCGTAGACCAACTTACTCGCGCAGGTTTAGGGCAAACTACTGCCATCGGAATTGGTGGTGACCCGATCATCGGTACCACTACCAAAGAAGCAGTAGAACTATTGATGAATGATCCTGAAACCGAAGCAATCGTAATGATTGGTGAAATTGGCGGTAGTATGGAAGCTGAAGCAGCCTATTACGTACAGCAGTCAGGCAACATCAAGCCAGTCGTTGGTTTTATCGCCGGTCAGACCGCTCCCAAGGGACGTCGTATGGGCCACGCAGGTGCTATCATCGGAGGTGCCGACGATACTGCCGAAGCCAAAATGCGTATCATGCGGGAGTGTGGTATCCACGTGGCGCAATCGCCCGCCTTAATCGGCGAGACGATGCTGATGGCTCTCGGTAGAAAATAGTACGAATCAGATTTTACTGACCATAAGACAAGGGCTGAGTTACACTCGGCCCTTTGTTGCTACTATGAAACATTTACGCCTATTTTCTTCCTTCCTCCTCTTATTTTTTTTCGGATCTTTCTTTTCGTCGGCTTTGGCTATGAACGAAGTAGGTCCGCAGCATGCTTACTTTTTGGTGTATAACTTCCAGCATGATTGGCTTGCGTATAGCAAGCAGTACAACAACTTTGTTCCCTATTCAAGGGGAGTACACGAGGATGAGCTATCATTTAGCCTTTTTATCGATCTACCAAAAAATAGCAAATACGATCTCTTGTTAAGTACCTCCAAAGAAAACTTCCTGTTTATCGAAGGTGCCTTACAGAAAAAATTAGAACCAGAGCAATGGGTAACCCTGAATATTGATAGCCTGAAAAGGGTTTACCAGAAAGATGTATTATTGATTACCCTATATGGGACATCAGGCGTCGAAGACAAGACAGTCTACATTGGACACCGCAGAAAAAGTATTAGCCAGCAGGAGCCTAACAACACCAAGAGTTTATCCCTGATCAATATAAAACCATTGGTCAGCACCCCATTTCAGAACTTCTCAACGCTGATTATTGTATTTACACTTGTGCTAGCTGCTTTTAACTACACAACTTCTTCAAATGGATTTCGAAGATTCTCCAGTTCGAAGGACTTCATAGATCGATCCGAACGAAATGATTTTTACACCTTCAATAAGCCGTTTACGAGGGTAATATTGGTCAATACGATCATTGTTAGTACGATGTTTAGCTATATATTTCTTTTCTTTTCGCATTACAATATTGACTTTTTTGATACTAGGGGCTTGTTAACAGAAGAATCAACGCTTGCTGAACTTCTATTGGATCAGGTAAAGCTAACTTTAATCGTATTTTTGAGCTTCAATTTTAAGTACATCCTGATGGGAGTTGTTGGGAGCGTTTTGAACATAGCGAAGGTCATAAATACTCACTATGTCAAATCATTACAAGTATCTTTTCTATTTTATGGATTTATAATGCTCGTGTGTTTTGGACTCTCTATTGACTCCCCTGTGTGGTTCGTCAACGTCAAGACTACCATCTTCTACACCTTCATTTCTTTCTATCTAATTAAGTTCGTTTTACTTTTCATCTTTACCAACCCTGGACCTCGAATTATAAATCTGTATTTATTTTCGTACCTTTGCGTCATAGAAATTATACCCTTGATAATTGGTGCAAAACTTGCACAGATTAGTTAATCGTTGCTTTCTACTGTAATTATAAAATGCATTTGTAAATGAGTGAGACCATCAAATTTGATCAGGATCGGCTCAACAAGGTAACCACCATCCTGGTAAGCCAATCTAGACCTGCCGATGAAAATTCACCTTATTTTGAATTAGCTAGAAAGTACAACATTAAAGTTGATTTTCGACCTTTTATTCAAGTAGATGGGGTGTCTTACAAAGAATTTCGAAAACAAAAGGTAAACATATTGGACCACACCGCCATTATCTTTACCAGCCGTAATGCCATCGATCACTTTTTTCGAATATGTCAGGAGGCCAAAATTGAAGTACCCGCCGATATGAAATACTTTTGTATCTCGGAACAAGCGGCAAATTATTTGCAAAAGTATATTATCATTCGGAAACGTAAGATTTTCAATAGTACTAAGACGGCGGCCGAACTAATTGAATTGATCCGGAAACATAAGAATGAGAAGTTTCTGTATCCCTGTTCTGATGTCAGAAAAAATGACATCCCCGAGTTTGCTGATACCGAAGATATGCATTTTACCGAAGCTACGATGTATCAGACAGTCTCAGCCGATCTATCTGACTTGGAAGACGTATACTATGATATCATAGCGTTTTTTAGCCCATCAGGGATCAAATCACTATTGGAGAACTTTCCTGACTTTAAGCAAAATAAAACCAGAATTGCTGCTTTTGGCCCTACCACTGCCAAAGCGGTTGAAGAAGCCAATCTCTTTCTTGATATTCAGGCGCCTTTGCCCAATGCACCCTCTATGAATGGGGCACTAGAACTTTACATTCGCAAGGTAAACAACATACAACAGCAATGAAGAAGGCCGTTTTTTTTCGACCTTCTTCGCTTTTTTCAATTTTTTTACGGAATATGCGTTATTCTGTAAACTTTTTGTTTTTAGGCAAGTACTGTATATTGGAAGAGGATACCCATACCCTGTATGTCAAAAATAATTTATACTATTATATTTCTGACCGGAAGCTTACTACTATCAATCTCTGCTTTTGGTCAGCAACCAGCCCAGTTTAGCCAATTTCAGCTAAACCAACTCTATTTTAACCCTGCTAATGCTGGTGGAGGTGGGGTCACACAATTTCAACTCCTTCATCGGTCTCAGTACGCTGGTTACCAAGGCACTTTCGACAACGGCGGTGCTCCCACCACGCAGTTTTTTTCTGCCAGTGCTCCCATTAAAAACCTTGGAATCGGAGTCACCTTCTACAATGACAAAATAGGAGCGTTAAGTAATCAGAGTTTTCAGGTAGCCGCTGCCTACCGTTTGGCACTTACAAGTGGCACACTCTCTATCGGAGCTAGCGCAGGTATCTACCGGGCAGCTCTGAATTATAATTTACTACGTCCCGGCGAACCCGGTGACCCTCTTATTGCAACGGGCACAGTGACTGAGAGCCATCCCGATGTGAATCTTGGGATGAAATACGAAACGGAAGCCTACTACGTAGGAGTTTCGGTAAACCACTTATTGAAATTCGAATACAAACTTGGTTCAAATCAGGCCACCAATCCATTGATACCTGTTTATTATCTAAACGGTGGGCTAAATCTTGAAATTGGATACTTAGTTGAAATTCAACCGTTTGTCCTTTTTAAATCAGATTTATCATCAAGCTCCATCGAAGGTGGCGCTATGGTAACCTATAACCAACGATATTGGCTAGGGGGAGGATACCGTCAGGGAGACGCCTTTATTGTTATGGGAGGTGTTAACCTGATGCAAAATCAGGCATTACGACTTTCCGGTGCTTATGATATCGTAACAGGTGGTACCACAGTCAAATCTCCTTCGTCATTTGAAGTATTACTCTCCTATCGTCTACCTGCCCCAAAATTTGGCAAAAAAACAATCGTAAGGACTCCAAGGTTTCATTTTTAGGAATATTCATTGTTTAAGTCGGCTTTTATTTGAGTTTTGGCGTACTTCTTGTTGTTCACTTTGAATCGAGGTGATATCTTTGGAGAATTTATCAAAACAAAGCGCTCCACAAAACAAATAAATAGGTTTTTCGTTACGACGAATGACAAAGAACTTGAATTAACGTAATCAGTACCATCCATAGCAACAGATATACTATACAGCAATCAATCATCGTTTTTAAACAGATATCAAATTAATATAATAGCATATACCATCATGAATAGAAACATGTTCTATAAGAATGGAGCCAAAAGCTTACTTCTGGTAGCCTCGATAATGCTCATGCAAAGTTGCGGATTCATCAAAGAGCGCTTCGGCAAGGGGAATAAGGAAGAAATTGGTGTATCGAATGGAGAAGTTGTTGCAACCGCTCGAAAAGGCTACCGTCAAACTACCCCAGCGGGGATGGTGATGATTCCCTCGGGATCTTTTGTCATGGGTCAAGCAGACGAAGATATGGCTGCAACCATGGTTAACATGAATAAGCGAGTTACTATCAGCTCCTTTTACATGGACGATACCGAAATAACCAATCATGAATATCGTCAATTTGTTTCTGCTCTCTTAATGGATTCGATCTCTGTTCTAGGCGAAGAAGAAATCATGACCAAATATTACCCGGATACTACTGTTTGGAAGAAAGATTTTGCGTACTCCAACGGTGATCCCATGGTAGAGTACTATTATATGCACCCTTCGTTCGATACTTATCCGGTAGTAGGTGTAAGTTGGACCGCAGCAAAGTATTTTACTCAGTGGCGTACCAATCTTTACAACGATTTCAGGTTGAAAGAAGGAATGTTTAAATCTCCAAATTTCCGCCTACCCACCGAAGCCGAGTGGGAATGGGCCGCAAGAGGAGGTCGCGCGGGTGCCAAATATCCATGGGGAAACCCATACACAATGAATGGTAAAGGTTGTTTCCTAGCAAACTTCAAGCCCCAACGAGGCAACTATGACGCCGATGGCTACCCATATACCGGCCCAGCAAATGCTTATAACCCTAATGAGTTTGGACTGTATAATATGGCTGGAAACGTCTCTGAATGGACACTTGATGCCTTTGCTGACAATGCCAACACAATATTATGGGATATGAACCCAGAAAATGACGACCCTAACGAGCCTCGTAAGGTAATAAAGGGTGGATCCTGGAAGGATATAGCCTACTATCTCCAAACAGGAACTCGCTCCTACGAATATGAGGCAGAAAGACGTGCCTTTATTGGATTCCGTTGTGTGATGGATAATTTTGATGGCCGCCGCGGGGCAACTGCAAGGCGATAAGAATTTGATTTTATTCTTAGAAGCAGCCTCAACGCTGCTTCTTTTTTACAAGCATAATCTAAAATCTAACCTTTATAATCAACCAATAATTAACTGTAAACGATCAGAATTTGTATGGCTCAGAAAAACGGTTCTAATTTTTTCTTTGATAAAGTGCTCCCAACCTTTTACAGCGCCGGTGCTGCGGTAGTTGTGTTGGGAGCCTTGTTTAAAATTCAACACTGGGATGGAGGTACTGAAATGCTTACTGTCGGACTTGGGGTTGAAGCAGGAATCTTTTTGCTTTATGCATTACAAACCTTTGTTCAACCTGTGGAGAAACAGTATGCATGGGATCGCGTATATCCAGAGCTAGCCGAAGATTTTGACGGCCCTATGGCAAAAAGGGCAACCGCTCCTAACGGAACTGGTCTGACTGCCAATATGGACGCAATGCTTGCTAATGCAAAAATCACTCCTGATATATTTGACAACCTTGGTAAAGGATTCCGTAGCCTTACTGATACCGTGAGCAAAATCGGTGATCTTACTGATGCTACCGTTGCCACAAACGATTATTCAAAGAGTGTTAGGAGTGCTTCAGTGGCTATCACTGAAATGAACAAATCTTATGGTGTTGCTATTACAGCTATGACATCCATGGGAGATGCTACCAAGGACGCCCAGGCTTACCGCGATCAATTTCAGCAAATTACCAAGAACATGGGCGCCCTGAATGCCGTGTATGAAATGGAATTGCAGGATACTACCAAACACTTGAAGGCAATGAATGCATTCTATGGTAACCTGACAACCGCCATGGATAACATGGCTGATGCTACCAAAGAGTCGCAGATATTCAAAAATGAGATGGGTAAACTCACCACGAATATTACCTCTTTGAATCAGGTATATGGTAATATGCTGACTGCAATGCGCGGTTAATGCAAACTAACAAAGTAAAACTTAGTCCTCACAAGATAACTGATCACTGAATTCTATGGCAGGTGGAAAAGAAACGCCCCGTCAGAAGATGATTGGGATGATGTACCTCGTACTAACAGCAATGCTCGCCTTACAGGTAAGTTCTGCTATTATCGAGAAGTTTGTCCTTTTGAATAATTCACTAGAATTGTCTTCCGGAGCAGCCAATAAAATAAATCAGGAAACCGTCCTAAAAATAAAAGCAGCCGTCGACAAGTCCGGAAACCGGGCAGCAGACGTCGCTGTAATGAAACAAGCAGACGACGTACGGAAATTATCTGCGGACATAAACAACGAACTAAATTCTCTCAAACAAGAAATCATAACCGTTGCCGGTGCTGGTTTGAAAGAGGACGGGAGCATTAAAAATCCTCAGGAAGAGGCAAAAGTGGCCCAATTGATGATTGGTGGAAATAAGAACGGTAAGGCTTACGCATTAAAACAACGTCTCAATGCTTTTACCGAAAAACTGAATCAATTCAGCCAACAAAAGTTTCAGCCTTTGGCATTGGATGCTAACGATGATCCCATTTCAAAAAATAAGGTAGATCAACGTAACAAAGATTTTGCTGAACTAAACTTTGCTCAAACACCCGTAGCTGCGGCGTTGGCCGTTTTAAGTCAAAAGCAAACCGATATCCGCCGGATAGAAGGTGAGGTACTTAATTACCTCGCAAGTAAGGTAGGGGCTACGGATATTAAATTTGACCGTATCCTGGCAATGATCAGCTCTGAGTCTAAGGTAGTAGCTGCCGGTACAAAGTTTAAAGGAGAAATGTTTATCGCGGCTTCTGCTTCTGGTATAACTCCTCGCATGAGTTTAAATGGATCTCCGTTACAAGTACAGAATGGTAAAGGTATTATTGAATTTACTGCCCAAGGTGGTGGATATAATGCCGAAGGTTTGGCCCGTCGGGTTTTGCAAGGTGTAATTTCTTTCCCGACGCCGTCGGGTAGGGACACTACCGTTCGATTAGAGCAGGAGTATTTCGTTGCCCGCCCTACGTATCAGATTGAAACAGGAACATTGCCCCCGTTGTATTTGGGATGTGCTAATAAGTTGAGTATTCAAAGTCCCGCTCTCGGAGCGTTATGGGCACCGACTTTCTCAGCGGATGGTGCAGAAATTATTCCTAGCGGTCAAAAAGGTAAATTTACTATCGTACCAGGCAGAGCACAGGTGAGTCTATCAATCAGCAATCAAGGGAATATTTTAGGAACTGAACCCTTCCGGGTTCAACGGGTTCCAAAACCCACCCTTGAACTACGGGTGAACGGCGGTGCCTACGACGAACGGCGGGGTACCGGAGCATCAAGTGCTCGTACCATTCAGGTTATTGCCGTTCCTGATGAAAGTTTTAAGAATTTTTCGCCGGAAGACGCGCAATTCCGCGTGTCCCAAATTCAGATATCTCTGGCTCGGGGCAACCGTCGGGTTGCTGGTCCTATTACGCTATCGGGAGGTGGATCAATATCCTCTTTGGCCTCAAATGCTCAACCGGGCGACCGTTATGTGGTAGAAGTGTTATCTGTCGAGCGGCGTAATTTTAAAGGCGCAGTAAGCGATGTAGAAATGGGTAAACCAGTACTTGGTGTTAGCTTGAACTAAATAAGTAACGGGTATACTGATTCTTAGCTTACATCGTTATTAAGAAAATATTAAAATCCAAAGTGTTATGAGAATGAACGGAAAAGTAGTGGTGTGGTCAATCGTTACGCTGGCTTTGGGCGCGACGGGTGCCAATGCACAGGAGAGGGATGAATCGAAAATGAACCAACTTTCGGCACGCCCAATCAATGAGAACGATGTCATGATGAAAAGAACATTATGGCGTCGGGTAGACTTAAAGGAAAAGCAAAACCTACCCATGTTCTCTAAGAATAACGAGATCACACGATACCTTTTGGAGGCGTCCAAGGCAGGACTATTGGATGCTTTTGTGAATGACTCTTGCACTACCAAACTTACTCCCGAGCTCTTACACAAAAAGCTCCTGATTCCAAATCAGACGGCTGGTCTTTCTGCCGAAGAAATTGCAGCGGGTTTTGGACAGCCCGCTACTACGGGTGGTTGGGATGATAAACCTAAGACAGAGACACCCAAGAAGGCGGAGGACGGCTGGGGAACCCCCGCAAATGACTCCAAGAAAACCGCTGCCGTGGAAGATGACGGATGGGGAACTCCTGTGAAGAAAAAAACACCCGCTAAAAAAAGTGCAAAGCCAGCCCTAGAACCCGTTGTAGAGCCTCCAAAACAGGATGATTTTCAGCAACAATTGGTTGTGGCTCCTTCCGAAGAAGAATTCTTCCCCGATCAGCTAAGCATACTTGAAGTAAAGGAAGATTGGACTTTTGACAAAAAACGTTCACGATTGTACATGGATATTCAGACGTTTACCATTGTACTTCCCGCCGACCAAAATACTTCAACTGGCTTGGAGATTCCTATCGCTTCATTTAAGTATAAGGACGTTGAGCGGTTGTTCCGTAGTGACCCTAAGAAGTATATTTGGTATAATACAGTGAACGTTGCCCAGCATAAAAATCTGGCCGATGCTTTTGACTTGCGCCTACCCTACGGCCGTATTACGAAATTCTCGAACCCCATGGATCAGTCATTTATTGATATCTACAAGGGTGAAAAGCAAGGCCTTTTAAAATCTATCCAATACGAGCAGGAATTGCTCGAATTGGAACACGGATTATGGGAATATTGACCAGAAATTAATTACAAAACAGGAAAGAGGGCGCGTTTACGCCCCCCCTTTCCTGTTTTAAACCAGTATGGATTCTTATTCCTTCTCATTGGTATCAATCATAGTATCAAAGTAAGCCCTGACTTTTTTTGCTTTATCAGGACCAACTACCTCCGCTAATTCTTCTACTGAACTTTCCCGAATAGCTTTAATACCCCGGTAATGTTTTAATAATACCGTGGCGGTTTTCTTCCCAATCCCATCCACATTTTCAAGTTCACTGACAAGACTACTCCTACTCCGTTTATCACGGTGGTAGGTAATCGCAAAGCGGTGAGCTTCATCTCTGATTTGCTGAATCAACTTCAAGGACTCCGACTTCTTATCAATATAGAGGGGTAAGTAATCCTCAGGAAAGTAAATCTCTTCCAGCCGTTTAGCTATTCCTATAATAGGAACCTGACCGTAAATATTCAGCTCTTTAAGGGCATCACAAGCGGCACTTAGCTGACCTTTTCCACCATCAACAACAATCAGGTCAGGAAGTGGTTCATTTTCGTTCAACAGGCGTGCATACCTACGTCCAACTACTTCGTTCATCGACGCAAAATCATTGGCTCCTACGACCGTTTTAATCGTAAAATGTCGGTAATCTTTTTTGGCAGGACGACCTTCTTTAAAACATACCATGGCGGCCACCGGGTTGGTGCCCTGAATATTGGAGTTATCAAAACACTCGATATGCCTTGGTAAGGCCTTCAATTGTAAATCTACTTTAAGTTTAATCAAGACCCGATCTCTTTTGGAAGTAGTAGCAGAAGCTTCCACCGCTCTTCTCTCCGCTTTTTCCCGCCGAAAAAACAAGACATTCTTCATCGACATATCCAGAAGTTTCTTCTTATCTCCGATTTGGGGCACCACAATATCCAACTTCATATCTAAGTCCGGAGTCAGATTGGAAATCAACTCTTTCGCCTCATCGCCGTACGTTTCCCGCATTTCAACAATGAGCATCGCCAAGATGTCCTCATCTTTTTCATCCAATTTCTTTTTGATGTCAAAGGTTTGGGTGGCTACCACATAGCCGTTCTTCACCTTCATAAAATTGAGGTAAGCGGCTTCTTCGTCCGAAACTACTGTTAGTACATCCAAATTACCCAAACGAGGGCTTACGACCGTTGCCTTGCTTTGGAAATTGTCCAGCAGCTGAATCTTCATCTTCCACTCATGGGCCTGTTCAAAGGCCATTTTTTCCGCGGCATCAAACATCTGTTCTTTGAAGTATTGTTGGGGTAAAGCCAAATTACCCTTTAAGATGTGGTGAACCTGATCAATTTCCGTCGAGTAACTTTCGGGTGTTTGTAGTCTTTCACAAGGACCTTTACAGTTGCCAATGTGATATTCCAAGCATACCTTAAACTTACTACCCTTAATATTCTCTGGTGAAAGGTTCAACTGGCAGGAACGAATCGTGTACAGTTCTTTGAACATATCGAGCAAGGCATACATAGCGCGCTGATTTGCAAAGGGACCGTAGAAAGTACCCAAGCGCCGATCAACTCGCCTAACCGTTAAGACTCTGGGAAAAGGCTCATGCGTGATACAAATAAAGGGATAGGTCTTATCATCACGAAGTAAAATATTGAAACGGGGTTGGAACCGCTTAATCAGTTGGTTTTCTAGCAAGAGTGCATCCCACTCGGTAGGTGCGATGGTGAATTCGATGCGTCGAATCTGACTTACTAAACGTTTCGTTTTGCGATCGTGCTGATTTGACTTTACGAAATAACTGCTTACTCTATTTCTTAAGTCTTTGGCTTTCCCTACATAAATGACCTCCTCTTTCTCGTCAAAATAACGGTATACTCCGGGTTCATGAGGAACTTTGGACAATTCCGTTTTATAATCAAATTCCGCCATTCCTAAAATTTCTCTGAAATATTTACTTTCCGGTAAAGAACAAGCTGGTCAAGTGAAAAGTTGCCTCGCTTACTAGTCTAAACCCTTCCTTTTGGGCTTTATCCAAGCTCATCGGTGAGTTTATAATTGAAACCGCATAGGCGATTCCAGCGTTCTTAACTTCCAATGGCGATATAGCCAATGTACCACACACCACTGCAATAGGTACATCATACTTAGCGCATATCCCGGCGAGACCAAGCACTAGTTTACCTTGCAAGGTTTGCTTATCCATTTTACCCTCACCTGTAATAACTAAATCTGCATTCTTAATATGATCTTCTACGTGGGTCTGCTCCAATACAATGGTTGCTCCGGGTTCCAGACTTCCGTGCAAAAACCATTTTGCCCCAGCCCCAACCCCACCGGCCGCGCCTGCCCCCGGTACCCGGCTGTGATCTTCACCAAATGTTTTACAAGCCACTCTGGCAAGATTCCTGAGTCCCTGATCAAGTAGGTAGGCACTTTCAGAATTAGCACCTTTCTGACGAGCATATACCATCGAAGCACCGTCATCACCATACAATGGGTTGGTTACGTCACAGGCCACGGTAATTCTCACCTTACCTAAGCGACGGTTTGCATGAGCAACATCGATGGAATGAATATGGATCAGGTTTTCCCCGTTAGGTGGAAGTTCCTTTCCTTTACTATCCAAAAACTTATACCCCAAAGCCGCCGCAATACCTATACCGGCATCATTTGTGGCACTACCGCCAATACCCAGAATAATGTGATCTACACCCCTATTAAGGGCATCTGCAATTAGTTGGCCAGTGCCATAAGAGGTAGTTTTAGCGGGGTCTCGCTCATTTAAATCCAAAAGCCAAAGCCCAGAAGCGGAGGCCATTTCTATGAAGGCAGTCTTATGATCCTGGGATAAACCATAGGAGGCCTCAATACTCCGGGCCATAGGATCATATACTTTAATAGAAACAAACTCTCCCTCAGCGTGGAGCGTTAGGGCTTTGGCTGTTCCTTCACCGCCATCTGCAAGTGGTATAGAAATAATCTCCGCCATAGGAAAGAGCTGAGTAATTCCCTCCACCATGGCTTTACATACCTCATCCGCTTCCATGGATCCTCTGAATTTATCAGGAGCTACAACAATTTTCATAGGGTAAACCAAAATTAGCTAAGTACTAATGCATAATTAGTTTGTATTATTAATTCAGTCAAATTACTGGCTAATATTCTATATATCAAATATTTACAAAAAGGTAACAGCTACAAGCTAATAGCTGTCAGCTACTTAAACGAAAAAGGGCTGTATTACTACTTGATGTTACGCAAGTCTGTTTTTATCCAAAGGAAATATTGCCTGTGTGTTTTAGTTTGAGTAGTTCTAGTTCTTTGAAAGCGGCTTGAATAGCCTTGATGTATATTTTCCCTTTTAGGGCGAAAT
>Ga0209390_10001992_pt1 | contig 37331 bp, 14 predicted proteins | sample BON01_FD_187212 | JGI IMG/M metagenome (GOLD analysis project Ga0209390, IMG submission 187212) | Freshwater microbial communities from Lake Bonney liftoff mats and glacier meltwater in Antarctica - BON-01 (SPAdes) (version 2) | ecosystem: Environmental > Aquatic > Freshwater > Ice > Glacier...
GGGGGGGGGGGGGGGGGGGGGGGGGACGGGATCGGACTGTCTCTTTTGTTTGTTGGCCGTCGGTCGTCGCTCACTCCCCCTCTCAACACGCAGAAAGAGAAAAAAAAACTGGCAAAACAAGACGAAAAGAAACCTAAGCCTGCTGGAAGCCCGCCGAGTTGACCTTGCACGACTGCAGCGCGTTCAGGTAGTACTCGCACGCCGTCATGTCGCCGCCCGTCTTCTCGACGCAAGCCGCAAACGCCTGCGCCGCGCCCGCGCAGGGGCCCTGCGGCCCAACGCCGCCGCCGCCGCCGGCCATCGCCGCGGGCGCGTCGCCGCCGCCCTGGTGGTCGTGCACGACGGTGCGCGGGCCCATGACGCTGTCCATCGCCCGGTGGGCCATGGCGCTGCCCGTGCCGAGGGCGGCGCCCTGGAACATGGTGCCGAGCAGGCCGCCCATCATGCCTCCGCCGCCGCCCTGCGGGGCGACGGCCGGTGGGGGGGCGCTCGGCCGGGCGGCCGGGGCGGGCGCAGACGCGCGCTGCGCCTGGGGCGCCGGCGCGGGGCGGCGCATCGGCGCGGGGCGGGAGCCTGAGAGGTGTTTCGTTCGTGTATATGTGTGTAGGGAGGTTGGTGGGTGTGTGGAGAGAGGAGCGGGCGCGGGGGCAAAAAGGAGGTTGTGGTTATGACAGTGACGACGCAGGGGTTTTTCAGGCGACGACCGAGGACTCTTTTTGGATCCGCGCGCCTAGGCTAGGCGGGACCTCTCGGCACTCACCACCACGGCTGCGACCCATGTTTGCTGCTGCTGCGAGTATCGGGTGAGAAGGAAGAGAGAGGTCAAGTCCTTTCTCGGAGGTTCGGGGTGCTCTTTTTACGCTGCTGCTGTCCGTGATTCGCGAGAAGGCAAGAAGCGGTTCCGGAAGATCGTGTTGTTGGAGCTGGGATGTGCGAATGGCCGTGGGGGCCTGCGATATCTATGCGCGGCGGCGCCGTCCGGCGACGGCCGCGGTCGCCGCCTCGCGACGCCGACGCTTGCGCCGACAAAGCGGTCGTCCGTCTTTCATGCAGCTGCCGGCACTCGGCAAACATCTCCCCCCCACTCATCCTCCACGCAATCCAAGCCGTACTGCCGACTCATCGCTCGTGCATTGCCCTCCGGTTCTAAAGAGATCGCAGTTCTTCCGAAAGTTTGCAAAAGCAACAAGCGAGGCAGCAAGAGATAGAAGCGCCCCTCTCTCTCTCTCTCGCGCCCCCTGAGGAAAGGAGCGCACCATGGCCGGTGGCGGAGACTGCGCCCAGCGCGTGGCGTGGGGTTTCGGCGTCGGCTCGACGCTCGGCGCGAGCATAGGTGAGGATGGTCCTCTGTGTCTCTGTGTCTCTCTCGCCCGCCGAGCCCTTTTGTCGTCACAATCGCCTGCTTCGCACATCCAACTGCATCAACACCCACCCGACAGGCGCGCTGTACGGCACGTACGAGGCCTTCAAGAACAAGGTGAGACCCCCGACCGCCGCGCCGCGCCGTCCGACGCCGACGCCGACGCCGACGCCGACGCCGACACTCTTCTCTCCTAAAACCACACCAAACAAAACAGATCCCGGGCCTCTACAAGATCCGGTTCATCGGGCAGAACACCTTGAGCACGGGCGCGGTGAGTCAACCGCAGTCGGTTTGGTGTCGAGTCGAGGCCGCCGGGCCTGGCCGGCAACGCTCTCTCTTCTGAAATAAGAAAAAAACACGCTCCCCCGCCCTCGAACCAAACCCAAAAACACGACAGGCGTTTGGCGTCTTCCTCGCAGCGGGCTCGTTCGTGCAGTGCGGGAGGCACTGAGGCTTCGCACTCTCGGCGGAGATGCCGGGCAGCTTGGTTGTCGGAGCACACACATAGAATGCGCGTCGGTTTGTTTAAAACATACGAATCGTCCAAGCGTGCGATCGAGAAAGCGCGAGCGAGCGCCCGTGGGGGCGCGCCCGTAAAGAAGGAGCGCCGCCCGAAAAAGAAAAGAAAAAAAGAGAGCAACTGCAGCCTCCGCCGCCGCCCCCCCCGCGCACGTGTTCACCGGAACACGTGCGCCCGCCCGCTCGACGTGCACGCCACCACCACGCCGCCGCCGCCCGGCAGCTCGCCCGCGCACCCGCGCGCCGGGATGGCCGTCAGCAGGCCGCGCGCGCCGAGCAGCGCCAGCCGCCCGCCGTCGCGCGCGCCGTACACGCCCATGCCGTGGAAAGGCGTTGGGTCCATCTCCCCCACAAGGAAGCAGTCCGCGCGCGGGCCCCAGAACGGCTTGAACGGCACGACGTAGCGGCCCGTGTCGTTGTTGTGCCGGAGCGTCAGCGCGCGCCGCAGCAGGCCGCTGCCGGCGTCGCCCTCGGGCGCCGCCTTGCGCCCCTTTTTGCTCTGCACTTTCGCGCCCGCCACCGCGGCGGCGGCGGCGCGCCCGTCGTCGTCGTCCCCCTCGCCGCCGCCGCCGCCGCCGCCGCCGCCGTAGCGCCAAACGGCCAGCGTGTCGTCGAACGAGATGGACAGCAGGCGCCGCGAGCCGTCGGGCGCCCAGTAGGCCGCGTGCGACGAGCGGCCGTGGCGCCCCTGCCCGGGCGGCGCGCGCCAAGACGGCAGCCACTTGTCCCCCGGCTCGTCCTTGTCCTTGCCGCCTTTGGCCGCCGCCGCCGCCGCGCCAGGGGAGCGCGCGCCGGCCCCGCCACCGCCGCCAGGAGAGCGAGCGCTGGCCCCGCCGCCACGGCCAGGGGGGCAAGCGCCGGCCCCGCCGCCGCCGCCGCCGCCCCCGCCGCCGCACGCGCCCGCCGCCCCGCCCCCGCCGCCGCCGCCCGCGCTCGCCTCCTCCGCCGGCCGCGCCCTGCCCGCGGCGTCGACCACCTTGCGCACGTCGAAGCACTTGAGCTTGCCGTCCGTGCATATGGACGCGAGCAGGGCGCCGCCGCCCGGCTCCAGCGACAGCGAGTGCACGCGCTTGTCGTGCGCGGCCACGAGCGGCAGGCAGCGGCCGCCGCCAGGGGCGCGCGGGTCGACCGCCGTGAGCTCGCCTTCCGCCGTGCCCAGGAAGACGAGGCCCGGGCCGCCGCCGCCGCCGGTGTCGCCGCCGCCGGCCTCGACCGCGCTCCACTCGTGCCCCGCGCCCTCCTCGGGGATGCCGGGGAGCAGCTCAAAACCAGCGACTGGGCCGCCCGCGCCGCCGCCCGCGCCGCCCGAGGACGCCGCCGCCGCCGCCGCCGCCGCAGGCCCCGCTGCGCGAGACAGGTCGAGCACGCGCACGGAGCCGTCGAACGAGGCCGACAGCAGCTTGGCCCCCGCGCCGTGCCCGACCCAGCGCAGGCCGGACGCGTACTGCGAGTGCACGTTGTACTGGAACACGCCGTCGTCGCCCCAGCCGTCGGCGCGGCCGCGGCCGCCGGAGCGGCCGGCGCCAGCGCCGGCGGCGCCGCCGCCCTCCCCGCTGCCGCCGCCGCGCTCGTCGCCGCTTCCGCCGCCGCCGCCGCCGGTCCGCACCGCGCCACGCGTCCCCGCCCCCTCCTCCTCCCCCTCGTCCCCCTCGTCCGCCGCCGGCCGCTCGCCGCCCCACCGCCCGTGCTCCACGTCCCACAGCGCCACGACCCCCCGCTTATCCGCCGCCGCGAGCAGCAGCCGCCCGCGCGCGAGCTCGCCGGGATGCAGCGCCGCCGCCGTCGTCCCCGTCGGCGTCACCTTTGCCACGTCCTCCTCGCGCGCCAGGCGCAGGCGCGCGACGGCCGGCGCGTCCAGGGGCGCGGCGGAGGACGGCGGCCCGCCCCCGCCCGGGCCCGCCGCCGCCGCCTCGAAGGGGCCGGCGCCCGAGAGGCGGGAGGACAGGTCGCGCAGAAAGGCGGCGTCAGGGCCGCCGCCGCCCGTGTTGAGCGCGGACGACAGCGGGACCGGGCCGGGCGGGAAGCGGGGCTCGGAGCGCGCGTCGACGTCGACAAAGCCGTAGATGTTGCGCGGCGGCTTGTCGTCCGGCAGGGGTCCCGCGTCCTCGGCGGCGAGGCCGCGCACGCGCGACGACTGGCGGCGCGGCGCGGGCGACAGCTTGGCGGCCTTTTTGGCCTCCTCGCGGGCGCGCCGCTTGGCGGCGGTGGCGCCGCGCTGCGACGGGCCGCCGCCCGCCGCCCCCGCCGGCTTGGCCTGCGCGGCCACGGTGGCGGCCAGGGCCTGGGCCATCGAGGGCAGCTCGAGGGCGGCGAGGCGCGCGCGGTTGCGCGCGATCTGCTCGGCGCGCTGGCGCTCGTAGTCGGTCAGGCCGTCGTCGCCGCGGGCGGGCGGTGACGGCGGCGCGGCGGCGGCTTTCTTGGTCGGGGGGGAGGGCGCGTCGTCGTCGTCGTTGTCGTCGCTGTCGTCTTTGTCGCTGCCGCTGCCGCTGCTGCCAGCCTCGTCGTCCTCATCGTCGACCTCGTCGTCCTCGCTCTTGGCCGCGGGCTTGCCCTTGTTCTTCTTCGTCGTCGGCTTCTGCTTGGCCTGCTGCTGCTGCTGCTGCTGCTGCTGCTGCTGCTGTCGCCGAGGCGGGCGGGCGGGCCGCGCGGGCGGTCCCGCGGCGGCGCCCGGGCTCTTGCTCGCGGCGCGGCGCGGAGTCGAGCGGCGGCGGGCCTGGTTGTCCCCGTCGTGGGTGGTGGTCGCGGTGGTGATGGTGGTGGCCACGGCTTTGCCGCTCGCAGAGCGCATGCGCTTGGCCGTGCTCGGCCGTGCGTCCTCGTCTTCGCCTAGCGACGCGTCGCGTTCGTCTCCATCGGTTGCGGGTGTCTTGTTCTTGCCCGGCCCTCCTCCTCCCTCTCCTCCGCCTGCCTGGGCGACGCCCCAGAACGACTTGATCGAGCGTTGCGTCATCGCGCCCTTGTCGTCGTCGCCCGGTGTGCGTGTGGTGGCGCGAGGGAACTGTTCGCTCTCTCTCTGCTGTGTGGTGTTTTTTTGAATCCTGTGGTGGTCTCGCACCGCTGGGGGCACCGAAGTGGATGGATGTATCCGAGAAAGCAAGGTGTTTGCAGTAATTGTGTGAGGGGTGTAGAGCGGCAGTGCAACAGACCAACTCGTCCAAAATCCGGCGCGACGCGATCACCGGCGGCGTCGCGTCGCTCTCGGCGCTCGTGGCTCGCGTCGCTCGCGTCGCTTGTGGCCCAATTTCTCACTCGTCCGCGCCCGCGCCCGCCCCCTCCCCTGCCGCCGCCGCCGGCAGCCACATGTCCAGCAGCTCCGCCACCGCCCTCGGCCTGTCCTGAGGGATCCAGTGCGAGCAGCGCCCCAGCAAAAACGCGCGCGAGCCCTCGTTCGGGCAAACCGCCTCCCACCCGTCCGTCAGGCTCGTCGACAGCGCCACGTCGCTGTCCCCGTGCAGCAGCAGCACGGGCAACCCGTCCAGCGGGCGGCGCAGCGCCGCGAACAGGGCGTCGTCGCGGTAGGCGCGCAGCAGGCCCAAGGGGGCGAGCGCGGGCGCCAGGAAGAGGCGCAGGATGGCGCGGTAGTAGTCGAGCGCGGCCGTCGCGCGTCCCGGCTGCGCAAAGGCGTGGCGGTAGACGGCGACGTCGGCGTCGCTCATGCGCAGAGGGGAAAGGGCCGCCGAGGCGTCCGCGCCGCCGCCCTCGCCGCCACCGCTCTTGCCGCCCGCCACCGCCCCGGCCCGGTCGCGCGCCTCGGCCTCGGCCTCCAGCGTGACGCATCCGATGCCCGGCGCCGTGAACACCAGGCCGACGGGCTTGGCGCCGTCCGCCAGCAGCGCGGCCTCGGGCAAGACTGGCAGCTGGAAGCGCAGGACGTAGGACGAGCGCATGCACTGGCCCGGCGACAGGTTGGCCCCGTAGAGCGCCAGCGGCGGCAGCGCCATGACCACCATGCGGCCGATCTGGCCGCCGCGGTGGACGCCGTGCAGCGCCGCCGCCGCCCACGCCACGCTGCCACCCCAGTCGTGCGCGACCAAGAGGACCTCCTCCTCCTTGTCGCCCCCTTTCCCCCCGGCCGTCAGCGCGGCGCACACGTCGCGCACGTCGTCCGCCAGGCGCCGCAGGCCGTAGTTCTCTGCCCCGAGCGGCGCGTCGCTGCCGTGGTACCCGCGCATCGCCAGCGCCACGCAGCGGTACCCTTTGGCGGCGACGGCCGGCATGGTGTGGCGCCACGAAAAAGGGAGCTCGGGAAAGCCTGACAGAAAGAGGGCGAGCGGCTTGCGCGCGTTGCCGGGGGTGGCGGTCAGCTCGACGCAGCCGAGGCGGAACCTGCCGCCGTCCACGGGCACGGAAAACTCGTTGGTTTCAAACGGCCAGGGGGAGCGCGCGCCGGCGAGGGCGTCGGGGTCGCACGGGGGCGCCAGGGCCGCGGCGAGCGAGCCGAGCTTCCAGGCGCGCGCGAGGGTCTCCAATACGAGGACGGACCAGACGGGCACGGCGGCCAGGGCGAGCAGGACGACGCCTTTCAGCCCGAACGGCCCCGATTCTTGGAGCGCCTTGCGCTTGGCGGCGAGTTTCCCCGGCGGGGTGACGAGCTCTACCACGTCGGGCGGCAGGCGGCCGGTCGCCCACGTCCTCGACGTCGTCGTCGTCGTCGTCGCCACCATGGTCTTCGTCGATGTTTTGGGGCTCGGGGTGGGGATGATGCGCTGCGGGGAGGTGGGGTTGTTGACGTGGGGGTTCTGCGGTCGTTGGCGAGGCGGAGGATCGGTCGGTCTGTCTGACTGTGCGCGCGTGCGGGTTTGAGGGCGCGGCGAGGCGTCGTTGAGGCAGGGAAGAGAGGAGAGCGACAGTAACATTGGTTTTGGTCGACGAACGACGAGGACGTGCGCGCCCCTCGTATTTTGTCTGGCGGCGACGTGTTGGTGAGCGCCGATCGCGCGCGCCGCTTCCGCTCCTCACTCCCGTCGCCAAAATCCTATCCAAAATTCGCTCCAAAATCCAATCCTCCAACGCCTGGTCAAGAGGGAGCGGACGCCTCCTCCCTGGCGGCCTGGGCCACGGCCGCAACCGAGCTGGTGGACCAGGCGAGCGGCGGGTGCTGCGCCCGCGCCGCCGCCATCAGGCCCAGGCACGCCGCGACGACGGCGCCCGACGGCGACGACGGCGGCGAGTCGCCGTCGCCCCCGGCTCCCGCAGCACAAGCCGACGCCGCAAACGCCGCCAGCGCGGGCCGCAGGCGCAGCAGCGCCCGCGCGACGGGCTCGGCCGACGGCCCCCACTCGGGGCGGAGCACCAAGGCCGGGAGCGTCCCGGGCAGGCACGCCAGGGCGCCCGCGGGGCCCGAGAGGGCCAGGTGCGCGTCGACGGCCGCGGCGGCGCAGGCGGCGGCGGCGTCGCCGGCCGAGGAGGACGGCGACCGCCCGGCTCCTGCCCCTGCTCCTCCTCCTCCAAGCAGCACCCAGGCCGCGACCATGGACGCCGCGAGCTCCACGGCGCGCGCGGGGCCGTCGGGCAGGTCGGCGCCGGCCTGGAGGACCTCGCTGAGCGCCTGCGCCTGCGCGGCCTGCGGGGCGGCGCACGAGGCCGCGCCCAGAAAGGGGGCAACGGCGCGCGAGGCGGCGGCGGCGGCGGCGGCGGCGGCGGCGGCGCCCGACGACCCGTCTCCTCCCCCTCCTCCTCCGCCCCCGGAGGCCAAGAGCGCGGCGCGCACGGCCCCCAGGTCGCGGTGCGACAGCGCGCCCGACAGCACCAGCAGGCAGCGCATCTGGCACCGGCGCGCGAGCCCGTCCCCGCCGCCGCCGCCGCCGTGGCGCGGGTCGGTCAGCGGCAGCAGCGCGTCGGCGCGAAGGCGGCCGAGGCAGCGCACGGCGGCGCGCCACGCCGCCAGCGATCTGCCGAAGGGGCGGGAGGCGCCCCCGTCCGCCGGGAAGGACGCGGCGCGCGGGGCGGCCGCGCGGGCGTCGTCAAAGGCGCGGTAGCGAGCGGCGCTTCCGGCGCCGCGTTCGTCGTCGTCGGCGTCCTCCTCCTCGTCCTCCTCCTCGTCCTCGTCGTCGTCGTCGTCGCCGTCGCCGCTGCCCTCGCCGCCCGGCCCTTGCGGCCGCCCTCCTCGCTCGCCACCGCCGGCGCCGCCGTCGCCCCAGCGTCCCGCGTCCAGTAGATCAAAGCGCGGCCGCAGCGCGGCGTCGGCGAGCCCCCCGCCAAGGGGGCCGTCGCCGAGCAGCAGGAGCGAGAGGAACTGCCCCGGGAGCAGGGATGAAGAGGGGGCGTCGGCGGCGTCGGCGGCGGCGGCCGAGTCGCCCGTCGGCGCCGGCGCCGGCGGCAACGGGGGCAGCAGCGTCTCGAGCGCGCGCCCACACGCCGCCCGCAGCGCGTCCACGGCCGCAGGATTACCCGCGAGCATCGGGTCCCGGGCGGCGAGCAGCCGGCACAGGCCCGCGAGGCCATCCCAGGCCGCGACGGCCAGCCGCGCCGCCGAGACCGACGCCGCCACCGACGAGTGCTGGCCGCCGCCGCTCGCTGGTGCTCCCGATGCCGCCGTTGCAGTTTCGTGCTCCCCCTCCTCCTCATCCTCCTCGACCATGGCCAGCTCCGGGACCGACAGCAGCAGGGGCGCCACGCGATTGGCCGGCAAGACCCTCGCGAGCGCAGGCAGGGCGCGCAGGAGGTCGGCGCGGAGCAGGTTGCCGGCCGCCGCCGTCGCCGCGCCGCCCCCCGCCGCCCCCCTTGCCGGCCGCCGCCCCCCGCCGCCGCCGCCGAGCGCCGCAAACGCCGCAGGCGACGAAACGGCCGCCGCCAGCACCGCCGCCAGGCCCAGCTGCGGCGAGCGCGGCGCGTGCGCGAGGGCGAGGGCCAGGGCGGCGCGCTGCACGTCGCCGCGCCCGTCCTGCGCCCCGCCGGGCGCCGGCGACAAGATGAGGCGCCGGCACAGGCCAGGCCAGTCGGCGCCAGAGGGGAGCCGCGGCGCGCGCGCGAGGACGGCGAGGACGGCCGCCACGCGCAGCGGGGGCAGCGGCGGCGGTAGCGAGGCGCCTTGCTGTTGCTCCTGCTGCTGCTGCTGCTGGCCAAGCGTCAGGACGGCCTCGGCCAGGGGACGCATGGCGCCGTCGGGCGGGTAAGCCGCCAAGGGGATGAGCACGGCCTCGGACGCGGCAGCGCCGCCGCCGACAACGGCGTTGCCGCTCCCGCCGGCGCCGCCGCCGCCCGCTCCCCCTGCCGCGGCGCCGCCTCCGCCGCCGGCGCCCTCCTGCGTGCCTGCCAGCGCCAGCAGCCAGCCGCACAGGGACGCCAAGCGCGGGTCCTCGGCGTCGCGCAGGACCAGCGACTCGAGCGTGCGCTCGGCGCGACGGGCGGCGGACGCCAGGGCGACAGCGTTCTCGTCGTCGGCGCTGTCGCTCCCGCCGCCGCCGCCGCCGCCGCCGCTCCTGACGCGGCCGCCGCCGGGCGCCGTCGCGAGCAGCGACCACGGCAAGGGGGCGCCCGCCGGGGACGCCAGGGCCACCAGGCGCGAGAGGGCCGAGTCTTCGGCCAGGCTCGCGCCCAACAGCCGGCCGAGGCCCACGGCCGCGCCCTGCCTGAGCGCCGCGCCGCCGACGCCCCCGCCGCCGCCGAGGCCGCCGCCGCCCCCGCGGCCGCGCCTCGCTTGCCCTCCGCCTCCGCCTCGGCCGCCGTTCGTGCCTCCGCAGATTTCGCACAGGCGCGCCGCGATTTCGCCCGCGCTCGGAGGCGCCCCGGGCACGCGGTCGCCCCCGCCGTCGAGCATGCAGCAAAGGTCGGCGGCGGCCGCGGCCGCGGCGCCGCCCACCCGGCCGTCGAGCGAGGGAGGGGGGGCAGAGGCGGCGGCGGCCAGCGCGGCGGCGGCGGAGGCGGCGGCGGCGGCCAGGGCCAGCAGCCCGCCACACGCGTCGGCCACGGCCCGCACGGCCTCGGCCCCGCCAAACATCAGGTAGGCGCGCGCGGCAGAGGGCAGGGCGGAGAGGGCCGCGCACGCCTCGGCCACCTCGGCGGGGGACAGGAGGGCGGGCGCCTCGGCCCCCGCTGCCGCCCGCCCCCTGCTGCCGCCGCGTCCGCCGCCCGAGGCGGCCCCCGCCGCCGCCGCCGCGCACCGGTCAGAGAGGGCGTCGACCGCGGGCGAGGCCAGGGCCCAGAGCGACGCGCTGGCGGCGGACAGGGCCTGGGACAGCGCGGTCGACGGAGTTGAAGGCGACGAGCAGGCGCACGCGAGCATCAGGCTCAGCGCGGCGTCAGCAGATGGCGCCAGAACGGCCGCGAGGGGCAGGCAAGGCGGCGGCCCGTCTTGCGCGTCGCCGCCGCCGCCGCCGCCGTCGCCGCGGCCGCCGCCGCCATTGCCGCCGCCGCCGCGCTGGGGCCGCAGAGCCAGGCCCCCTCCCGCGCCCGCAGAGGCCTCGACCGCGGCCGCCAGGGCGTCCAGCAGCGCGCGCGCCGCGCCGCCGCCCCCTACCGCGCCGAGGGCGCCGCCGCCGCCACCGCCCGTCGGCGAGGCCGCCGTCGCCGCCGCCGCCGCCGCCCGCTCGAGCGACGACAGCAGCGCGCCCGCCGCCCGCCCCGCCGTTGCCAGGTCGGCCGCCGCGACGTCGTCGCCCGTCCCGGCCCCGCCAACGCCCGCGAGGCCGCCCGTCCGCCCCGCCAGCGTCGACCCGCACAGCGCGGCGCACAGGTGCGCGAGACCCTCGGCGGCCGCCAGCGCCACTTCGGTCGCGCCCGCGCCCGCGGCAGCCCCCGACGTCGCGGCGGCCGCCGCCGCCGCCGCGGACGCCGCTCCGCCGCCGCCCGCGGTCCCTTCGGCCGCCAGCGCCCGCGACAGCGACGCCGCCACCGCGCGCCGCGCGGCGTGGTCGGCCGGGTGCAGGTGCTCGGCCATGCGCGCCAGGGCCGCGCACGCGCCGGCGGCGGCCGCGGCGCCGCGCTCGGGACGCCTGGCGCCGCCTCCTCCTCCTCCTCCTCGTCCTTCCGCGCCCAAAGCCACGACCGCCGCCGATGAGGAGTTGCCGCCGCCGACGACGCTGCCGCCGCCGCCGATCCCGCCCCCCCCGCCAACGCCGCCGCAAGACGGCAGCAGCCCGGTCATCGCGTCGAGCGCCTCGCCCATCTGCGCGTCGTCCAGCGCGCCCGCGGCCGCCAGGCCCGCCGCCATGAGCGCCGCGTTGGCCGCGGCCGAGGGGACGCCCTGCCGCAGGGCGGCCAGCGCTGGGCGCAGCAGCGACGCGGCGGCGGCGGCCGGGCGCCTCGCGCCGCCGGCGCCGCCCGCCGCGCCGACCCGCTGCGCCGCCAACAGCCACCGCGCGGCGAATCGATCCCACGCGGTCGCGGCGGCGCGCGGGTGCGTCCAAGGAGACCACGAGAGGCCGTCCAGGACCGCGGCAAAGGCGCGGGCGTAGGCGGCGGCGGCGGCGGCAGGGCGCTGATGCTGCTGCTGCTGATGCTGCTGCTGCTGCTGCTGCTCCTCCGGCGGCCGCAGCAGCAGGAGCAGCGCCCCTGGGCTCGGCCCCTTGGCGGCGCTCGGCGCGACGGCGCGGCCCGGGGCGGCCGTCGGGGAGGAGGTGGCCGCCGACGCAGACGGCGCCTGCGCCGCGCAGTTGTCGCCGTGCAGGTACGGGCCGAGCAGCACGCCCGGGACGACGTGCACGAGGCGGCGGCGCACGGCGGCCATCTCGGCCGAGCCCGGCGCCTCTACCGACCGCCCCTTGCCCGTGCCCGCGGCCGCCGCTGCCGCCGTCGCCCCCGCTCCCGCAGCAAACGCCCGCCGCCGCTCGTGCTCCCACCCGATCGCCAGCAGGGCCAAGGCGGCGGCCCCGCGCGCGGCCGCGCGCTCCGCCTTTTGAGAGCAGCGCCCGACGCGCGAGCCAGCAAAGGGGGCAGGATCGCGCGCCGACGGCGGCGGCGCCGCCGCCAGCAGCGGGCCGACGTAGTCGCCAAAAGGCGCCAGGGCGCCGAGCGCCTCGAGCTCCCCCGCGTCGCCGTACGCGGCCAGCGCGCGGCACGCGGCCGCGCGCACGCGCGGCTCGGGGCTGCCGCGCAGGGCGGACCACGCGGCCTCGAGGGCGGCGCGGCCGTTCTCCGGGCGCGCGGCGGCGTCCAGGGCGCCGTGCCGGAGCAGCGATACCCACCGCGCGGCCAGCAGCGGCGAGCGCCCGAGCGGCGCGCCCGCCTCCTCCGGCCGCAGCTGCCGCCGCTGCTGCGTTTCTTGCTCTTGCTGCCGCGCTTGCTCTTGCTGCTGCCCCCGCCTCTTGCCGCCGCCCCTGTCCGTCCGCGCCCGCTCCACCCCGCCCTCCACCAGCCGCGCGCACACGACCGGCCAGGCGCTGTAAAAGTCGACCGCGTCGACGCGCAGCAGCGCGGACAGCGCCCCGGCCGCCAGCGCCGCAGCGCCGTCGTCGGGGTCACCCAAAGCGTCCTGGATCGCCGGGACGAGCTCCAGCGCGCGGGCCCCGTCGCCCTCGCGGGCGGCGGCACGGCACAGGTCGCGCAGGGACGCGGCGCGCGCGAGGCGCAGCTCCAGGGGCGGGGGGCGGGCGGCTGAGGGCGGGTGGTAGCCGCCAACGGCCGCCTCGCAGGCGGGCCAGCCGCGGCGCGTGAGGCGCCAGCCCGCGGCCGTCAGGCGCAGGGCGGCGGCGCGCAGTAAGGGGGGCGCGTTCGGGGAGGCCAGGGGCTGCAGGGCGCGACCGACGAGGGCGGCGAGCGCGGGGTCGGCGCCCATTGCCGGGAAGACCCCGAGGAGGGCGGCGCAGGCTTGGGCGGCGTCGGCGGCGGCGGCGGCGGCGTCGGCGGCGGCGGCCGGGGCACAGGTCGCCGCGCCTGTCGCCGCCGCCGCCACCACCCGCCGGAGCGCAAACAGCACGACCGGCAAGAACGGCGGCGCCGCCGCGGGCATCGCGAGCACCGCCTGCTGCAGCGCGCGCGCGGCCGCGCCCGTCACGCGCGGCGAGGGGTGCGCGGCCAGCAGCGCGCCGAGCAGCAGCGAGGCGGCGGGCGGCAGCTGCGCGCCCCGGCGGCCGCCGCCGCTGCCGCCGCCTGCGGCCGCCGCGAGCCGCGGCAGGTCGCGAGCGGGCGCTAGAGGGGCGGAAAACAGCGCGGAGAAGGCGGCGGCGCCGCCGGGCGCACCGCCCAAGAACACCAGGCCGCCGCCGGCCCCCCTCCGGCGGCCCTGAGCGATCGCCGCGGCGACCGACGAGAGCCAGGCGACGGCCGCTTCGTCCCTCCGCTCCCTGCGTCCGGCGGCGTCGCCCTCGAGCCACCACCAGCGCCGAAGCATGCGACGCGCCTCGCAGAGGGCGACGCCCCCCTCGCCCTGCACAGCGGCGAGGCGCCGCAGGCCGCTCCCGTTCCCGCCGGCGTCGGCGCCGACACCTGCGCCGCCGCCGCCGCCGCCCCGCCCGCAGACCGCGACCGCCCGCCGCTGCGCTTCTTCGGCCAGCTCGGCGGCCGCCCCGCGCGTCTTCGGGGCGGTGCTCAGGACGAGCGAGGGCAGGGCGGCGGCGAGCGCGAGGGCGGCGTCGGCCGGCAATGTCCCCACCTGCCGCAGCGCCACGCGGGCGAGGGCAAAGAGCACGCGGCGGTCGGCCTCCGACGACAGAGACGGAACGGAGGACCTGGCGCCCCCCCCTCCCCCTCCTCCTCCTCCTCCGCCCCCGCCCACCGCGAGCTCGGCCAGCTGCGGCGCCAGCCCGGCGAGCGCGGGCGGATGCATGCGCGCCAGCCGCACGAGGTGCGGCGCCGCCGCCGAGAGCTGCCCGCCGGCGCGCGAGGACGCGCGCGCCGCCGCGACCGCCGCCGCCGCCGCGTCGCGGGCCTGCGCCCCGAGCCACCGGCCGCCGGCCGCGCCTCCTCCTCCTCCTCCTCCTCCTCCTCCTCCTCCTCCGCCGCCGACCCCGCCGAAGGCCTCCTCGGCCGCGGACTCGAGGACGTCGAGCGCCGCAGACAGCAACGAGCGCGCCGACTCGGCCGCGGCGGCGGTCCCCCCGGCGCCGGGCGAGGCCGCCGCCGCGCCCGACGCCAGCGCGGAGCACCGCAGCAGGAGCGGCAGGAGGCCCGAACGCGCCGCGTCGAGGGGCCGGGCGCACGCGCACGCGGCGCGGGATAGGCCCGACGCGAGCGCCTCGGCCAGCAAGACCGCGCGCGCGGGGCGCAGGGCGCCGCCCCCTTGCCCGTCGTCGTCCTCGTCCTCGCCGTCCTCGTCGTCGCCGTCCTCGCCGCCGCCACCGCCGCCGCCTCCCTGCTGCGCGCAAGCCCCGAGGCTCGGGCCAAGCAACACAAACTCGCAAAAGGGCTCGATGTCGGCCCAGACGCGGTCCAGGACTGTGACGGGTGACGATGGCGATGCTGCCGCCGCCGCCGCCCCCTCTGCGCCGCGAGCTCTTGCTGCTGCTGCTGATGTTGCTGCAACCGTCGCCGCCGCGAAAAACGCGGCGACCGCGGCCGAGACGACCGCGGGGCCCGCCGCCGCGGGGTGGCACAGCGCCACAGCCGAGAGCGGGTGCTCGCTCCAGCGCGGGAACGCGTGCCCGGCCGGCCCGCGCTCGCGCGCCGTTGCGAAAAAGGCCGCCGCCGCCGCGCGCGCCAGCAGCGGCAAGGTCGGCGGCGGCGGCGGCGAGGAAGAGAGCGCTGGACCCCGCGCCGCCGCCGCCGCCGCCGCCGCCGCCGCCGCCGCGCCGAGTGCGAGCGCGTTTAGGAGCAGGTCGAGCGCGTCGCGCGGCCCCCCGGGCAGCAGGAGGCGGCGCGCGCCGTCCGAGGGCGGCGCGCACGCCAGGCGCAGCAGCTGCTCGCAGCCCTCGTCGCAAACATCTGCGTGCGGGCTGGCGAGCACGGCGGCGGCGGCGTTGCGGGCGGCGCCGACGCCGACGCCGCCGCCGACGAGCGGGGCCGGGGTCGCCGCCCTCGCGCTCGCCGTCGCGGTCGCCGTCGCCGCCGCCGCGCCTGCCCGCCGCAGCAGGACAAAGACGCCGTGCGCGGCCTGACGGCGCAGCTGCGGGCTGCCCGTGCCCAGGCGCTTGAGCTGCTCGGCGAGGTCCCGCGGCGCCTCGGCGGTTGAGTGGGGGGGGGGAGGGGCCATCTGCTCGACCTCCTCGATTGATGGGTGGGTGCGCCCCGGGTGATGTCTCGGGTCTTAAGTTGCGTTCCGCTGCCGTTGAGACGGCCAGAAAAGGGGGGTCGGTGCTGCCGGGGTTTATTGCGTGACATGAGACGATCGTGTGACTCGAGGCACCGCATTTTTTACGGAGGCGCCGAGTCGGATCGATCGAGCGTCGGCGTGGCGAAAGGAACCGGTTCGCCGGAACTGCCGCTCGGCGCTGTCATCGGCATACAGCGTGCGGCTCGCGGCATTCTTCCCATAACCAGTCTCGCTCGCCATCGGTTCTCACTCACAACCTCGTGCATCTCTCCAAGAGCGTCCGGCCCCTCGCACTGCCGCCCCCGCTCGACATTGACATTGGCCAAGGCTTCGCGCGAGCAGCCGAAAACTGCTTCTCTCCTCTCCCTCCCGTCTGCGCGTTCGCTCCCCGATGTGAGTGCGCGTGCCATGCGGAGTACTCCCCGTGCGTGTGTGCCAGGCGGCCTCTGGTGTTGTGCGCCGGAAGTGCAACACAAGGAAAAGGAAGCGTCGCCGACGCCTGTCGCTAACCAAAACCAAACGCCGCCCGCCCGAAACGATAACAAAAAACAGCCGAAATGTCATCAATCCAGCACTTTCTCGATCGGTGGTTGGGCAGACACGATACCAAGCGAGAGGCCGTCGTCGACGAAGAAGCCGAGTCCGTGGCGCACACCCAGTCGATCCGGCGCGGCATCGCGGCCGTGAGCGACTCATGTTTTGACGAGGTCTTGCCGGACGGCGACGACGACGACGACTACGCCGGCTACGGCGGCAGCGGCGGCGGCGGCGGTGGCGGCGAGCCGGCCGAGGAGCCAGACGACGGCGGCCAGCTCCTGCAGGTCGGGGGCCCCGGCGCGGACTTTGGCATCAGCGCCCTCGCGACCCAGCCCCCGCCCGCCCCCGTCCTCGCCGCCTACGCCGCGCTCCAGGCCGCGGCGAGCGCCGCCGCGGGCGCCAAGCGCTCCTCATCCGCCGACGTCCGCTGGACGTGGCCCGAGCGCTCGGTCGTCGTCGCCCTGGGCAAGCTCGCCCTGACCCTCGACGAGGCGCGGCGCACGTCCGTCTACTCCTACCTCTTCAAGAGCAACTTTGTCCCCTGGGTCGCCGAGCACCGCGCTGCCGTCGACGCCGCGCTCGCGCCCTTCCCGCGCCGCTCGGCGACCGCCCTCTACCAGTGCCTCAAGGACCTCGCGCGGCCGAGCGCGGCCGCCTACGCGCCGCCGCCCGAGGGCGCGCGCGTCTGTCAGCGGGCGCGCGGCCTCTTTGTCGACTTTTGGACGGTGCCGGTGACGGTGTGAGGTGGCGGCGGTGATGCGGCCAATGGCGACAAGCACAGGACCGGGTGCTTGTTTCCCGAACGGACGACGCACGATCAAGAAAGAGACAAAAAAACGATATGACGGAGAGAGAGAGCGACGCTTCTTTGTCAAAACAACAACTTTGCACAAATACATTAGTAAAATTGACTTGAAAAAAAAAAAACGCCGTCGCTGGCGCCGCCGCTCGCTACCCGCTCTCGTAGAGCTTGCGCACGTCGTCCAGGCGCGCCGGCATCAGCGTGACCGGGCAGCACCCGCGCTCGGACACGTGCCCGAACGCGCACGCGTAGCAGAAGACGTACCCGCTGACCGCCAGCGCCGCCGGCGCCGCCTTGGCGCGCCGGCACAGCGGGCACGCGTCGGCGCGCTCGCCCGGCCCGGGCAGGCCGCACCCGCGCGGGTGCGGCGGCGGGGGCTTTGGCGGGGGCGGCGGCGGCAGGGCGCGCGTCGCGGCCAGCCGCGCCTCGGCGGACGAGTACCACCACTCGAGCGCCCGGAAGCCAAAGACGGCGAGGACGAGGCCCGCGCGCGCGCGGTCCGAGGTGAAAAACCCGGCCCGCAGCGCGCGCGCGCGGGCCGCGGCCGCCGCGCCGCCGAGGGCCGACGCCAGCTGGCCGGCGGGGCCCGCGCCCGCGGCCGCGGCGGCGGCGACGGCCGCGCGGGGCGAGGCCGGGCCCCACCGCGCGAGCTGCGCGCGGCGGCGGGCCTCCTTGCGGCGCTCCGAGGCGGCCGCCTCGAGCCCCGACGTGCGCACTAGGCGCTGGCCGCACAGGTGCATCAGGGGGGAGGGCGGGAGGGGGTGGGCCGGGGTCGGGGCCAGGGCAAAGAGAGAGGAGGAGGGGGCTCCTGCCGTGGTTTGCGTCGCCGCCGTTGCCGCCGCCGCCGCCGCCGCCGCCGCGTCTGTCGTAGGCGGCGGCAACGGCGCCAGCAGGTAGGCCGCCTGGTAGCCGAATCGCGCCATCTCGAGCGCCGAGCGCGCGAGCGGGTACAGCGACAGCACGAGCGAGAGCCCCACGACCTGGGCGGCGCGCGAGGCGCGGGCGTCGCGCGCGGCGGACGCGGCGTCGCGCGCGGCGGACGCGGCGGCGCGCGAGGCGGACGCGACGCGGGACGCGCCCCTCTCGGCGGCGGCGGCGACGCGGTCGGCGGCGAGCTCGGCGCGCTGCTGCCGGCGGCGCTCGGGGTGGTGGTCGGCGCCGTCGTCATCGTCATCTCCGGTCAGGGGGGAGACGGCGGCGGAGAAGGCCGGCACCACCACCGCCCGCAGCGCCGCGTGCGCCCAGCGGGGAAGGACCCGCTGCTGCTGCTCCTGCTGCTCGTGCTGCTGCTGCTGCTGCTGCTCATGCTGCTGCGGCTCGTGCTGCTGCTGCGGCTCGTGCTGCTGCTGCTGCTGCTGCTGCTGCTGCTCGCGCTCGTACAGCACGCGCGCCTCGCGCTGCCGCCGCACGTGCCGCGCCTCGGCCATCGCCATGTTGGCGGCCGCGCGCGCGGTCGCCAGCCCCACGACGCCGCCGCCGCCGCCGGGCGTCGCCAGACGCTGCGCGGCGGCGGCGATGGCCGCCGCCGCCGCCGCCCCCGCGTCGTCCGCGCCGCCGCCTCGCTCCTCCTGCCGCTCGCGCTCCTCCTGCAGCAGCTGCAGGCGCCGGCGCCGGGCGGCGGCCACGTAGGGCAGCAGCCACGCGTGGAGCCGGTCGCACTTGACGAGCGCGTAGGGCACGAGCACCTCGGTCGCCAGCGCCGCCGCCACCTCTCGCCCGGACAGCGCGGCCGGCGCGGCCGCCTCGCCGCCGCTGTTGCCGCCACCGCTGCCGCCCGCCCCCGTCCGCTGCTGCCGCCTCCGGGCGCGCGCCGCCGCCATCCTCTCCCGTCGCAGGCCGTAGATCGACTCGGCGAACGTGCCCCCCGCCGTCCGCAGGCTGTGCCAGTCAAGTAAAAAGATGGCCAGCGCGCACGCCTCGTCCTCCCAGCCGAGCAGCCGGCGCGCGGCGGGCGAGCGCCGCGCGAGCGAGGACAGCGCGTAGGCGCTGGCGCTGCGCAGGGAGGGAACGAGCGCGGCGGCGGCGTAGGCCTCGAAGTAGGTGGGCCTGCTGCCGCCGCCGTCGCCGCCGAGGGCGACGAAGGCCATGGCGGCGGCGGATTTTCTCGATCGAAGCGCTCTCGCCTTCCCGACCGCGCGCCTCTGTGAGCGCGTGCGCGCGCGACGCCGACGCCGACGCCGACGCCTGCGCGGCGACGCCGACGCCGCTCTGCTTTCTTGGAGTCTGCGCGTGTGTCTGCGCCAGGTGGTGCGCGCGCGCGCGCGGTGCCAGGGGACAAGTCGGGGACGGCGCCCTACTTCCTCCTTGCTTGGGCGCGATTGCGTGCGCTGGTTGGACTTGGCGCGGGCGATTGGTTTCGGGAGGAGAAGGAGAAGGGGTGTTGGGCGGCTTGGCACTACGACCAGTGTACGTATGCGAGCTATGATGGCCCTATCTTGTGCATGACTGTTTGACTCTCTCTCGTTCTATGACGCGATGCGCACCTCTTTCTTCGGGAGGACGCAATCTCGACATCACCGGCCCCTCTCCTCCCAATAAAATGACATGACGCGCCTGCATCGGCGGGCTCGCTGAAAGACAGGACAGGCCGTTGTCAGCGTGGGCGTGTGTGTGAGGCGCGGCGCGCGCCCGCCATGGGCCGCGGGCGGGCGACGAGCGTAATGTTCGAGGAGCCCGTGGCAGGACCAGGCCTCTGCTCCTCTGAGGAGCGCGCAATCGCGCCCGCGGCGGACCTGTCCAATCCGCGCCGCGCCGCCCGAAGCGTGAGCCAGCAACGGAGGCCGAGGGAGGAGCATGGGCGGAGACGGCGATGGGCGGGCGGCAGCCGCGTCGCAGTCGACGCGTCGCCGACGCGCGCACCTGGACGACGCCACCCGCCGCTGCCGCCGTCCCTCCTCCTCCTTCTCTTCGTCCTGTGCTGCTTCCCGACCCCCCCTCGCGCCCGCGCGCAAACCGACGCCGCCTTCTCATTGACGGGCGAGTCCTCCGACGGCGACATCCCCGCCCAGCGCCGCGCCCTGCTCGCCCTGCTGCGCTCGGCGGGCGCCACCTCCCTACTGCGCGGCGGCGACGCGCTCGCGTCCGACGCCGGTGGCGCCTACGTCCCCGGCGAGCTGCCCTGGGACGCAGCCGCCGGCACGTCCTACTGCGACTGGTGGGGCGTCTCATGCTGCGGCGCGACGCTCACGAGCGTCGCCAACCTGTGCGCCATGGGCCCGCGCTCCGTCAGCGCGGTCGAGCTGAGCAACCTGAGGCTCAACGGGACGCTGCCCTCCAGCCTGGGCGAGCTGCACGACCTGCACGTGCTGGATGTGTCGTTCAACATGGGTGAGAGAGGGGAGGGGAGAGGAAGGCGTTGTGGTCGGTGGTGGTGATGATGGATTTGGGCTCCTGGCGTCACGGGGGCAAGCGCCGACAAAAAAAAGGCCGCCGGACGCGCGGTTCCCCCCCCCCCCCCACCCACCACAACCCACCCACAACCGACACCCCGAAAAACCCACGCCCGAAACGACACACGTACACGCAAACAACCCAACACACACCTCACGCACGAAACACACAGACCTCAAGGGCGCCCTGCCCGAGTCGCTCGCCCGCCCGCCCAACCTGTGGCTCATCGACGCGCGCTCGACGTCCCTCGCGTGCGCCGGCGGCGCGGCCGCCCGCGCGCCCTCGTCGCGCCTGCCCGCCCGCCGATCCGCGGGCGGCGGCGCCGGCGACCCCGCGCCCCGCCCGCCCGATGCGCCCGCCGCGTGCCCCTTGCCCTTCTGGCTGCGGTCCGAGCCCACGTCCATGACCTACTTCGAGGGGTCCCTGTACGGCGGGCTCGAGTGCCCCACGATCGGATTCGCCGTGCCGCGCGCCGACGCCGACGTCGTCGGCCGCCTGTACCGCCGCCCGGGCGGCGCCGAGGCTGTGCTCGCCCCTGGTTACTACGCCTACGAGGGGTGCACCAACCTGACCGACTACGTGAGCGCGCTCGAGGCCGAGGCCGAGGCCAGGGCCGCGGCGGGCGCCGACGGCGGCGGCCGCGGCGGCCTCGGCGGCGGCGGGCCGCTGCCGCTGGCTGTGCTTGTGATCGTCATCCTCGTGCCGTCGCTGGCCGTGTCCGTGTGCCTGCTGCTGCTGGCGGCCGCCGTGACCCGCTACCTGCGGCACCTGCGCCGCGCGCACGACGCCCTGCACCTCACGGACGAGTGGAAGCGGCGCCACCCCCCCGGCGTCCTGCTCGACGCGGTCGGCGGCGGCGCCGCCGACGACGGCGGCGGGGACGGCAAGGGCGGCGGCCGCCGGCGCCCCTTGCGCGAGGTGACGCTCGTGGTCACCGACGTCGAGGGCAGCACCGAGCTGTGGGAGTGGGACTACGGCGTCATGACCCTCGCGCAGGAGACGCACGACAGCTGCCTGCGCGCCGCGATCCCGCGGTTCTGCGGCTACGAGGTGGCGACGGAGGGCGACTCGTTCACGGTGGCGTTCCACGACCCGGCGGACGCGGCCGGGTGGTGCCTGGCCGTGCAGCAGGCGCTGCTCGTGGCCGCGTGGCCCGCCGCTCTGCTGGCGCACCCGCTGGCGCACCCGCTGGTGGCGGCCAGGGGCGAGGGCAGCCGGCCCGGCACGCTGCTGTTCCGCGGCCTGCGCGTGCGGGCGGCCATGGCGACGGGCGTGCCAGCGGCCGTGTACGCGCACGGCGTGACGCGCGGGCTCGCCTACACGGGCGCGGTCGTGGAGCAGGCCGTGGCGCTGGCGGACCTGCCCGCAGGCGGGCAGGTGGTCATGGCGCCGTCGTCGGCCGCGGCCGTGGCCGCCCGCCTCGGGGAGGTGGGCCGCAAGGTCGCGCGCGAGGCGCCGCCGCTGCCGGCGCCGATGCCCGAGCTGCCGCCCGAGCGCGTGGAGGAGCTGTGGGGCGGCGTGCCCGTGGCGCTGCGCGTCGCCCAGCAGCAGCAGCAGCAGCAAAAGCAGCAGCAAAAGCAGCAGCAGCAGCAGCGGCCACAGCAGCAGAAGCAGCAGCAGCAGGCGGACGGCAAGGGCGCCGGCGGCATCCCGACGTCGCGGCTGGGCTCGGTCTTGGGCCGCCCGCCCGCCCTCGCGCCGCACCCGGAAGACGAGGGCGAGGCCGCCTCCGCCGCCGCTGCCGGCGGCGGCGCCGCCGCCCCCGCCGCCGCCGTCGTCGACTCTGCGCCCTTTGAGGCGCACGGCCGCCGGCACATGCTGCTGGGCGGCCGGCGGATGGCGCACCACAACCACAGCCACCACAGCAGCGGCGCGGGCGACGGCGGCGCCGGCGCCGGCGGCGCCGGCGATGGTGGGGACGGGCGGATCGCCACGGCGCTCTGCCCGCCGCCGGGCGGCGGCAGCGGCGGCAGCGGCAGCGGCGGCGGCGGCGGCGGTTTGCTGACGCGTCTGATGATGATGGGAGGGGCGCGGTCGTCCAGCGTCAGCACGCGCGCCTCGGCCCAGTCCTCGCGCGTCAGCACGCGCGCCAGCACGTTCTTCGGCGGGCGCAGCGGGCTGCTGCTCGGCAGCGAGAGCGGTGGCGGCGACCGGAGCAACCGCGGCGGCGAAGAAGGCTACGGCCCCGCCGCCGCCGCCGCCGCCGCCGCCGCCGCCGCCGCCGCCGCCAGCCCCGCGCCCTCCCAACCGGCCGTCGCGGCGAGCGACCGGTGGTCCGGCGACATCGAGGCCGGCGCGCCCTCGCTCACGGACATCGCGCTCGAGAGCCAACGCGACCATCAGAGGCACTATAGCGGCCGCCAGCAGCAGCAGCAGCAGCGGCCGTGGGGGGCGCCCGGCGGCGGCGGCGGCGCCGGCATGCGGCGCAACAGCCTCCTCCGCTTTGGCCTCGGCGGCGGCGGCGGCGGCGGCAGTGGCGGAGGTAGCGGCGGCGGCGGCGACGCGGCGGCGGCGGCGGCCGGCGATGGCGCCGTGGAGGGGGCCGTCGTTGCGGCCGCCGCGCCAGCAACGGCGGCCGTGGCCATTGCTGCTGCCGACCGGCGAGGGAGCACCGGCGGGGGCGGCGGCGCAGGCAGCAGCGTCGTCGCGTCGCCCGGCCCGGTTTCGCCGCTAGCGGCCAGCCAGTGCCTGTCCGGCAGCTACGACGGCGGTCACAGCCGCGACGGCTCGAGCGTGGAGCATTTGGGGAGCCGCTGGTTCGGGGCGCGGCGCCGCAGCAGCTTGACTGCGGGCGCCTCTCCCGTCGTCGTCGCGGCCGGTGCTGCCGCCGGGGCCGGCGCCGGCGCCGCCAGCCGGCGCAGGAGCGTCACCGCTGCCGCCGCCGCCGCCGCCAAGCCGCGGCCGCCCGTCGCCGCCTCCCAGCCCCCCCGCTACGTGCCCCCGCTCGCCCACTTTGGCATCTCTGGCGACGACGACCACGTGCCGATGGTGATCGATCTCGGCAGCCACTGGCTCGACTGGGGCGCGGGCGGCGAGTGGGGGGCCGGCGAAGAGGAGGCGGCGGGAGGCGCGGCCGGCGGCGACGGCGGCGGCGGCGGCGGCAGCGGCGGCGGCGGCGGCGGCGGCGGCGGCGGCGGCATGATGGGGGGCGGCGGCCTCGGCGGCCTCGGCGTGTTCGACACCAGCGCGCACGGGGCCGGGCAGTTCTACGCCCCGGGCGGCGTGAGCGGCGCCCTGGGCGCGGCCATGGCCGCGGCCCTGCCGCCCTCAGACGCGCTTGCCGGCGGCAACGGCGCTACGGGCAACGGCAACGGCAACGGCACTGGCGGCGGCGGCGGCTTTGGCGGCGGCGGCGGCGGCGGCGGCGGCCCCGCGCTCTCGGGCGTCCAGCTAACGCAGATCATCGCGCGCCCCCTGGCCGCCCGCGCCGCCTTCTTCCCGCCCCTGCCGACGCCCCGGCAGGTGTACCCCTCGTACGCGCAGGCGCCCTGCGCCGCAGCGTCGCTGCTGCCGGACGGCGTCACGTTTAGGGGGGACGGCGACGGCGGCGGCGGCGACGACGACGACGACGAGGACGAGGACGAGGATGAGGGCAACGGAGACGGCAAGGGCGGCGGCGGCAAGATGGCGGCGCCTCGCCGGCCGCTGCTGCCGCAGGTCGCGATGGTGTTCGTGGCGCCCGACAGCCTGCGCGCCGCGGCGATCGCGGCGATGGGCGGCGCGCGCTCGGCCGCCGCCGCCGCCGCAGCGTCGGCTGCCGTCGCGTCGCAGCAGCTGGCCCCCGCGCCCTCGCTCTCGGTCTCCTCGGCCCTCGCCGCCGCCGACTTGGCCGACGGCCGCGGCAGCGGCGGCGGCCGCGCCGGCGGCGGCGGCGGCGGCCCGGCCTCCCCCCCTGGCCCCGCGCCGCCGCCGCCCCACCGGGCCGGCGCCGCCGCCGCCGCCCTGGACTGGCGCGCCGCGGGCGAGGCCCTCGACATGTTCTGCGCCGCCGTGCGCGCCACCCTCGCCGCGTGCGGCGGCTACGAGTGCCAGGAGAAGGAGGGCGTCTTCATGATTGCCTTCTCTCGCCCCTCGACCGCCCTCGAGTGGGCGCTCGCGCTCCAGCTCGCGCTCCTGCGCCTGCACTGGCCTCCCGAGCTCCTGGCCGCGCCCGAGGGCGCCGCCGTGCGCGAACCCCGCACGGGCGCCCTGCTGCACCGGGGCGTCCGCGCGCGCGTCGGCGTGTACCGCGGGGCGGTCACGCGCCTGATCCCGCACCGCACCTCGGGCCGCGCCGACTACTTTGGCCCGCCCGTCAACCGCGCGGCGCGCTTTCTCGCCGCGGGCGGGCCCGGGCAGGTGCTCGTGGAGCGGGGCCTGGCGGAGGAGGTGGTGGCCGAGTGGCGCGCGCGGCGGCGGCGCCCGGCCCCGGCGGCGGCAGCTGCGCGGGCGGGGGCGGGATGGGCGGCGGCCTCCCCGCCGCGGGAGCGGGGCGGTGGCGAGGCGTCGGCGGCGGCGGCGGCGAGCGCCGCAGCTGCTGCCGCTGCTGCCGCCGCCGCTGCCGCCGCTGGCACCGCCTCTGCCTCTGCCTCTGCCGCCGCGGCCGGGCCGCCGCCGCCGTCCCCGGTGCCCGCGGGCGACGAGGAGCACTACGTCGGCTTTGACGCCATGGCCCCCCAGCAGCCGCAACAGCAGCTGCAGCAGCAGCACCAAGGACGCGGGTCGCTCGGCGACGGCGGCGCTGCCGCCGCCGCTCCTCCCGCCTCGTCGGCCGCGGCCGCGGCGGCCGCCGCGTCGGCCGCGGCCGCCGCGCACCCGCCGCCCTCGGCGCGCTGGGCGACCCCCTTTGCGGCCGTGGCGCGCCGGCCCATCGACGGCCTGCGGCAGTCGTCGGCGATCTTCTCCGGGGCGCAGGCCGTCTGGGAGGAGGACGGCCAGGACGGCGACGACGACGGCGACGGAGAGGGCGGCAGCGGCGGCGGCGAGGGCGGCGGCCTGACAAACGGGGGCGGGCGTCGGCGCGACCGCTGGCGCCGCCGCCTGCACTTGGGCGGCAGCGGTGGTCGCGCGGAGGGGCCGCGCAACGAGTACCTGTCCGGCGGCCCGGTCGCCCGCTACTCCTCGTGGAGCGTGGCGAGCGCGGCGAGCGGGCCGCGCGGGGCCAGCAGCGGGGGCGCGTCGGCAGACGGAGCGGCGGCGGGCGGCGACGGGCCGTCGCACCGAGGGCCGCCGCCGCCCTTTGCCACGGCCGCCGCCGCCGCCGCCGCCGTCGGCGCCCCGGAGGACCTGCGCTCCTCGAGCGGCACAGTGCTCCGGGCGGGCTCGCCCGGCTGGCGCGCCGCTCACCGCGGCCTGGCCACCGCCGAGCCGTACGGCCTGCTCGCGACCATGCGAGAGGCGGCGCAGGGCCGGGGGGCGGCGGCGGCGACGGGCGCGGCGGGGCCGAGCGTCGGCGGCGGCGGCGGCCCGTTGGGCGCGGCCGCTGCCGCGGCCAGCCCCGCCGACTCGACCGCCGCCGCTGCCGCCTCCTCCGCCGCCTTTTCCGCCGCCGCCTCGTCCGCCCTCTCGACCCCCGGCGCGACCGCGGCGTCGCAGGCCCCTTCCCTCCTCACGGGCGCCGTCCCCATCGAGGCGATCGGGCAGCTGCGGCACCTGCGCGCGGCGCCGGGCGGCGCCGCCCGCGGCGGCAACGGCGGCGGCGGCGTCGGCGGCGTCGGCGGCGGCGGCGGCGGCGGCGCGGCGGCCGGCGCCGGCCTCGGCCTGGCCGCCGCCCACGCGCGCCGGGACCGCCAGGCCACCGTCCGCGTGCAGGTGCACGCCATGGGCGTGTGGCGCCTCAAGGGCATCGCCGGCCTCCACGCGGTGGCCCAGGTGGTCCCTGCGCAACTGTCTGGCCGCCTGCTGCTGCTCGGCGGTGGCGGCGGCTGCAGCGGCGGCGGCGGCGAGGCGGCGGGGGCCGGCAGCGGCCCGAGCGGCGGCGGCGGCGCCGTGAAAAAGGGCGGCAAGGCGGTGTGCGTCGAGCCCGGCTGCGGCCTGATCGCCGAGGTCGAGGTGGCGCTGGTCAATGTGGACGCGCTGCTCGCAGAGCCGGAGGAGCTCTACTGATCGGATTTTGGATTGGATAGTTGGAGATAGCGGAAAACTTTATAGCTTCGTGAAAACATGCTTCGTGATCGAGCGGGCGCGGCGTCGTCGCCGGCATCGGCGAGAGGCGCCGAAAAACACGGCGTTGTGTCTCGCAGTGAACGCTCAGACCTGCTCGCCTCTCTCCAACCGTCGCACTCGCTCAGGCGTGCTTGCCGACTCTCGCACCGATCATTGATCACCCCTTTCTCAGAGACAGCGGGTCGCGCACGCGATGAGGAACAGCCTCGCGGGCGCCGGTCGGTTCCTCGGGCTTTGGGCGCGCGAGCAGCAGCGGCTGCGCAGCAGCGTCGCGGCGGGGTGGCAGGCCGCGTCTGGACCATTGGCATCAGCGCCGCCGGCCGCGCGTGCGGCGGCGGACGCGCCTCACGCCTCGCCAGATCGCGGCTTGGCGGCGGCGGCGGCGGCACGAAGCGGAGGGGGCTTGGGCCGCTCGTTCCGCACCCTCTCGCCGGCTGCGGCGGCGTCGGCAGCCGCGGCAGCGTCGGCATCCCCCGCCGCGTCGCAGCCGCACCGGGCGTCGCCACCGGCCTGGCAACCGCCGCCCCTGTCCCCCGAGCTCGTGGCGCGCCAGCGCGTCGCGCGCGCCGAGGCGCTCGCGCGCCGGACCCGCCGCGCGGCCGGGATCGCCGAGGCGGCGCCGGCCGGCCGCGGCGGCGGCGGCGACGGCGATGGCGAGGACGGCCGCGCCGCCGCTTCTTCCCGTCCCGCCAGCGCCCGGGTCGCGGCCGAGCCCGAGACGCCCACCCGCGCCCTCCTCGCCCTCCTGCAGGAGGCCGACGCCGCGGCCGAGCCCCCGCTCACGAGCCAGGCGCTGTACGAGCGCGCCGTCGCAGAGTGGGGCGGAAACGGCGGCGGCGGCGGCAACGGCGGCAGCATTGGCGGCGTCGGCGGCGGCAGCGGCGGCGGCCGTCCTGGCGGCGCCGCGGCGGCTCCCCTCGCGGGCGGCGGCGGCGGCATGTTCACGTCGCGCCGGCGATTCAAGGGCGCGCTCGCCTTCCTCAGGCGGCAGGGGTGGGTGCGGCCGCGGCCCGCGCCGTCGCGCGGCGGCCGCGGCGCCTTTTGCCTGGCGCTGACGGACGAGGGGCGCGCGCAGCGGGTCGGCGCGGGGGCGGCGCGGCCGTCGGCGTTCTGGCGCGAGGCGCTGCGCGAGGTGGCGCGGCGCGAGGTGGCGGCGGCGCTCGGGGGGCCGGCGGCGGCGGCGGCGGGCGGCGGCAGCGGCGGCGGCGGCGGGGGCGGAGCGTCGGCCGGAGCGTTTGCCTAGAGAAGAATCACAATTGGTGAGAACCGCAGAGAGTTTCTCGTTTTGACATTTACACACACACAGACCTTCAAGGCGGCGGCGCGGCCGCCGCCGCGCGCAGGAACGACACCACGCGCTCGGCCAGCCGGTCGGCGTCGCGCTCGCGCGCCGCGCGGCCCCACTCGCGCGCCGCCATGGCAATCGCGTCGGCCGGGGTGAAGGAGGGGACCGCCCTCCTCCCGGGGCCGCCGCCGCTGGCACCGCCGCCGAAAGCGCCTCCGGAAAAGAGCGCCAGCCCGGCCGCGGCCGGCGCCCTCAGCAGCGCCTCGTCCGCCCCGCACGGCGTCAAGTGCGTTCCCGGGAGCGTGATCGCGTCCAGGCCCGGGCACCCGCCGAGCATCCGCCCCAGCTCGGGCGTCTCGTCCGTGCCGTCGTCGCTGAAGCGCACGAGCAGCGTGCGCGTGCCGGCGGCCAGCGCGGCGCGCGGGTAGGTGCCCGAGACGATCTCGCGCGTCCGCGCGGGCGGCGGGTCAAAGTCGCTCGCGCCGCGGCGCACCTCGTCGGCGACCGTGCCGACCTGCTCGAGCGCGGGCGAGGCGCGCGCCACGCGCGCGGGCAGGGCTTGCGCGATCGGCGGCGGCAGCGGCGGCAGGGCGGCCGCGCCCGGCGCGCCGGGCGGCGGCGGCGGCCCGAGCGCCGCGCGCAGGCCGTCGAGGACGCCAAAGGGCACGGCGTCGCCGATGCCCTTGTTGTTGTAGCTGATGAGGACGGTGCCGCGCGGGCGCAGCAGCAATGGCCGAGGAGGAGGAGGAGGGGCACGGGGTTGTCCCGTGGGCGCGCCATCCCGCTGCTCCCGCTCTTCCTGCTCCTCCTCCTCCTGCTGCCGCTGCTGCTGGCAGGCGCCGAGCGCGTGCAGCAGGGCGCCGTTGCTGTGGCCGACCGCAAAGAGCGGCGCGCCCGAGCCGCCCGAACCGCCGCCGCCGGCGAGCAGCGCCGAGCACGCGCGCCGCGCGGCCTCGGCGTGCGGCCCGCCCTCGCCGGACGCCGCCACCTCCTCGGCCGCCTCGCGCAGGTCGCGCCGCACCCGCTCGGCGCTGCGCATGTGGTCGAACGTCAGGCGGTAGGGCGTCGCGATCACGGTGAAGCCGCCGCCGCCGCTGTAACCGCTGCCGCCGCCGCCGCCGCTGTAGCCGCGCCTGGCCGCCGCCGGCGGCGCCGCCAGCGCCTCCGCCAGCCGCCCGTAGAGGACCTGCGGCGCGGCCCCGGCGAAGGCGCCGCCCAGGAGGTGCACGACGCCCGTCGGGGGCCGGCGCGCGCTCGCGACGCCGCGCGGGCTGGCCACCCACGCGCCGTTGGACGTTTGCGACCACGAGACGGGGCCACCGGCGGAAGAAGAGGAGGAGGGGGACGTCGCGGCGGCGGCGGCGGCGGCGGCGGTGACCGCAGGCGCACGCCGCGCCGCGCAAGGGCGGCGGAGCTGAGAGCAGTGGGTGTTGCTGCTGGTGCTGGTGCGCAGGGCTTGCTGCGGCGGCCGCTGGCGCGCCTGCATTGTGACTTGTTTTCTGGTTTATTGACTGTGGTTGAAATGCGATTATGGAGAAGGAGGAGGAAAAGGAGGCTTTTGAGGCGTTGAGCTCCTTCCCCTCGTGGAAGCGACCGGCGGGGCGGCGGCGGCGGGAGCGAGGATCTATCACCAGGATCCACCAGCCCGTTCCCTCCACCCCTCCCCCCCACACCTCATCCCTCGCCGCCACAAACCCCGCTTGGAAGCATTCAGGAAAGAGAAAAGCGGCGCGCGCACCGGTCCCGATCGCCCGGGCACGACAGAGAGAGACGACGCGCAAAACGCGCCATGGACGGCCTGCGCTCGGCCAACCCGCCGTCCGCTGCCGTCCTCGGCGAGCGCAAGTACCCCGTCGTCTTTGCCGAGCCGACAATGGTTCAAGTCTGTGAGTCCGAAAGGCGTGGAAAGGCAGCCCTTCTGCTTTTCTTGGGGGGTTCTTCCGCCCGTCGTGCTCCCCCCCGCGCGCCTGATTTGATCACCGCCGACCTCTCGGATCCAACGCACACGCACACGCACACTCACGCACGCCCATCCTCACACACAACACCAACCAACAACAACCACAGTGGCCAACTTTAGCCGCGAAGAGCAGGCGCGCATCGCCGCCGCCGCCGCCGCCGGCGCGCCCCTCGGCTACTACCTCGGTGAGCGCGCGCCGATTTGTTTTCCCTTTTCGCTCGCGCCCGCCGTGCACGTTCACGCGCACCGCGCACCCACACGAGCCGCTCTCTCTGCTCACCTAGTGCCCTCTCACACATATCGACCGCAACAAAAACGAATACATTAAAAAAATAGGCTGGCGCTACCACCTGCGCGCGCCGTCGGCGCGGTTTGGCGTCTTTGCGCTCGGCACGGCCGCCGTCGCGCACGCGCTGCAGCAGTCGACGGCGCGGCTGATGGGCGTGCTGCCCAACGAGGCCGAGGTCGAGGCGCACCTGGAGACGCGGCCGGGCAAGTGAGGTCGGCGCGCGTTGCCTCGTCCGTCCGTTTCTGCCATCGCGGCCGCCGCCCCCGCAGAAGAAGAACGGATCATTTTTTCTGTCTTGACGCAAACCTCCTCCTGCCCCTTGCTTTGTAATAAGCCCTGTGTTGTCTTTTGTTTTGTCACACACACACCGAACCGTGCACACCAAGAACGCTTATGCAATCAAACGCTCAAAAATGAATCACTTCTCACCGGTTTTTGCCGCGGCGGCCGCCGCCGCCGCCCGGACCGCCGCCGCCCAGACCGCCGCCGCCGCCGCCGCCGCCCCTCCGCTCGCCGCCCTTGAGCGCCGCGGCCAGGTCGGCCGCCTGCGCCACGTCCGCGTCCGCCGCGTCCGCCGCGCGCACCGCCGCGGCGCGACCCGCCGCGCTCGCGGGCCCGTGCCGGTCCTCCAGCCGCCGCGTGTGGTAAAGCACCGACAGCAGCGCCGCCGCCTCGCGCGGCTCCGCGCCGGCCGACAGCGCGGCCACGTCGCGCTCGCCCTGCCACACGCGCCGCACGCGCGACCGCAGCGCCGCGAAGCCCACCTCCTCGAGCGTGCCGAGCAGGCCCACGGCCACGACGCCGCGCAGCTCGGCGTCGTCGAGCTCCGCGCCGTCCATCCAGGGGACCTGCGCCACCACCTCGAACACCTCGTCCATCGCGCGCAGGTCCGCTTTCAGGGCCTCGACCGGGTCGCCGCCGCCCGCGCCGCCTGCGCCGCCGCCGCCGCCCGCGCCGCCAAGCGCCTCGGCAAAGGCCGGGTCGCCCAGCAGGTCGTCCAGGTCCGGGTCGTCCCGGGTCCCCGCGCCCTCGGCCGCGGCCGCCGCGGCGTTGCTGTCGGCGATGCGGCGCGCGATCTCGGCCGCGCTCTGGCTCGTCGTGCCCCACGAGTCGCCGCCGCTGCCGCCGCCGCCGCCCTCGCCCTCGCCGCCCTCGCCGCCGCCGCCCTTGCCGCCGTCGCCGCCGGCGCCCACGTCGCCGCTCGTGCTGCTGCTGCTGCCGCTGCTGCTGCCGCCGCTACTGCTGTAACCGCGCGCCCACGTGGTCCCGCCGGCAGGCGCCGCGCCCTGGTGGGTCGACAGCAGGCGGTCGAGCGCGTCGGCGGCGGCGGCGGCGCCGCCGCCGCCGCCGCCCGCGCGCTGCTGCCGCTGCCTGTCCGCCCCCTCGTCCTCCCCCCGCCCGCCCTCCTCCTCTTCGTCTGCTGAGCCGCTAACGCGCTCGACGACGTCGATCACCTCGGCCGCCGCCCCCCAGCTGCCTTGACAGTGGCGGGCGGGCGACGACGGCCAGCAAGACGAGGACGACGACGAGGCCGACGACAGAAACGCATCGGCGGCGGCAAACATCGCGGCGGCGCCGCCGGCAGCCGAGGAGGCGGGCGTCGGCGGCCGAGGAGGCACGCGGATGCCCAGCGGCAGGCCGGTGCCGGCCATGAGCGCGCCCAGGGGGTCGCGCAGGGCCTCGCGCGCGGCGTGGTCGGCCAGCGAGGTCGCGGCGGCGGCGAAGAGCGCGCCGTCGCCGTCGATGCCGTTGCCGTCATTGCCGTCGCCGTCGTCGTCGCGATCGCGATCGCTGCCGCCGCCGCGCCAAGACGCGAACGCGCGCTGCTGCCGCCAAGACGGCCACGACAAGGGTGTATGCGCAATCAGTTGCGCGAGCGGCGCGGCGGATGGGGCTGCCGCGGCCGCCGCGTGCGCAGACGCGAGGGCGCGCGCGAGGACCGCCCGCCCACTTCTCATCGCGTGCGTCGTGATCTGATCTTTTGGGGGGGCTTGCCCCTGTCGCGCAGAAACGAGAGGTCGAAGCAGTAAGGTGGGGCACGTGGTGTTGCGAGTGTTGTAAGTCTGCGGACGTGTGCAGTGGTGAGGCAGCGCGTCGTCGTTTTCCGGCCGGGCGGCGAGAGCGGCACAAACCAGAAGAGCGCGCGGGTCGCCGCTCCTGAATGATCTGGGTGTGCGCGGTCAAAGTTTGCGGGCGACAGAGGTGAGCCTCCCGACACACAACGAACGATCAAACCAATAAATCGAGCACTAACGAAGAACCACGGACCTACTCGCGCGCGCGCACCACGACCAGCAAACAGAAGAGAGCCCATCACTCCGCCCCCTCCTCTCTCCCGCGCGCCACACACCCGAGCAAACTAACAAGGGGCAGAGAGGGCGCCCCATTTAGAGCGACGGGGCTTCCGCCTCCACCGCGCCATGGGCGCCCCCATGACGGCGGACGACGACGGCGGCGGCAAGCAGCCGATCGCCGCTGCCCCGTCCCTGTCGCCGCCGCGGACGCCGCATTCCGCCGCCGGGCCGCGCGTGCTCGCCGCGCTCGACGCGCTGCCGCGGGGCATCCCCGTCTCGTACACGCCCCTGTACGGCGCGCAGGGCGACGGCCCGGCCGTGTGCGGCCTCCTGCGCGTGGGCGCCTGCACCCTCCTGCTCGACTGCGGCTGGGACGACCGCCTCGAACCGGCGCTGCTGGCGCCGCTGCTCGGCGGCGGAGAGGGCGGCGGCGAGGGCGGCGGCGACCATGCATCGGCGCGCCCCTCGTGTTTGATCGACACCGTTGACGCCGTGCTCCTGTCGCACGCGACGCCCGCGCACTCGGGCGCGCTGCCCTACCTGGTGGGGCGCCGGGGCATGCGCGCGCCCGTGCTCTGCACGCTGCCGACGGCGCGCATGGCGGCGCTGGCGGCGTACGACGCGCTGCTGTCGCGGCAGGTGAGAGAGACTGGCAAGAGACGACAGAGAGTTGCAAAAGAAGAAGAAGAGAAGAGAGAGCGAGACGAAACGGGCGCGCTCTTGCTTGCGAAAGCGTGACGCCTTTTCGTCTCTGCCGTGTTGCTGTCCGCCGCTGCCCAAAACCCCCGCTGATGAGGAGCAGACTGCAAAATTCATCGTACGCCCCCAAAAGGGGTGGCATGATCGAAGCCCGCAATTCGTCTAGCTTAGAACAAACGCATCGCCAGTTTCTGAGGGGAAGCAGCGGCGGCGGCAAAAGACCGCCCCCGAAAAGCAACCGAGCGTTCGCTTTTGTTGGTTTCTGCCGTTTTTCTTCATGCCGCCACCGCCGTCCCGCCGATCCTTTCCTCGAAAGGTTTTTCTCGCACGAAAGGTTTTTCTCGCACGAAAGGTTTTTCTCGCACGAAAGGTTTTTCTCGCACGAATCCCTTGGCACTACCTCCCGAGCAACGACTAAGCAAGAACCAACCGCCCAAGCTACAACCACATCAACCGCAACCAAAACCACAAACAAACGCAAAAACAAAAAAGGCCTCCGACCCCTCCTTTTGCCTCTACCGCGCCGACGACGTCGACGCCGCATTCGCGCGCCGCGCCGCCGCCGTCAAGTTCTCGCAGGCGGTGGCGGTCCCCGGCGCCGCCGCGCGCGCCCTGCGCCTGACGGCCACGGCGCACCCGGCCGGGCACACGCTGGGCGGGGCGGTGTGGCGCTTGACCGTCGGCGCGGCGGGCGGGGAGGAGGTCGTGTACGCGCCGCGGACCAACCACCGCGACGAGCGGCTGCTCGAGGGGTGCCGGCTGGCGGCGCTGTGCGCGCGGCCGGCGCTGCTGGTGGCGGACGCCGCGCACGCGCTGCGCCCGGCGGCGCCCGAGCGCGCGCGCCGCGATGCCGCGCTCGTGGACGCGTGCCTCAGCGTGCTGCGCGCCGACGGGTCCGTGCTGATCCCCACGGACGCGTCGGGGCGCGCGCTCGAGCTGCTCGCCGCGCTGGACGCCGCCTGGGGCGAGAAGCGGCTCGGCGGCGCCTACGGCCTCGCCTTTGTCTCGCCCGTGGCGGCCTCGACGGTCGGCTTCTCGCGGTGCCTCGTGGAGTACGCGTCCGATTCGGTGCGGCGCGCGTTCGAGCGCGACCGGGTGAACCACCTGCGGCCGCGGCACGCAAAGCTGGTCGCGTCGCCCGGCGCGCTGGCGGCGGCCATGGCGGCGGCGGCGGCGGGCGGCGGCGGCGGCGGCGGCGGCAGCGGCAACGGCAGCGCCGGCGCCGCCGCCAGGCCCATGGTCGTTCTGGCCAGCGGGGGTCCGGGCCTCGAGTCCGGCGCCGCGCGCGAGCTCTTCCTCTCGCGCTGGGCCTCCGACCCGCGCAGCGCCGTGCTGTTCGCGGCGCAACCCCCCGAGGGCTCGCTCGGCGCGCGGCTGCTGGCCGAGCGCGCTGCGCCGGCCGGCAGCCGCCTCGCGCCGCCGCTGCGGTGCCGCGTCGCCGTGTGGCGGCGCGAGGAGCTCGCGGGCGAGGAGCTGGCGGAGCACGCGCGGCGGCGGGCCGCGCTGCGCGCGGCGGCCGCGGCGGCGCGCAGGGAGGGCGCCGCCGCCGGGCGGGGGGCGGCGGCGGCGACGGCGCAGGCCGAGGCCGACGCGGCCGCGTCTGCTGCGGCTGCCGCCGCCGACGCCGACGCCGTCGCCGCCGCCGCCCTGGCCGCCGCCGCCGCCGCCGCCCTGGCCGCCCCCCACCACCAGGGCGGCGCGAGGTCGCGGGGCGGCGGCGGCGCCCTCGTCGACGGCTTCGTCCCGCCCTCCGACGCCGCCCACCCGATGTTCCCGGACGACGACGAGGCGCTGTGCGCGCGGTGGGACGCGTACGGCGAGGTGCTCGACATGGAGGCGATGCGGCGGGCGGCCGAGCTGGCGGGCGCGGACGGCGGCGGCGGCGGCGGCGGCGGCGGCGGCGGCGGCGGCCTCGGCGGTCCTGGCGGCGGCGGCGGCGGCGGTGGCGCGGGTGGCGGCGCGGGGACGATCGCGCACGAGGGCGGGCGCGGGGGGCGGGGCGGGCCTCCCGCGATGAGCGCCGCGGCGCAGGCGCTGGCGCGCATGGCGGCCATCATCGGCGACGAGGACGACGAGGACGACGACGACGACGACGAGGACGGCGACGCGAGCGAGCAAGAGGAGCGGGGCGGCGGCGGCGGCGGAGGAGGCTACGGCGGCGACTACCGTTCGGGCGGCCGACGCAAGCGCGTCGGTAATGGCGGCGGCGGTGGACGCGGTTCTCGTCCTTCCTCTGCCGGCGCCTCCGAGCGCAAGCAGCGGCGGGCAGCCTCAGCGGGAGCAGGACCTGCCGGCGCGGCCGCCACGGTCGCGGCGGCCACGGCCGCCGCCGCCGCCCGCGCCGCCGCCCGCTCCGCCGCTGGCGCTGCCGGCGCCGCCGACGGTGGCGACTCGGACGCCGACTCGGACGGCGGCGCCGCCGCCCGCCGCCTCCCACCCACCAAGGCCGTCCGCCGCGACGTCGACGTCCCCGTGGCCGCGCGCGTGCTCCCCTACGTCGACTACGACGGCAGCAGCGACGGCCGCAGCCTCTCCGCCGTGCTGGCGCAGTGCGGCGCGCGCTGCGTGGCGCTTTTTGGCGGCGCGCGGGGGGCCACGGCCGCCCTGGCGTACGCCTGCCTTGGCGAGGGCCAGGGCCGGTGCGCCGGGCGCGTGGTGGCGCCCGCGCCCGGCGAGGCGGTCGAGCTCGAGCTGGCGCCCGCGTACCGCGTGCGGCTGGGCGCGGGCCTGGTCGCCAGGGGAGAGGCGGCCGGCGGCGACGGCGGCGGCGCCGGCGACGACGGCGACGACGACGACGCCAACAACGCCGGGGGAGCGCGCGGGGGGAAGCTCCACGCCATCGGTGGCTACTCCTTGGCGTGGATCAGCGGCACGCTTCGGGCCCTGCGCGTGCAGTCGCCGGCGGCGGACGAGAAGGACGAGGAGGGACAAGGGGAGGGAAGCGGGGCGACGGCAGCAGAGGCGACACGAGGGGGCGGCGGCGCCAGCCAGCAGGCGCCAGACGCCGCCATGGCCGAGGCCGGCGACGCGGCCGGCGCCCCGAGTCGGGAGGCAGGCGGCGGCCTCGCCGTCAAGGACGAGCCGGAGGAGGAGGATCTGAAACCGGAGCAACAGCAGCAGGAGCAGCAAGAGGAGCCGCAAGAGGAGCCCCTCGGCCTCGCGTCTGCGACGCCGCTGCTTCCGTGGCCGGCGGCGCGCCTGGCGCTGGCGCCCGCCGGCGCCGCCGCCTCTGCCGCCGCCGCCGCCGCCCAAGCCGCCGCGGGCGAGGGCAGCGTTTTCATCGGCGACGTGCGCCTCTCGGAGCTGCGCCAGGCGCTGGCGGCCGCGGGCGTCGCGTCCGAGTTTCGCGCGGCGACGACGCCCGCGGGCGCCGGGGGCGGCGGCGGCGGCGGCGGCGCGCTGGCGTGCGCGGGCGGCGTGGCCGTGCGTCGCGACGGCGGCGGCGAGCTCGTCGTCGAGGGTCCGCTGTGCGACGAGTATTTTGCCGTACGGGACGTGCTGTACGCGCAGTACAGCGTGTGCTAAGCAATAAGGGGAAGATGATGATGATTGATGATATTTTTGGAAGCAAACGCTGGATCTGAACGAATACTAAAAGAATAAAACATATTGCGACATCCAATTGTTCCACGCGACCAACCAACGTGTGAACCCCTCGATCAGGACTACATGATCGCGCACGGCGCCTTCCACGCCCGGCTGGCGCCGGCCCCGCCCTCGCCCTCCGCGGCGGCCGCGGCGGCGGCGGCGGCGCGCGCCCCGGCCGCCGCCGCCGCCGCGCCAGCGTCCGTTCGCACCAGCAGCCGCAGCAGCAGCGCGGCCTCTCCTGCGTTCTCGACGGCGTCCTCGGCGGCCGCCGCCCGGCCGCCGCCGCCCTCGGGCGCCGCGGACATGCGCGCGCCGTGCGCGAACCTGAAGTAGGCGCTGCCGCCCGCCCGCCGCGGCGAGGGGCTGCCGCCGCCGCCGCCGTCGCCGTTGGCCCCTCCCCCCGCCAGCGCCGCCGCCGCCGCCGCCGCCGCCGCCGCGTCCAGGCCCGGGAGCTCCTCGCTGGCGGCGCGGAGCAGGTCGGCCACGACGGGCGAGCGCGCGTGCTCGGCGGCCCAGGCCGGCGACGCCGCCGGGGCGCCGCACCCGCCGTAGGGCGACGGCGACGCCGAGCGGCGGGCGAGCAGCGAGTTGGTCGCCGCGCTCGCCGGACGGAACGCGTCGGCGTGGCCGTCGCCGCTGCCCCCGCCGCCGCCGCCGCCTCCGCCGCCGTCGTCCCTCGCCGCCAGCGCCAGCGCCTTGTCCTCGTCGGCCTCGTCGCGCTCGGCGCGCTCGATGAGGGCGATCAAGGGCGGGACCAACGCGGCCAGCAGCGGCGCCGTCGCGGGGCCGCGGACGCCGCCGATCCAGCGGCGCAGGTCGTCGGGGGTCAGGGGGTCGCCTTGCGCCGCCGCCGATGCTGCGCCGCCGGCCCCCGCCCCCGCTGCCGCCGCCGCCGGCGCCGCCCGCTCGGCCCGCCGCTGCAGCAGCTGCCACATGGCCCCCGCGGAGGCGTCGCGCGCGGCCAGAGCGCTTGTCGGCGCGACAAGAACCGCCGCCAGCGCCGGGAGGGCCGGCGCCGCGCCGCGCTCGCCCGCAAGCAAGGCGGCAGCGCCGCGCGCGTCGGCCGCCGCCACCGTACCGACGAGCGCGGCGGCCTCGGCGACGGCGGACGGCGACGACGCCGACTCCAAGGCCGCGCCCGCGGCGACGGCGCACGCATCAAACAGACGGGACCAGCCCTGTTCCTCGTGCTCCTCCTCCTCTTCGTCCTCCTCCAAACTTTGACCGTTGTGGTCTCCTGTGCCCGCCCGCCCCGCTCCGTCGCTGTCCCCCCCCTTGCTGCCGCCGCCGCCCGCGCGTTCGTCGTCGTCGTCGCCGTCGTCGTCTGGCCGCAGC
>Ga0209390_10001993_pt1 | contig 37328 bp, 39 predicted proteins | sample BON01_FD_187212 | JGI IMG/M metagenome (GOLD analysis project Ga0209390, IMG submission 187212) | Freshwater microbial communities from Lake Bonney liftoff mats and glacier meltwater in Antarctica - BON-01 (SPAdes) (version 2) | ecosystem: Environmental > Aquatic > Freshwater > Ice > Glacier...
CGGGAGGCTGGTCTGATGAAATGGACACCCGAAGGACTCTTTTGCCAGGTTCCCATCGTTCCCCTCTTCGAAACCTTAGACGATTTGGAGCGCAGCCCGGAAATCCTCGAGGCATTTCTTGCCCATCCCGTCACCCGACGCAGCCTCGTCTTCCATCAACACGACCGTGAGCTTCCGCTCTCCCCATCCCAGCCCTCTCCCGTCCAACAAGTCATGGTCGGCTACAGCGACAGCAACAAAGATTGCGGCCTCATCGCCAGTCAATGGGGCCTTCATCAAGCCCAGTCGGCCCTGACCGCGGTCGGGCGCAGCCACGGGACCAAAATTCGCTTCTTCCACGGGCGGGGCGGCACCATCAGCCGCGGCGCAGGGCCAACCCACCGCTTCCTCGGAGCCCTTCCCCCCCACACGATCGACGGCGACCTTCGCCTCACGGAACAGGGTGAGACCATTGCCCAAAAATACGCCATCCTCGGCACCGCCACCTACAATCTGGAAATCCTTCTCGCCGGAGTCACCGGATTTTCCCTCACCAACAAATCCGCCCCCCCGCCATCCAAGACGCTGGAAAAAATCGGCGACATTCTCTCCACGGCGAGCCGCGACAAATACATGTCTCTGATTCGGGCCGACGGATTCATGGCTTTTTACTCGGAAGCGACCCCGATCGACGCTCTCGAGACCAGCAGCATCGGGTCACGCCCGGCCCGCCGCACCGGCCAACGCACCCTCGACGATCTCCGCGCCATTCCCTGGGTCTTCAGTTGGAATCAAAGCCGCTACTACCTTCCGGGTTGGTTTGGGGTCGGCACCGGCCTGGAGACCCTCCTCGCCAGTGAGATTCTGCCCCTGGGCGAACTCGGCACCTTCCTCAAAGAATCGCCCCTTCTTTATTATGTTTTGACCAATGTGGAAACCAACCTCGCCAGTTGCGACACTGAGATCATGCGGCAATATGCCTCTCTCGTCGGCGACCCCACGGTTCGCGAGCGTCTCTTTGCCCTCATCCTGGAGGAATATGAAAAGACCCGGACCCTGCTGGCAAAAATCTTCGGCGGCAGCGTCGAATCCCGGCGACCCCGAATGGTCCGCACCCTTCGCCTCCGCGCCGATGCGCTCAAGATTCTTCATCACCAGCAAATCGAGCTTCTGCGAACCTGGCGATCCGCCCGCGCGAGCCAATCCCCCGACGCCGAAAAGTTACTTCCCCGGGTCCTCCTTTCCGTCAATGCCATCGCCAGCGGCCTGCGAACCACCGGATGATTCGCAGTCGGACCGGGACTCCTTAGCCCGCAGAGGCGATTTCGGCATAGATCCGGTCCGCACTGAAAGGCAGGCTGGTCAACCGGACCCCGGTGGCGTCGGCCACGGCGTTGCCAAGCGCCCCGGCGATTGGGATAATGGGGGCCTCGCCGACCGGCTTTGCGCCCATCGGCCCAAACGCGTCGTGAGTTTTCGCAAAGTATATTTCCGATGGGGGAATGTCCGCGAAAGCCGGAATGCGATAGTTCCGGAAGTTGGGGTTAGTCACGACTCCCTTTTCGTCGAAGACCATTCGCTCAAAGAGACAGATCCCGATCCCCTGAGCAATGCCGCCCTCCAGCTGGCCGCGAGCCTGCATCGGGTTGAGAACCGTGCCGGCATCATAAGCCTGCACGCTCTGAAGAATGCGAATTTCTCCCGTGACCCCGTGAACAGCGACGCGAAACCCATGAACGAGAAAGGCGGTGGAACGTGGAGTTCCGTAGGCCTTGCGGGCGACATGCAATTTTCCACGCGCCAAAGTCCCCGCAAAAAGATCGGACAGGAGGAGGGAATGATCACCACATTTGACCTGATCGGATTCCAGGATGCAGGCGGCGGCCGACACCCCCATCAAGTCCGCCGCCATATCCAGGAGGTTGTCCCGGAGCGCTTCCGCCGCGTTCTGGACCGCCCGGGTGGCCACGCTGGTCCCCGTGCTGGCAAACGTTCCGGTATCATAGGGCGTGCGATCGGTATCGGCAAAATCCATGGTCACCTGTCCCGCTCGCGTATTGAGAACGGCGGCGGCGACCTGGCGCTGGGCGTTGATGATCCCATTGCCAAACTCGGCGGAGCCAACGGCTAAATGATACGTCCCATCGGCCAGGAGGCCGATATGAGCCTCGGATCGATGTTCAGTCGGAGGAATACAATCCTGGGCATGGGCGGCAATGCCCCGGCCTTCCCGCCACTCCCCACCGACAGGGTTCAGTTCCCCCCGTCCGCTCGACAAGGCGTCTTCCACCAGGTCCAGACATTGGTCGAAACCGTAACTGCCAATGACCCCGTCGTGCGGATAGGGCCAGATGCTTTCGACGGAATCATGGGCCTGAATGATATTTTTTCGACGGATGGCAAATGGATCGATTTGCAATTGGCCGGCCAATTCGTCCAGAGCGGACTCGATGGCAAAGGACGACTGGGAAGCACCGTATCCCCGGAAGGCACCCGACGGCGGGGTGTTTGTGTAAACGGCAAATCCCTCACCTTTTTTGTTCGGGCATCGATAGGTGGACATCGACGAGCCCAGCGAGGCCGCCAGCACCTCGCCTCCGTGATTTCCATAAGCCCCCGTATCAGAAACCGTCCGGATCTCCATCGCGGTCAGAGTTCCATCCTTCCTCGCCCCAAGCTTGATGGTGACCTTCATCGGATGCCGGGAAACCGAAGCGGAAAACTCCTCGGCACGGGTGAATTCCCACTTCACCGGTCGGCAGGTCTGGATGGCGGCAAACAAGCAGAGGTCCTCGGTCAGAACCTCCTGTTTCGCACCGAAGCCGCCACCAACCCGCTCGCTGAACACATGAATCTGATGAGGAAAAAGCCCAAAAAGATAGGCCAGCTTGTTTTTGGTCAGATGAGGCGTCTGAGTGCTCGTACGCACATGATACCGCCCGTCGTCGCCCTGCCAGACGATCGATCCGTGAGTCTCAAGGTGCGCATGCTGGACTTTGGTCGAATAGTAAGTGCCCTCGGAAATGGCATCCGCTTCGGCAAACCCCTCGTCCACATTGCCAACTTCATTGGCAATCCGGAGGAAAACATTGTGTCCGGCGTCCTCGATGCGCGATTCAGCCCGCAACCCGGTGTGAATGACCGGGGCCCCGCCCTTCATGGCCTCCTCGGGATCAAAAACCGCCGGAAGAACCTCATAATCGATCTCCACCAACCGACAAGCCTCCTCGGCCGTGCCTTCCGATTCCGCGACCACGGCCACTACCCGTTGGCCGACAAAACGAACCACATTATCCAGCAGGTAGGTATCATCCGGATCCACATGGAAATCGTCATGGGTTGCCGTCGTGTACAACCGTCGGGGAACATCCTCCCAACTGTAAACGCCGCAGACTCCGGGGACCGCAAGAGCCTTGTCCTTGCGAATCATTTTTACCAAAGCATGCGCGTGCGGCGAACGCACGACCTTGAGGTGAAGAAGCCCCTCGACCGCGACGTCCATAGTGTACCTTGCCGTGCCTGTGACGATCGATTCCGCCAGTGGACTTTGCAAACTGGCACCGCAAACGGCACCCGCGCGGTCTTCTTCCACCGAAACCGTCCCCTTCAGGGCATCGTTGATGGCCCGATATCCGGTGCAACGACAAAGGTTGCCTTTGAGACGAAAAGCCAGATCCAGCTTGTCCTCGTTGTCGAAACTCGCCGAGGTCATGATCATTCCCGCAGTGCAAAACCCGCATTGGAACGCCTGCGCGTCTAAAAAGGCTTTTTGCATCGGATGGAGATCCCCGCCACACGAAAGCCCTTCCAGAGTGGTGACCTCGCGCCTTTCCGCGCGGAAAGCAGGAACGAGACAGCTATGAGCCGGCTTGCCGTCCAACCAGACCGTGCAGGCCCCGCAGTCGCCGCTATCGCATCCCTTCTTGACACCAAACCATCCAAGTTCGCGTACGAATGTGCGCAAGCACTGGCCGGGTCGTGGAGAATGATCGAATGTCTGTCCGTTGATGGTCGTCTTCATTGCCAAAGATCAGCTAGAAAGTTGCTCGCGGATTTGCTCGGAAAAATAATAGGTGAGATGCCGTCGATGTTCGGGTGATCCATGGGTATCTGCGAGGAATTGACCGGGAGGAATCGAGTCAATGGCCCGCCGGATCTCTTCGGAGGACGGAATGAGGGGAAAGGCAAATTGCAAGGGCCGCAAGGTGGCCGCCGTGACCGTAAGAAGAAACTCGCCATGCTCCGGGCAAAGCGTGCCGATAATCAGCACTTCGGAACGGCCGAGATGGGTCAGGGTAAACCGGCGAAAGGCATGCTTTTTTCTCAGGGCATGCCACGGGAGAGAAATCGAGCGCAACAGTTCGCCCGGCGCAAGCGTGTTCTCATGATTGCCGGTGACAAATTCCCCCACCGACTCCTGCCGTTCGCCACCGCTGCGCGGCCAAAGGGTCAGGACACCTTCGAGCGCGGTGGCCAGAGAAATCATTGGTCCGGCAGGCAGGGACATCACGATATTGCCCCCGACGGTCGCCTCGTTCCAGATCTTGAAGGAGGAGAGAAACGACCGGCAGCATTCGCTGACAAGCGGCGCAGTCGGCCAAACCGAATCGCGGGCAAAAATATCCAGTTCAACTACCCGGCAGGTGGCGGCAATTTCCAGCCCTTTCTCGGTGATGACAAGCGAAGGCCAAGCCAACGACTCGAGATCGATCAATGTGTTTGTGTGGACCTGGGGTTCCGAAAACAGCCATGTCCCGCCTGCCAGCCAAGCCCAACTGGCATGCCAATCGGTGATTTCCTCCGCACGCGCAGGCCTTTTGATTTCGCTGATCGTATTGAGATCCATGATGAAGACGCCAGACCGCCGCTGCGGGCCCCTTAGTGTGCCAACGGTTGTCTATTTCGACAACAGATTCCGTATCGACGGCCATCATTTCTCCGTCTTCTCCTGCGCGGCGCAGCGCGGGTCACTCACGCTCCCGCTCGGTGAGCGCGAAATAACGTTTAGTCTCGCTCGCAATGACACCGCTGAGAAGCAGCCTGCCGATAAGGTTGGGGATAGCCATGAGACCATTCAAGATGTCAGCCAAATTCCAAATTCTGGTACTCTGCCAGACCGACCCAGGAAAAACGGCCACCACCACAAGCATCGATAAGGAATGATCGCTTTAATTCCCACCAAACATTCGACCAATCCCATTCCTCCACTGGCCTGATGGTCTTGATTGATTCTTCCGCTTGGGTCGAAGCCCTCCGCCGGAAAGGACGCCTCGAAGTCAAGTTGGCGGTGGAGACGCTTCTCGAAGCGTACGAAGCCCAATGGTGCTCGCCCGTGCGGCTCGAAGTCCTCGGAGGAGCCCGCGCATCGGAGCGGCGAATGCTGGGAAAATTCTTCGCCGTCATCCCCTATCGACCCGGCTATGGCGGAGCCTACGCCCCGGAAGGCGGTTGAGGGCTGAGAGAAAGAACCACCTGGAGATCGATTCGATTATCCCAACGCCGTAGGCCTCTAAAAATCCCTCTGCCCCTCAACTCTCAGTCATCAGCCAGCAGCCCCCGCTCGGCTATGGCAGCACGCCCTGGGCACCCAAAATCCAATGCATCCCGGCCGCCAACCAGAGCGGAATGGTCACTAGTCCAATCAAGGAAGTGCCCAGCACCACCTGCATGGCGACGGCCACATCGCCGTCATGCGCCTTCGTCACCACGATGGGAAAAATCGCCGCCGGCATGGCCGCCTCCAAAATCAACACGGCCTTGAGTTTCTCATCCACAGGCAAAATCCACGCCGCCAACAAGATGATCAAAGGCACCACGCCAATGCGAATCGCCGAGGCCGTCAAAATGGTTTTCCCGCCCGCCCGCAAAACCGATCCCTTCAAATAATCGGCAATCAGTGCCCCGCTGAGCAAAAGCGCCACCGGCACGGCACAAATTCCCAGCATGTGAATGGTCGTGACCCCAAATCCTGGCAACCACCGGGCCGCCCCGAGGGAGTTGAGCACCAGTGCTGCCGGGATCGCGACCATCATCGGATTAATCGCCCGCCACCACTGCCGCCATTCCCCAGGGCCGGTCAGTTGCCAAAGCGCAATCGTCCAAAAAGCAATTTCCACCCCCAAACAAAACGCGAAAAGTACCCCCATCGTTTCCCGGGGAAAAAGAGCCACACAAAGCGGCAGTGGAATGTATCCGTAATTCTGAATCGAAGTGGTGAAAACAAAAGTCCTCCGCGAAACGCCTTTCGGAATCCCGGCCAAGTGGGCGCCCCACCGGGCACAAACCACCCCCGCCACCACGGACAAAAACCCCAGCATCGGGGGCAGGAGCCAATTGACAGGTCGGGTCAACGCCTCATTGCCGATGATGCTGTCGAAGGCCAGACAGGGCGCCAGCAAAACGACCACCACCCGAGTCATCGAACGATCCGCCTCCACCGACAGTACGCCCCCCTTGCGCATGAGATAACCAATCCCCATGACCACAAAAATGGGGACCACAATCTGAAGCAGGAAAAAGAAATGGGAAAGCATTGGGGAAGTTTTAAATGGTCAGCCTTAAGTTTTAAGCGGGGATTTTTCTCCATTCCGAACTTCGTCTTCCTTTGCGGCCTTTGCGTGAGGCCTCTTCTTCCTTTCCACCCTTCTCATCCTTTGCGTGATGCATTTTCTGATTCTGGAAAATTTCAGGCAAAGACCATTCGGCAGACGATGATGGCGGCGACTACTCCGGTCAGGTCTGCCAAGAGCCCCGCCGGCACGGCATGACGGGTACGTTTGATTGCCACCGATCCGAAATAAACTGCGATGACATAAAAAGTGGTCTCGGTGCTTCCCATAATGGAACCGGCCATCCGGCTGATGAGGCTATCCGGTCCACCCGCTACCCCCCCGGCCTGAATTAATTCGATAAAAATCCCGTTGGCCCCGCCGCCACTGAGCGGACGCATCAAAACCAAAGGCATCAATTCGGAGGGGAATCCGATGGCCGCCAATGCTGGTCCAATCGCACTTGTGATCATGGCAATGCCCCCCGCAGCCCGGAACATTCCCACCGCCACCAAAATGGCGACCAGGTAGGGAATGATGCGAATGGCCACATGGAACCCTTCCTTGGCACCCTCGACAAATTCCTCATAGACCGGCAGGCGTTTCATGGCCGCAAAGAGGGGAAAAAATGAGAGCAAAAAAGGAACCGCCAAGAGAGAAATCGCTTCCGCGCACGCCGCCACAAAAGCTCCGGGGCTATCCGGCGCAGACCGCTGGATTGTCACCACCGCAAAGGCGACAAAACAACCCAAATAAACCCCCAGCACCGGGGAGGCCCAAGGGGCCATGGGAAGATCGGCGGGCTCCGCCCACGGCTCCGGCTCGATTTTGGTCGCCTCCGGCTCGGAACGCTCGGAGGCAGCAGAAACCGGCCCCAAGCGATAGCCGGGCAGTTTTTCCAAAAATTTCGCTGCCGAGATCCCGACGATGGTCGAACAGAGCGTCGCCAGAAAGGCCGTGCCAATGATGGCGGTGGGATCCCGCGCTCCCGCCGCCGCCATGAATGCCACCGTGCTGGCCGGCACCAACTGGATCGAACTCGTATTGATGGCCAGAAAGGTACACATCGCATTCGAAGCCACTCCCGGCCGGGGATTGAGCGACTCCAAATCCTGCATCGCCCGTAGTCCCAGCGGAGTTGCCGCATTGCCCAACCCGAGCATATTGGCCGCCATGTTCATAAGCATGGAACCCATGGCCGGATGATCCGCCGGCACATCGGGAAACAGTCGAGTCATCAGAGGACGCAAAGCCCGGGCCAAAATTTGAATCAGCCCGGCCTTTTCGGCCAGACGCATGACTCCCAACCAAAGGGCGATCAGGCCGATGTAGGGAATGGCAATGTTCACCACGGCCATCTCGCAGGATTTGAAGGCAGCTTTAGTCACCACATCCAACTGGCCGGTAAATCCCCCCAGAAGAACGGCGACCACCACAAGTCCCAGCCAGATCCAATTCAACATAAAGGCGGATTTGTCGCACGCAATGCCCTGCCGCGGCAAAGACATTTTGCTGGGGACCATACGCGCCACTGCGTGTTCTCGCCGGCGCCCCCCAACCTCCGAGCTGGGCAAATCCGCCCTAATCCGTTATTTCGCCCAAGTGATTGTTTTTCTGATCCGACGACTGACCGCCTTGGTGGCGGTACTTTTCTGTGTCGTCACGATCACTTTTTTTCTCATGCGCCTCTCCCCCGGGGGGCCCTTTGACTCCGAACGCAAGCTCACCCCCGCGATTGAAAAACAGCTCCTAGCCAAGTACCAACTGGATGGCCCCCTGCATGAACAATACTTTGGCTACCTGAAGGATCTTCTCCGTGGCGATCTCCGGGATTCGACCAAATACCGCAACCGCAGCGTGGCGGAAATTCTCGCCCAAACCCTTCCTGTCACCATCACTCTCGGGAGTCTGGCCTTCGTTCTGGCCGTCATTGGCGGCGTCGTGCTGGGAGTGACCGCCGCGGCGGGATGGGGCACTTGGAAGGATACCCTCGCGATGCTCATGGCGCTCTCGGCCATTTCGCTTCCCGCTTTCATTGTCGGTCCGATCCTTATTCTTATTTTCAGCCTCTGGCTCGGCTGGTTGCCCGTAGGAGGCTGGGGATATCCCGCCGCCATGGTTCTTCCCGCGCTCACTTTGGCCGCGCCGTATGTCGCCTACATCGCCCGTCTGCTCCGCGGCAGCATGATCGAAACTCTGGGCAGCGACTTCGTCCGCACCGCCCGGGCCAAGGGATTGCCGGAACAGGTGGTCCTCTATAAACACGCGCTCCGCGTCGCCATCCTCCCGGTCGTCTCGTTTCTTGGCCCCCTCGCCGCGCATTTGCTCACCGGTTCAATCGTCGTCGAAACTATTTTCCACATCCCCGGGGCGGGCGGTTTTTTTGTTAATTCCATCCTCAACCGGGACGGATTTCTTCTCAGCGGCGTCGTCATCGTTTATTGCACCCTGCTCGTTCTTTTCAATCTTGCGGTGGACATCATTCACACTCTGCTCGACCGGAGGATTCGTCTCGATGGGTGATCCCACTCCGATGCGAAAATTCCTCGCCCGTCCGGTGGCCCGGATCACCCTGGGGCTCCTCGGTCTGATTGCGATCGCCACGATCATTGGTCCGGAAGTCCTCCCCGCTTCCTATGCCGAGCCGAGCCCGCTCTCCTTTGCCCCGCCGTCGGTCTCCCACCCCTTCGGCACAGATCTCAATGGCCGGGATGTCCTCTACCGGGTCTTGCTCGGGGGCCGCATCTCTCTTCTGGTCGGACTCTGTGGAGCCTTGGTTAGCTTAGGCATTGGCACGACCTACGGCCTCATTGCCGGGTATGCGGGCGGGCGCGTCGATGAAATCATGATGCGGGTGGTGGATGTTTTTTATTCCGTTCCCCGGCTCATCTTCATTCTCATTTGTATCAATGCCTTCAATGCCCAGCTGCAACACCTCGCGGCGGCCTGGGGCTGGGATTGGCTCATCTCCTCCTCCCGCATCGCTATCCTGATCATCTCTCTCGGCGTCATCGAATGGCTGACCCTCGCCCGAATCGTCCGCGGGCAAACTTTGAGCCTGAAAAACCGGGCCTTTGTCACCGCCGCCAAAGGCCTCGGCCAATCGCATCCCGTGATTCTCTTCCGCCACATCCTTCCCAACCTCTCCGGCGTGATCTTGATCTACCTCACCCTCACGATCCCAGCGGTGATCATCGATGAATCGTTTCTGAGCTTTCTGGGACTCGGCGTGCAAGCACCCGAAGCCAGTTGGGGCTCCCTCCTCGCCGACGGTGCGGGAGCCCTCAATCCTGTGCGAATCCGCTGGTGGCTGGTCGTCTATCCCGCCGCCGCCATGGCCCTCACCCTCCTCGCCCTCAACTTTCTCGGCGATGCCCTCCGGGATGCCTTGGATCCCAAGCGCTCCTCCTAGCCTCATCCGTAATCAACCTGTTGCGAGGGTTTTTGGAGGGACCTCGGCCCCGGCGCCCGGGACGGTTCCCCAGACCTCGGGGCCGAGGTCCCTCCCTGACCATTTCCCCACCTTATCCTTAAACGAGTGCCATTCGGTCCAAGCCCGGCGCGTCACTCGCCGACAGGCAGCGTGCGCAAATAAAGCTGCAGCTTTTCGATCAGGAAATCGATTTCCTCATCGGAAAGCGTGAAGGGAGGAGAAAAAGACAAGACCGCCCCCCCCATGCCGCCACCAAGGAGGATGAGACCATCTCCGAGGGCCCGAATCATCATGGCCACCGCCAGTTCACCGAAGGGTCGCCCGTCCTTGCGGACGAGTTCCATTCCCAGCATGGCTCCCACCCCCCGCACGTCACCAATATGGGGAGAATCGAGGCTCCGCAGAGCTGCTTTCAATTTCCTTCCCACCTCGCCGGCCCGGCGAGCGGTTTCGGGTTTGCGATGTTCCCCGATGGCCGCCAGGGCCATGGCGCAACCGAGCGGATTTCCCAACATCGTGCTGGTATGCAGGGCCTCTCCTTGCGAACGCGGCCAGGCATCCATCACCTCGGCCCGCCCCACGCAGGCGGCCAGGGGAAACCCATTGGTCAACGCTTTACCCAGGCAAATGATATCGGGGATGACGCCAAAATGTTCGCAGGCAAAGAATTTTCCGGTGCGATGGAATCCGGTGTAGATCTCGTCGGCGATGAGAAGAATTTTCTCCTCATCGCAAATGCGCCTCAGGAGGGGCAAAAATTCTTGGGGAGGAACAATCTCGCCTCCCCGGCCCTGGATGGGTTCGACCACCAGACAGCCAATCTCATGATCAGCAATCGCCGTCCGAATCGCCTGTTCGATGGTCGCCAAACAATTCGTGGAACACTGCGGAAAAGGATCGCCTTCGAGGCGCGTTTCCTCCCGACACTCCCAGGGACATCGGTAACAACCCGGAAAGGGAACTTCGACTCCAAACGTTCCGATTTGAGCCGCAAAGGGCTTGCGAAAATACGGCAGACCTCCCGCCGCTAAGGCTCCATATCCCAAGCCGTGGTACCCTCCGGAAAAATAGATTACGCCGGGCTTTCCCTTGGACATTACCGCCGTCTTCAAGGCCGCCTCGACCGCCTCCGAACCCGAATTGGCCAGGATCGTCCGCCCGATTCCCGCCCCCCAGCGCTCAAAAGTCACCGCACTCAATTCCTCACAAAGCCGGGCCTTGCCCACGGCCGGGTGCACATCGCCCATGGCATGAAGGAGCTGGCCGGCTTGAGTGGTGAGCGCATCCCGCACCTTCGTCGCAGAATGCCCGAGCCCGCTGACCGCAAAGGCCGCCGTCAAATCGAGAAACCGATTCCCATCCGCATCCCACACGTTGCTGCCCTCGGCCCGTTCCCAAAACACCGGGAACTCGTCGGTCATCCAGGTCACATCCCGGGCCTCGTATTTGGCCAGCTTGCCAGCCAATTCCCGCGAACGGGGACCGGGAACAGGAGTGAGAATCTCAGGCAACATGGGAAATCTTGTTCTCCAGCGGACCTTCGGCCCGCCGATACATCCCGCCAAAGAAGGCGAGCGGCCTCCAGATGAAAAGCAAATTTCCCACCCGACTCCCGCCGCAAAAACTTGGCGACCGCCCTCAGACCCGATACAATCAACGCTTATGCCTCGCCGTGTCGTCAAAATTGGCCGCCAAACTTTGGGCGGCAAGAAGCTCCTCTTCATCCTGGGACCTTGCGTGATGGAGACACCCGCTTTCACCCGCCGGATGGCCAAGAAATTGCATGCTATCTGTGACGACGCCGGCGTGAACTTTATCTTCAAGGCTTCCTACGACAAAGCAAACCGAACCTCGGTGGCCTCGTTTCGCGGCACCGACGTGCGGGACGGCTGCAAACTCCTGTCCGACATCGGCGGAGAATTCGGGGTTCCCGTCACCACCGACGTCCACTCGCCCGACGAGTTGGAGGTCGCCGCCCAAAGCATCGATTTGATCCAAATCCCTGCCTTTCTCTGCCGCCAGACCGACCTGATCCTTGCCGCCGGGGCCTGCGGGCGGGTCATTAATGTGAAAAAAGGCCAATTCCTCGCACCCTGGGATGTGAAAAACATCGCTAAGAAACTCGATACCACCGGAAAATGTTCCTACTTTTTCACCGAACGGGGCACTTCCTTCGGGTACAATAATCTTGTGGCCGACATGCGCTCGATTTTCTGGATGCAACAAATGAATTATCAGGTAATTTTCGACGCCACCCACTCCGTGCAACGACCCGGCGGGGCAGGCGACCGGACCGGTGGCGATGGCGAATTGGCGCCCGTCCTGGCCCGCGCTGCCGTCGCCGCCGGTTGTGACGGCGTCTTTATCGAAACCCATGAAAATCCCGCGAAAGCCCTTTCTGACGGCCCCAACCAAATCCCCCTACGGGCCTTATCTCCCCTTCTCCGCCAACTTTCCCGCCTCCGTCATGAGATTCTTCGCTAGCCTTCTCCTTCTCGGCGCCATCCTGGCCGCCCCGACCGGCCTCCATGCCGAGGCCGTTTCGCCGTCCCCCCACGCCAAGCCCGGTCAAGCCGAGGTCAAAGCCAGCCCGGAAGCGGACAAAAATTCCGCGAAGGAAAAAAACCCCGACGACGACGCATTTGATATCCCCGTTCCCATTGGTCCTCCGATCAAAGGGCTCAAAGTCCCGCACTACGATGATGAAGGCAACCTCATGTTTCTCTTCGATGCCGCTGTCGCCCGGAAAGTCGATGAAGGTCACATCGAAATGGAAAACCTGAAAATTGATGCCTATTCTGACGACGGAAAGAAATTTTACATTGAAATGCCTGCTGCCGTTTTTAATTTGGAAACCCGCATCCTTGCCGGAGACGAAAAAGTTCTTGTTCGTCGGGAAGACTTCGAAATTTTGGGAGATGCCGGCGAATTTAACACCAAAACCCGCTTCGCAAAAATCACCGGCAAGGTAAAAATGACGATCTTCAGTACGGATAGCCTCGAAAAACCATGAACCGCCCACTTCTCACTACCACCCTGTGCCTCATCGCCAGCCTCAACCTGTTGCCTGCCGCTCCTGGCGATGCCAGCCCAACGATGAATCCCGGCACCGCGGAGACCAAAAAATCCACCAACCCCTTCGGCTTCGGCGACTTGGGTTCGGATCGACCCAAGGACGCTCAAACTGTCATCACGGCCCAAAAGGAAGCCACCTTCGATAATACAGCCAACATGGCCACCTTCGAAGGCAACGTGGTGGTGAAAGACCCGCAATTCACCCTCTTTTGCGAACGGCTCGTCGTCACTCTGGGGAAGGACCGCAAGGGCATGGAGCAGGTCGATGCGATTGGCAAGGTCATCATCGTACAAGAAAACAAAAATCCCGACGGAGAAAGCGTCAAATCCACCGGCCGAAGTGGAAAGGCCGTCTATCGCCCCGAATCTGGTGACATTACCCTCTCCGAATCGCCTTCGATCCAAAGTGGAATTAACATGCAGATCGGTGATGCCAGCACCATCATGATCCTTAATCGCAACGGGAAATCCAAAACCATCGGCCCTAGCAAAACAACGATTGTGGACAACAGCGCGCAAGCCCAGCAATGACAACCGAAGCCCCTTCTCCCGCCCGCACCGTCTTCTCCGACAAGGACGAACCACTTCTGCGGACGGACAAACTCGTCAAAATCTATGGCGGGCGTTCCGTCGTCAACGGAGTGGACATCAATGTCCGCCGAGGTGAAATCGTCGGTCTCCTCGGCCCGAACGGGGCGGGGAAAACCACCACCTTCTATATGATCGTCGGCTTGGTTCGTCCCAATAGTGGCACGGTCTTTTTTGAAAATCGCGACATCACGGGCATGCCCATGTTTCGTCGCGCCCGGGAAGGTATGGGCTACTTGCCTCAGGAGGAATCGATCTTCCGCAAGCTCACGGTGGAAGAAAATATCATGGCCATCCTGGAAACGACCAAGATGAACAAAAAAGAGCGCAAACACCGCTGCGAAGAATTGCTCAGCCAGTTTGGGATCGAACATATCGCCAAGAACACCGCCCTCACGCTTTCGGGTGGTGAAAAACGCCGCCTGACTATTGCCCGCTCGCTCGTGACCAATCCCAACCTGCTCATGCTTGATGAGCCTTTCAGCGGCGTGGATCCCATCGCAGTCTATGACGTTCAGCAAATCATCCAGGACCTTCGCGCCCAAGGTCTCGCCATCCTGATCACGGATCACAATGTCCGCGAAACCCTCAACATCGTGGACCGCGCCTATCTGATCTTTGAAGGCCGGGTCGAAAGCCAAGGCACGAAGGACTTTCTCCTCAACGATCCCATCAGTCGGAAACTCTACCTCGGCGAGAACTTCCAAATGTAGGCTTTCAGATGAAGGTAATTTGCTACGTCACAAGCATCAGCGCGGTCGCATCTCCGATAAGTGCAAAGACGCATCTTCACGGGAGCGTGGGCGTCCCGCCCGCTTTCCGAACCAAGCGGGCGGGACGCCCACGCTCCTTTGGTTTGCACTTTTCGGAGATGCGCCCCATCAGCGCGGTCGGAGAAGACTCCCCCGCGCTCTGGTCCGGATGCCTGCACCGCCCACCTCACGACGGCTCCCATCCGCGATGAAACCCATCTCCCACCGCGTCGCCCACATCACCGTGGGGCATTTTTATGCCAACCACGCCAAGACGCTAGGGCTGAGGTTGGAAGGAGCCTCCTGCGGGCTCAATCGTAAAATTCGCGAGCCCACCATCAATCGTCCCGGCCTCGCCCTGAGCGGATTTTACAGCTACTTCGCCGGCAAACGGATCCAGATTTTCGGCTCGGCCGAGATGAGTTATCTCCGCAGCCTCGAGCCGGCGGTCCAGAAATCCCGGCTCCGCGAGCTTCTATCCCGCAACATTCCCTGCCTCGTCATTGCCCGCAATGCCGTCCTCCCTCCCGTTCTCCTGGAATTGGCGGCGGAAAAAGAGATTCCCATCTTCCGTTCGCCCATGATCACGATGAAGTTCATGAATGCGGCCACCATCGCGCTGGAACTCGATTTTGCCCCTTCCACCGAGGAATACGGCAGCATGGTGGACATCCAAGGCATCGGCACCATCATTCGAGGCGACAGCGGCATCGGCAAAAGCGAATGCGTCCTCTCTCTCATTGAACGAGGCTATAGCCTCGTCAGCGATGACATCACCAAGATCCGTTCCGTCGAGGGGCGTGAGCTCGTGGGGACGTCCCCCGAGATGACCCGCTTCCACATGGAAGCCCGTGGACTCGGCATCATCGACATTAGCGCCATGTTTGGCGTCGGCAGCGTTCGGTCCGAAAAACGGGTCGATTTTGTGGTCACCCTGAAAGAGTGGGAGGAAATTGAACACATCGACCGCATCGGGCTCGATGGCGAAACCTATAAAATTCTCGGAATGAAGATCCCCCATGTCACCATTCCCGTCCGCAAGGGGCGCGATCTCAGCCGACTGGTGGAAGTCGCCGCCCTTGACCAAAAGCTAAAAAGCATGGGAAAAAATAGTGCGGAAGAGTTTAATCAACGATTACTGTTAAAAATGAACGACCGCCGCACCCTTTAATTTCTCATGGGACTCCTTTCACGCAAAAAACCAACTGACACCGCTCTCCAAATCACCAAGGAGATCGTGATCCAGAACCGGAACGGACTTCACGCGCGCCCCGCGGCGATGTTTGTCAAAATTTCCAGCCGGTTCCATGCTGAAGTCTGGGTCGAGAAGGACGGGGAACGCGTCAATGGCAAGAGCATCATGGGCCTCATGATGTTGGCCGCGGGCAAGGGATCCAAACTCCAAATCATCGCCGAAGGCGCCGACGCGGAAAGGGTCGTGGCGGAAATCGAGAATCTGGTCCAAACCCGCTTCGGCGAAGAATAGCCGGAACACCGGGCAAGGTGGAACTTGCCTGCGTCCGAACCAGCCTCCTCCACGATTTGCCTGGCCCGATCAATCCTCCGCGAGCAGAGCGACCAACTCCGCCTCACTGAGAATCTGCACCCCGAGCTTGCGCGCCTTGTCGAGCTTGCTCCCCGCTTCGTCCCCGGCGAGGACATAGGTCGTTTTTTTGCTCACGCTTGCGGAGACGGTACCCCCGGCCTGACGAATTTTTTCCGCCACTTCATCGCGCGAAACGCTGAGGGTTCCGGTCAACACCCAAATCGTTCCTTTCAGCGGTCCCTCACCGTTGGCGGCGTGGGGATCGGCTTCTCCAAAATTTAAACCGGCTTGCCGAAGCTTCTCCAGCAAGGCGATCACCTTCGGGTTCTCAAACCATCGCCGGATGCTTGCGGCCATAATGCTGCCCACATCCTCGGTGGTCTGCAAATCTTCCTCGGTGGCAGCGGCCAACACATCGAGGGTCCGATAACGCTCGGCCAGTTTGCGCGCAGCGGTCGCGCCGACGTGAAGGATTCCGAGCCCGAAGAGCAGACGCCAGAGCGGACGCCCCCGGCTGGCTGCGATGCCCGTCAGTAAATTGGCTGCGCTTTTTATCCCCACCCGCTCAAGAGCCTCCAGGCTTTCGGCCTTCAGATCGTAGATGGCGGTCAAATCCAAAACGAGCCCGGCTTCGACCAATTGCCCAACCATCCGCTCGCCCAGGCCTTCGATATCCATCGCGCCCCGGCTGGCAAAGTGTTCGAGTCGGCGGCGCAACTGCGCCTGACAGGAGGGATTCGCGCACCGCACCGCCACCTGGCCCTCCTCCCGCCCGACGGGTCCCCCGCAGGACGGACATTGGGTCGGCATGACAAAGGGTGTCTCGGTCCCATCGCGTGCTTCTTTGAGGACTGCGACCACGGCGGGAATCACTTCCCCGGCTTTTTCGATCAAGACATGATCGCCCACCCTGATGTCCTTGCGATGAATCTCTTCCTCATTATGCAAAGTGGCCCGGCTGACCCGACTGCCGCTCACGACGACGGGGTCGAGTTCCGCCACGGGAGTCAGCACCCCGGTGCGTCCGACCTGAATGGTGATTTCCCGCAAGCGGGTTTGCGCCCGTTCCGGTTCGTATTTGTAGGCCATGGCCCAGCGGGGAGCCTTCGAGGTGAAACTCAATTTTTCGCGCTGGGCGAGGAGATCCGCCTTGAGAACTGCCCCATCGGTCTCATAGGGGAAATCATGGCGAATCTCCCCCAGTTCCCGAATGGCGGCAACCGCTTCCTCGACCGTCTCCGCGTTCCAGATTTTATCCGGCCCCGGAAAGCCCCACGCTCGCAGCATGTTCAAAAACTCACTTTGCGTCTTCACTTCACTGCCTTCGAACGCCCCGAACCCGTAAAACAGGGCCTGCAACCCCCGCTTTGCCACCAGGCGGGAGTCGAGTTGCTTCAGCGATCCCGCCGCGGCATTGCGGGGATTGGCAAAGGCCGGCAACCCGGCTTCATCCCGCTCTTCATTGATCTCCGCAAAGCGTTTTTTGGGAAGATAGACCTCACCTCGAATTTCCATCCGAAGAGGAAACCGGCCCATCAGTCGCTTGGGAATGGCCGCAATGGTCCGGATATTCTCGGTCACATCGTCCCCCCGGGTACCATCGCCCCGGGTGGCCGCACGCACGAGACGCCCCCCTTCGTACAGCAGGGAAATTGCCACCCCGTCGATCTTGAGTTCAATCGTGAGCGGGATTTTTTCGCCCGGCAGCAATTTCTGGATGCGCTGAACGAAATCGGCCACCTCCTCCTCGGAATACGTATTGTCGAGGCTCTGCATGGGCACGAGATGGGACACCGACTCGAAAGCCTCGAGTGGCGTTCCACCCACCCGCTGGGTGGGCGAATCGCCCACCACCAGCTCCGGGTGATTTGCCTCCAGTTCCTGCAATTCACGCAAGAGCGCGTCGAATTCCTGATCCAAAATCTCAGGAACCGCCTGCTCGTAATAGAGCTGGTTGTGGCGCCCGATCTCGTGGCGGAGTTCAGGAATTCGTTTTTCGGGAGATGATTTTGACATGGATAAAAATAAAGCCGAGGACACCCGCTAGGCTTCCCAAAAGATCCGCCATCCAATCCCCGAGATCCGCTCCGGAGCGCCCCGGGGTGAAGAGTTGATGCAATTCATCGCCCGCCCCGACGGTCGCCATTGCCACCAGCGCCACCAAAACCACCACGCCGTGCCGCCAGGCAAAATACGTCCGCAAACTCCAAGCCAACAAAAATCCACCTCCCAGAAAATAGGCAAAATGCGCCACCTTATCCGCGAAGGGAATCAGGGGTAGCGACACATCGCTTCCAGGGAGAGAAGACAAAATCCACAAGCCGAGGAACCACAAAAGCAACAGGCCTCCCGGCATCCCTTGAGCGGCCCGAATCGGTTTCATGGACGATGAACCAACGAAAAAACGCGGCAGGCTCTTTGGGCGCCTGATACCATTGGCTCAAGCCATCCGCAGGTCCGCATCGATCCCTTCCGGACCATTCCCGCTCGCAGCATCTCCGCTACCCGACTTCCTTTTCCAGGCGCTCGCTCAACCACTGTTTGATCATGCTCTGGTAATTGAGATACCGGGAGCGTGCCATCCGCTTGATCCGGGCTAGCATCCGAGGGTCAAACCGCAAAGTGATCGTGACCGAATCCCGCGTGTCGGTCTTAAGCATCGAACCGTTCATCAACCTCGACTCAAGGGACGTTTTTTTCCAAAACTCGGCCTCTTCTTCTTCGCTGGAAAAACGAGGGACATCTGCCCATTTGGTTATTACATTCATGGGTCAGTTGATCAAATCTGCGGTTTTACGTTCAAAAAATGCGTTCTCCGCTTCGGTCATCGGCCGAGCCAGAATGATCCGGTAGCGTTTACCATCCGTCCAAAAAACGTTGAAAATGGCCCGCCCGGAAATGGATTTCCCCAAAATAAAGTATCGGGCCTCACTGGCGGGCACATCGTCGGTATCCGGCAGGAGCCGGATGCTGAAAGGATCTTCAAAAGTCTCCTCCACTTCCTTGGCCGTCACCCCATCAAGGTTTTCGGGTTCGTTGATCCAGTCAAATTCCATGAGATAATCTCCCGGTTACTTTTCCGCTTCGGCCGCAGGCTGAATGAGTTCGATCTCGTAGCCCTCGGGCGCATCGACGAAGGCGAGGGCGGACCCATTGGAACTGTGATGCGGGCCATCGCTAAGCGGATAACCAAGCGCAGAAGCATGCCGGGCAAAAGCCTCCATGTCCTCGACCTCAAAGGCCAGATGAGTCAGATCCGGACCGACTTGGACCGGACCGCTTTCGTCAAACTTGCAAATTTCGATCAATTCCTCGCTGCCGGGGGCCTTAAAAAACACCAACTGGGAGCCACGACCGCTCGTATGCCGCTTCACTTCCTCAAGTCCCAAAACGTCCTTGTAAAAACTGACGGTCTTTTCCAAATCAGTCACCCGATAGCGGGTGTGGAGCAACTTTTTGACCATATCCCTACAGAGTAATCACAAAGCCAGGGCTTTGTCTAATAACAAAACGGCCGCTCAATTTGACGGGGCGCATCTTCAAGGGAGCGTGGACGTCTCGCCCGCTTTTCGAACCAAGCGGGCGGGATGCCCACGCGCCTTTGGTTTGCACTTTTCAGGCATGCGCTCAAACCAAGCTATTTGGCCAAATCATCCGGAATTTCCTGTTCTTTTCCTTGGAAAAACATCACACTTCGGGCGTCACCCCTTCCCCCTTAAATCACCATGCCCACACTAGCCACTGAAGTTGATGGATTGAAGTTCAAGAACCCTTTCGTGATTGCCTCCGGCCCTCCCGGAACCAATCTCAATGTGATCAATCGAGCCTTCCGCGAAGGCTGGGGCGGCGTCATCGCCAAGACGGTCAGCCTCGACTCCACCAAGGTGGTCAATGTGACCCCCCGCTACGGCAAGCTTCACGCCAATGACAAAAAGGAAGTCATCGGTTGGGAGAACATCGAATTGATTAGCGACCGGCCGTTTTCGATTTGGCTGGAGGAATTCAAGAAGGCCAAAGATACCAACCCCGATGGCATTCTTATTGCGTCCATCATGGAAGAATACAACCGGGACGCCTGGATCGAGATTGTCGAGCGCTGTCAGGACGTGGGCGTGGACGCCTTCGAACTCAATTTCTCCTGCCCCCATGGACTGCCGGAGCGCAAGATGGGAGCGGCCATGGGTCAAGATCCCGACATCCTGAGCGAAGTCTGTGGCTGGGTCACGTCCGCCGCCAAGATTCCCGTCTGGGCAAAAATGACCCCCAACATCACCCACATCGAAGACCCTGCCCGAGCGTCTCTTGCTGCGGGCTGCCAGGGCGTCGCCGCCATCAATACGATTCGCAGCGTGATCGGAGTCAATCTGGAAACTCTCCGTCCCGAACCCAGCGTGGAAGGATACACGACCCCAGGCGGGTATTCCTCCAAAGCCGTCCGACCCATCGCCCTCCGGATGTGCATGGAACTGGCTCAGTTAATTAAGAAGGAATTCCCCGGCCGCACCCTCTCCGGGATGGGCGGAGTGGAAACCGGCGAGGACGCCGCCCAGTTCATTCTTCTCGGGTCGGATACCGTCCAGGTGTGCACCGGGGTCATGAAATTTGGCTACGGCATGGTCAAAGATCTCTGCGAAGGACTGCTCGGCTTCATGGAATCCCACAACTTCGAGACCCTCGGGGATTTCAAAGGGCACAGCCTCGATTATTTCACCACCCACGCCGATCTTGTGAAACGTCAACAGGCACGTAAGGCCGCCCAAAAAGCGGCTGAGCAAGACAAGATGGTCAAAGCCGACGGCGAATGGAGCGGGGATGATTTTGTCAAACAATCCAACGATCTCGCAAGATAGTCATTGGTCATTTCAGAATAAACGGCAAGGGCCCGCCACCCGCCATCACTTTCCACTTTCCCTTTTCCACTTTCACTCGCGGCGAAGCCGCGCCTCTCCCATGACCCCCTGCCCTGCTTTTATCAATGGAGAGTGGCTTAATCAAAAGTCGCTCGCTTCCACCCCGGTTTACAACCCTTCCAGCGGCGAAGTCATTGCCGAATGTCCGGCGGGAGGCGCCAAGGAAGTCAACGCGGCCGTAGCGGCCGCTCAAGCCGCCTTTCCGAGCTGGCGGGAAACTCCCCCGGTCGAGCGGGCCCGACTTTTTTTTCGCTATCGGCAATTGATTGAGGAGAACTTCGATCCGCTTTGCCAATCCGTAAGCCGCGAACATGGCAAGACCCTGGCGGAAGCCCGGGGGAGCGTTTATCGCGGTCTGGAAAATGTCGAATACGCCTGCGGCATCCCCACCCTCCTGATGGGTGATACGCTGGAAAATCTGGCCCGCAACGTTGATTGCGAAACCTCCCATCAGCCCCTCGGGGTCTGCGTCGGGATTACTCCCTTCAATTTTCCGGCTATGGTGCCCTTATGGATGTTTCCGCTTGCTCTCGCCTGCGGCAACACGTTTGTCCTCAAGCCAAGCGAAAAAGTCCCTCTCACTGCGGTGCTGTTAATTGAACTACTGGAAAAAGCCGGCCTCCCCAAAGGCGTGCTCAATTTGGTCCACGGCGGTCGCGAGTGTGTGGACACCCTCCTCACCCACCCCGACGTGCAGGCCATTTCCTTCGTCGGCTCCACGCCGATCGCAAAGCACATTTATGAAACCGGCACCCGGAGCGGAAAGCGGGTCCAAGCCAATGGCGGCGCCAAAAACTACATTGTCGTCATGCCCGATGCCGATGTTCCCAAAACCGTCGAGGCCCTTTCGGCCGCCGCCTTCGGGTGTGCGGGACAACGCTGCATGGCAGGCTCGACCGCGATCACGGTGGGTGCAGCCGCGCAATTCATTCTTCCCTCCCTGATCGAAGCGGCCCGGGGAATCGCCGTGGGCCCCACCGACCGGGCCCAGCAACCCGACATGGGACCGCTGATTACGGCCCAACATCGGGACCGCGTATTGGAACTCGTCGCTGGCGGCGAAAAAGAAGGCGCCAAGGTGGTTTGTGATGGACGGGGAGTGAGGATCCCCGAGGCCCCGGGAGGATTTTATATCGGAGCCACCATCGTCGATCAGGTCGCGGCGGAAATGACCCTGGCCCGCGAGGAAGTTTTCGGGCCGGTGCTCAATGTCATGCGGATGGATGATCTCGATCAGGCCATCGCCCTGGCCAATGCTTCCGCCTATGGGAATGGAGCCGCCATCTTCACCAACAGCGGAGCCGCCGCCCGAGAATTCAAATACCGGGTCAAAGCCGGCATGGTCGGCATCAATGTCGGCGTGCCCGCCACCATGGCCATGTTCCCCTTCACCGGATGGGATGCCTCATTTTTTGGGGACCTCCACCTTCAAGGCAAGGAAGCGGTCCAATTTTACACCCGACAAAAAGTCACCACCAGCCGCTGGTTCGGCGGTCATGTCGAAGACGTCTGGAGAAAGTAGAGAACCGATAAGCCAGAAAGACTCACGCGGAGGCGCGGAGGCGCGGAGAGGGCATTGGATTTAAGTCTTTGAAAACTCGACGCGGAATGGAAGCTGCGGGAACGCAGCGGAGTCTTTCGGCTTCCTCCCTTGTCGCTCCGCGCCTCCGCGTGAAAATGATCCCGCCTCAGTCCGTGGAGACCTTGAGTTCCGCCAGAATGCGGTTGAGGTCGTCGTTGCCGTAGTATTCGATCGTGATCGTGCCTTTTTTCTCTCCATGGTGAACGACCACCCGCGTCGCCAAACGTTCGGTGAGGAGGTTCTCAACCCGCGAAACGGCTGGAGATTTTTTGGCACCCGAAACCACCCGACCGCCGGATGAGGATCTTCCTGGCGAATTCGCGTGTTGGGCAACCATTTTTTCCGCCGCCCGGACCGAGGCCCCTAGGCGAATGATCCGGTCAGCGATCAGTTGCTGTTCTTCGGCCGACTTGAGAGAAAGAAGGACTTTGGCGTGACCAACCGAAAGTTGGTTTTGTTTCACCATACTGCGGATGTCCGGATGCAAATCGAGCAGGCGCACGGCATTGGCGACCGAGGCCCGGCTTTTCCCCACCCGTTTAGAAATTTCTTCTTGGGTAAGTTTAAAGTCCCGATGCAGGCGCTGATAAGCGACCGCTTCTTCAATGGGATTGAGGTCCTCCCGCTGCAAGTTCTCGATCAGGGCCAGTTCGAGCACCTCCCGATCGGTGGCTTCCCGGACGATGGTGGGAGCCTCGGTCAGTTTCAACTCCTGGGCGGCCCGCCAGCGACGCTCGCCGGCGATCAGTTCGTACTTGTCCCCCACCCGCCGAACGATCAGGGGTTGGATGATGCCCTGCTCCCGAATACTCTCGACCAACTCCTGCAGGTTTTCGCTCCGAAATTCCTCCCGGGGTTGGAACGGGCTGGGAACAATCCGGTCCAAAGAAAGCGTTTGGATGCGTTCGCCCAGTTCCTCAACCGGGGCGGGAGCCGCCACCCGGGAATTGATCAAGGCGCCGAGTCCTTTGCCAAGTGCTGATTTTGCCATGCGAATGAGTGGGATAAAGAGGTTTTACGTGACGGGGAAAATGAGGTGGGGTGGGCAAGATGAACGCAGGACACCGGGGATTTGGCAATGACACTCTTTGAGAACCTTGCGCTCTGCTTGGACGATGTACCCCGCGACGGGCCCAGGCAGATGGCGCTCGACGAGGCCCTTCTCGAGTCCGTGACTCTCCCCACCCTCCGGGTCTATCGCTGGGACGGCCCGGCGGTCTCGCTGGGTTGCTCTCAATCTCTCGCCGCAGTCCGGGGCCTTTATCCCCACCTCCCCCTGGTGCGGCGCTGGACCGGCGGCGGGATCGTCGAACACCTGGGCGACTGGACCTTTTCCCTCATTGTGCCAACCAGGGAGACCTTGGCGGCTCTTCGACCGACGGAAACCTACCGCCGCATCCACGAGGCTCTGCGGCTTGCCCTCGGGCAACTCGGCCTCGTGACCCGCCTCGTGCAAGCAGACGATACCCGGCCCGGCGCGGCTTGTTTTTCCGCGCCCGCCCTCCATGACATCCACAACGCCCAAGGAGAAAAACTCTGCGGAGGCGCGCAACGCCGCACTCGCCGGGGGTTTCTCCACCAGGGAAGCATCCAGCAGGTGGCGGTGCCGGAGGGCTTTGGCCGGCGGGTGGCCGAGACCTTGGCTTCCAAAATCACCACCCCGGCCGTGGAGGCCCTCCCGACCGAGCGGGCCGAATTCCTCAGCCGGGAAAAGTATGCCGCGCGCGCCTGGACCGAAAAGATTCTCTAAGTTCAAGCGGCTCCGCGCAGGTATTGTCCGGGTACCGCACGCGGCTCGCGTGCATGGCCCGGCGGCTCGCCGGACCAATTTGAAAGCCTGGCCGTTCGGACTTCGCCCGATCCGTTGCAGCCTCGGCGAGCCGCCGAGGAACCACACTCGGGCCGAGTGTGCTCCCCGAAAGCGACTCAATTTTGATACGTCAGCCTCTTCGGAAATCAGGCCTTGACCTCCGGCCCGGTCTGCGGACGATGAGGGGGTGGATTTCTCCGACAAATCTTTTTTCATCAATCGCGAGCTCAGCTGGCTGGAATTTAACCAACGGGTACTTGATCAGGCCATTGATGAATCCAATCCTCTCCTCGAACGGCTCAAGTTTCTTTGCATCGTCAGTTCCAATCTCGACGAGTTTTTTGAAGTGCGCGTCGCCGGCCTGAAACAACAAAAGCAGACCCAGTCCTCCGAGGCGGGTCCAGACGGAATGATCGCCGCGGAGGCCCTCCCGATCATCAGTGCGCGCGTGCGTACCATGGTGAAAGATCAATACCGGTGTTGGCGGGAACAGCTCCAACCCCAACTCGAAGCCCAACAGCTGCGCTTTCATACGTATCCCAACGTTCCCCCGAAGGAAAAAGCCTACTTCGCGAATTTTTTCCAGAAGCACATTTACCCTGTGCTGACGCCCTTGGCCATCGATCCGGCCCACCCGTTCCCCCAGCTCCTCAATAAGAGCCTCAATGTCATCGTGGAATTGGAAGGCGAGGACCTCGACACCGACATCGCGGTCGTGCAGGTCCCCCGCATCCTGCCCCGAGTGGTCCCATTTTCTGATCCGGACGAAGGCGACGACCATGTTTTTCTCGGTCACATCATTCAAAACCATGTGGAAAGTCTTTTCCATGGTGTCCGGGTCAAAGGCGCCTACCTCTTCCGAGTCACCCGCAATAGCAACCTCTACATCGATGAGGAAGAAGCCCACAATCTCCTCAATGCCATCGAGGCCGAACTCCGCAAGGTCAACCGCGGCGCCGCCGTCCGGATCGAAGTCGAAGAAGACTGTCCTGACCATGTGGTCAACCGCCTGACGGAGATCTTCAACATCGATGAGGAAGATGTCTTTCGCATCGATGGCCCGCTCAATTTTGTGCGGCTCATGCCGCTCGTCTTCCAAATTGACCGCCCGGATCTTCGCTACAAACGCTTTTTGCCCAATACGGTCGTCTCCCTCGATACCGAGTCGGATCTCTTTTTCCACATCCGCAAGGGAGATATCCTGCTCCATCATCCCTATGACAGCTTCCAGACCGTCGTCGATTTTCTTGCCCTGGCCGCGGAGGACCCGCATGTCCTCGCGATCAAACAAACCCTCTATCGCACCAGTTCCGACTCGCCACTGGTCCAGTCGCTGATCGAGGCCGCCCGCAATGGCAAGCAGGTCACCGTCGTGATTGAACTCAAAGCCCGCTTCGACGAAGCGGCCAATATTAAATGGGCCCGCCTCATGCATGAGGCGGGAGTGGATGTCGTCTATGGCGTGACCGGTCTCAAAACCCATGCCAAGGCCATGTTGATCGTCCGCAGCGAAGGCTCAGACATTCGGCGCTACGCCCACATGGGCACGGGAAATTATCATCCCTCCACGGCCAAGTTCTACACCGACCTCGGTCTCCTCACCTGCCGGGAGGAACTCACCTCCGAGCTGGCCGAAGCGTTCAACTGCATGACCGGAGTGGCCAAGTTTCCCAAGATGAAGGAACTTCTGACCGCGCCATTCAATCTCTTCACCGAATTGGTCGCCCTGATCGACAACGAAATCGCCCACGCCCAAGCCGGCCGTCCCTGTGGAATCTATGCCAAGATGAATGCCCTCGTCGAAGAGGGTATCATCGAAGCGCTCTATCGGGCCTCGGCTGCTGGAGTCCCCATCCGTCTGATGGTGCGCGGGATGTGCGCCCTCCGGACGGGAATTCCCGAAGTGAGTGAAAACATCGAAGTCCGCAGCATGGTCGGCCAATTCCTTGAGCACAGCCGCATCTATCGCTTCGAAAATGCCGGCGACGCCAAAATTTATTTGGGCAGCGCCGATTTGATGCCCCGCAACCTCTTCCGCCGCATCGAGACCCTCTTCCCCATTGTCTCACCCGGAATGCGCGAGCACGTGGACGAAATCCTCGAATGGTTCTGGCGCGACACCCGCAAGGCCATGGTCATGCAGACCGACGGCACCTACCGGCTGCGGGAAACGACCGAGGAACCCTTCGACGCCCAAGGCGAATTCATTGCCGAGGCTCAGCGTCAGCGAAAGAAAAAGCTCACCTTGCGGGAAAAAAACGCCTGAGGCGAATTACGCCTCGGCACCGGAGGGGTAAGTTCCACCTTGCCCACGAGTGACCCCAAGCCCGGGCAAGGTGGAACTTGCCCTCGTGCGCGCCGCTCGCCGCCAGCGAAAATCACCCGGCTTGACCGGGGATTTTCTCTCCTCGAATCAAATCTTCCAGCGTCTGGCGTTCCCGCACGATCTGCCAATCCTCGCCATCCACCAGAACCTCAACCGGAGTTGGCCGCGAGTTATAATTTGAGGCCATAACGAATCCGTAGGCTCCGGAACTCATCAGGGCGATGCGGTCATTTTCGGCCAGAGGCGGAATGGCACGATCCTGAGTAAAAAAATCGCCGCTTTCGCAAACCGGTCCGACCACATCCATGACCACCGGTTCCGCCTCGGAACGCCGCAGCGGCACCACTTCGTGAAACCCCTCGTAAAGGGCAGGACGAATGAGGTCATTCATGCCCGCATCGACGACGGTAAAAGTCTTGGCCGGTGTCTTTTTTACGTACTGGACCGTGCTGAGAAGCACCCCGGCATTGCCCACCATATAGCGCCCCGGTTCAAAGAGGATCTTCAATCCCAGCGGTTGCAAAATCGGCACAATGGCCGCGGCATAATCCTCCGGAGTGATCCGTGGAGGATGTTCGACCGACTCCCACCAAGCCGGATCTCCGCTGGCGAAAGCGGCGTCATAGACGATCCCCACCCCGCCGCCGATGCTGAAAAACTCGATCCCGTATTGGTCACGAAGCGACTCGACGAGTGGAATCAATTTGGCCGCAGCTTCGGCAAAGGGGCCGGGCTCGAGAATTTGCGACCCGATGTGCGTCTGCAACCCGCGCAGGACGAGATGGGGCAACTCGGCCGCGCGGGCATAAACTTCGACCGCCCGATCCAAACCAACCCCGAACTTATTTTGGCTTTTGCCGGTCGAAATATATTTGTGGGTTTTGGCATCGACATCCGGATTGACCCTCACCGCCACCGGAGCCCTCAAACCGAGGGATCCCGCGACCTCGTTGATGCGCTCGAGCTCGGCTTCGCTTTCCACATTGAAACAATAAATTCCGGCTTGAAGCGCGGCCGTGATCTCTTCCTTGGTTTTCCCCACTCCCGCAAATGTGCAGCGGCCCGGATCTCCCCCCGCGCTTTGGACGCGAAAGAGTTCGCCCCCGGAAACAATATCAAATCCGGCCCCTTCGTGGCGGAGGAGATTCAACACGGCCAGGTTGGAATTGGCTTTGACGGCAAAACAAATCGTGTGATCGAGCGGAGCCAGGGCGGCATCCAGCCGTCGGTAGTTGTCCCGAATCGTCCCCGCCGAATAGACATAGGCTGGCGTCCCGACTTGGGCGGCCAAATCTTCCAAATTCACACCTTCCCCATGGAGAAGGCCCTTCCGATAAGAAAAAGAATGCACGGGCGCAAAAATGGGCTCTCGATCGGGCGCTGTCAATCGGACGCTAACCCAAATGGCAAATTCTCCTCAGCGCAGAAAGATCCAGCCCCCGATGCCACCCGCGAAAATCAGCAGGGCCGGGTTCATCTTTTTTCCGAAGTAGAGCACCACAAAAACGATGGCGGCAAAGGCCAGGGTCGTACTGCCCACCACGGCGGTGCGAGCGATGGCGATGGTCCCGGCCAGCATGAGTCCCACCACGATCGGCGCAAACCCTCGCTGGATGGCCGTACGCCAAGGCGAACCTTCAAAATGGTTCCAAACCCGACCAGTCCCCAAGGCAATCAACGAACTGGGAACAAAAAATCCCGAAAAGGCCACCAAGGCCCCGGGGTAACCGCCAACATGGTAGCCAACCACGATAACCATAAGCATGTTAGGACCGGGCACCAACTGCCCTAAACTGTAGATATCGCGAAACTGGTCCGGAGTAACCCAATGCTGCATCGTGATGCAAAAATCCTTCATCGACGGCAACACCGACGTCCCCCCTCCCACCGCCATAATCGACAGGAGGGAAAAAACCCAAAGCAAAGAAAAGAGCGAACCGGGATTCATCAATCGGTCGGACGCTTGTCGAACGTTTGGTCATCCGCCTTATGCGGAAGATGGGCGCGAGGTCGGTAAAGAAAAACGGCTAAGGGTCCCACCGTGAGGAGAACAATAGGAAGCATGACATGGATAAAGCTGACCAAGACGAGGGTGAGAACCACCAGCGCGACATCCAATCGCTTTTCTAATTGTTTGTGCCCGATTTGCAGCGTCACCGCGAGAAGTAACCCGACCGAAGCGGCGCCTACTCCTTTCAAAATTGCGTTGACTGATTCGTTGTGGGAATTGGAGGCGTAGAGCACTCCCAAAATCAAAATCATGGTGGCCCCGGGGAGGAGCATGCCAAAGAAACCAACCAAGGCGCCTGGCCAACCACGCAACCTATCGCCCACCAAAACCGCCATGTTGGTGGCATTGAGACCCGGCAGAGTCTGAGAGATCTCGAGCACTTCGAGAAAGGATTCGTCATCAAGCCAGCCTTTCTTTGTCACCAGACTGCTCCGCAGATAGGCCACCACGCCGCCGCCGAAGCTGGTGGCGCCAATAGCGAGAAAGGTCCGAAAAATCTCTCCCAACGTCACGGCCGGCAATTCTCGCACCGGGGCGACCGATTCATTCATGATCCGGGGCCGCCTTCCCTCCCATTTGGTAAACCATGGCCGTCTTGGTCGTGCCGAGTTGGACCCACTCCGGAGCATGCGTTTGCACCGCCCGGTAGAATTTCTCCGAGAGCACTTTCGCCTTTTGATGAACTTTATCCAGGCGGTGAAATTTCGCTTGGAAGGCAAATTCCCCCACGAGCGAAGTTTCCGAGGCCCGATTCCGCCAAACCGCAATGGTGGCTTTGGCCTCGAGTCCATGGCCAAAATGGAAGACCCCCGGATCCACTTGCACTTCCTCGACGGCCACATTATTGACCAACTCGATTGTCGTCTTCGGCTCAATATCGATCGCCTCCAGCGCGGGAAAAATCTTCCGCACATTGTCCAGTCCTTGTTCGAGGACGATTTCCGGAGTGATCAAAACGCAGTTATGCGAATAAAGGCTCCGCATGCCCCCCAGTTTGTCCCGGAGTGGAAGCAACTCTTCCTTGAACTTGATCCGACGTTCACCTTCCAAGCGGGGATGGATATCGCTTTGGGCCGCGATGTCCTGATCGGAATGGCGAAACTTGATCGTCAGTTCGTGATCGCGCTGCGCCCATCCGTCTTTGTAAAAAGTCCGCTTCCGCAAAATGAAGGCATTCCGATAGATATCAAAATTATTAGTATCGTAGAAGAGAACTTCCCGAATCAGGCTATGAAACGCATGCTTATTCGTGGTGACCTTGACGCCGCAATGATCGGCAATCCCGCAGACAATCTCCCAATACTCCTGGAACCGTTCTGCGCGGAAAAACCGTTCCGGCTGGAGAAGGATTTTGTATTCGCGGTAGTGGACTTTATCGAGCGGATGACCGTCGGAGTAAGTAGGCGGAGAAGAACTCATAGCGGCAAGATCCTTCGTTAGATACCAGAAAGCCAACGGGGAGTCATGAGTTATTCTCCCGATACGGTCCACCTCAACCCTTCCCCTCGCGCAAGTTTCTTCCGATTGGTGATGCGGTCGTCACCATAAACGGAAAGCTCGTTCATCCTCGGTAACGATATATTACCGGTCCTTCTGTGACCGAATCAGCGAATCTTTTGACTCCTCCGGAGTCTGCGGCTTATTCTTGCGGGTTCTTTCTTCATGCAAATTTTTCTTCGAGTCTTTCCCTACGCCAAGCGCCATCCTTTTTTGGCTCTCGGCACCCTGACCTGTGCCATTCTCAGCACTCTCATGGTCATCGTTTTCCCTGCGGTGACCCAGCGGATCATTGATTCCGTGATCCGGGACAATCAACCCCAGCAGCTCCTTCCGCTCATTGCCATTGGGCTGGCGGCCTTTGTCGCCCAAGACGGACTCAACGGTCTTCGAATCATCCTCAACAACCGTTTCGAACAAAACGTCATCTACGATCTCCGGAGCGAACTCTACTCCCACATCCAGGCCCTTCCGCTTCCCTGGTTCGATGACCGGGCCACCGGCGACATCATGACCCGGTTGATCGAAGACGTCACTTCAGTCGAGCGCGTTCTCATTGATGGGATCGAACAAGGTCTGGTGGCCGTTCTTCAGATCATCATCGTCGCCGGGGTCATGTGGACTTACAGCCCCCAGCTCACAGGTTTGGCCCTGGCTCCGATTCCTTTGCTCGCCGCCGGCGCCTTGCTCTACACCTTCAGCGCCCGAACCCGCTACCGGATGGCTCGCAAAGCCGCCTCGGCCCTCAATTCCCTCCTCCACGACAACATCGCCGGAATCCGCCAGATCAAGACCTACACCAGCGAAGAACGGGAACATGCTCGCTTCAATGCCAGCAGCGAATCCCTCCGCCAAGCGACCCTCACCATCATGCGGACCTGGGCACTTTACAGTCCCACGATGAGCTTTTTCGCCTCCTGCGGCATGTTGCTGATCGCCGGGTTCGGGGCCCAGATGGTTTTGAATGGCGATTTCGAAATTGGGGCCCTGGTGGCCTTTCTGGTTTTGGCCCGGTTTCTTTACGAGCCTGTGAGCCGCCTCCATCAACTCAACCAGCTTTTTCAGGCGGGCCGGGCGGCCGGCGAGCGCGTCTTTGAAATCATGGACGCCCCAACGGAAAACGACGCGGCCCAAACTCCCAGCCAGGCACTCTCCCCTCTGCGTGGCAAAGTGGAGTTCCGAAACGTTAGCTTTGCCTATTCCTCCGACCGCTCGGTTTTGGAAGGCATCAATTTCCTCGCCCAACCCGGTGAGATGATCGCGTTGGTTGGCCCTACCGGAGCCGGAAAATCCACGATCGTGAATCTCCTCGTCCGATTTTACGAATTCCACCACGGAGACATCCTCCTCGACGGCCAATCGCTCTCCACCCTGCCTCGTGCCCACACCCGGGAAAATATTGCCATGGTCACGCAGGAGAGTTTTCTCTTCAACGGATCCACGGCAGAGAACCTTCGCATGGGCAAGCCCGACGCCAGCGAAGCAGAAATGTGGGAAGCACTCGCCGCAGCCAATGCGGCTGATTTCGTCCGCCGCCTTCCGGAGAACCTCCACTCCCCCCTCGGCGAACGCGGAGTCAAACTCAGCATGGGCGAAAAACAACGCCTCTCCATTGCCAGAGCTTTACTGAAGAATCCGCCCATCCTCATCCTCGACGAAGCCACGGCCAGTGTGGATACGACCACCGAACGTCAGATTCAGGAAGCTCTCGACCGTCTCATGCGCCACCGGACCAGCTTCGTTATTGCCCATCGCCTCTCCACCGTCCGACACGCGGACCAAATCCTTGTGCTCGAACACGGGAGAATCATCGAACGGGGCCGCCACGAGGATCTTCTTCTTCAGGGCGGACTCTACGCAGGCCTCTGCCAGCAGATGGATGGCCACGAAGCGGAGTGATCCGTGAAAGTGAAAGGGGGGCAATCCGCCGAACATCGAACATCGAACATCGAACATCGAACATCGAACATCGAACATCGAACATCGAACATCGAACATCGAACATCGAACATCGAACATCGAACCTTCGAACCTTCGAACCTTCGAACCTTCGGCTTTAGGCCTATTGGCAACCGCAGCCGCTCCCGCAACCCCCACCCTGACCAGCCGCCGCGGCGGCCTCGGCTGGCGGCAGTTCGTCTTCGGAAATCTGAATGACTTCAAAGGTGATGTTTTGAAACGTAAGCTGCTCCCGCATGCGGCGGATCAAATCGGATGATTGTTCCGCAGGCTCATGGATGCAGCGTAATTGGATCGCCACCGGTTTTCCCGCTAGCTGAGGGAAAGCCTCGTTCATTTCTCCGTCTAGAATAAAGGAGAGGTAGGCGTTCACTTTTTCCTGCAACTGCATCAATTGAGCACCGTCGTCCAACCAGGGCCGGGATTCATACATGGCCAGCACCAAGCGGTCGGAGCGGGTGTCGTGGGCAAAGGCGTCAAGTACAGCGGGATTTTGTAAGCCGCTCATAGTTTCGGAAACCATTGGTAGAGGAAAAAATAAACAAGAACGCCCGTAATCGACACATAGTACCAGATGGGAAACGTCCAGCGGGCCCAAGCCTGGTGAGTGGCGATGCGACCCGCCAAGGCATGCCGCAAGGTGATCAGAACCAGCGGGACGGTAGTGATAGCCAGCAAGATGTGCGAAACCAACATGACATAATAGAACGTGCGGATCGCGCCCTCTCCGCCGAATGGGGTATGGACCCCTCCCACGAGGATCTTATGAAGCACATAGGTGACCAAAAAAACGGCAGAAACCATCACGGCGGTTCCCATACAGACCCGATGGGGCAGAATCCTTCGGTTTTTGATGAAAATAAATCCGGCCGTCAGCAACACAGCCGAAAGACCATTGAGTGAGGCGTTGAGCGCCGGAAGGTCCGCAACGGTCATCGCCTGTCGTTACGCTGATCCAATTGCCGACAGGTCCGCCAGATATATAACGACATCCCGAGGACAATCGCCATGACAAAGCCAAGCATGAACAAGACACTCCAAGAAAAAGCCATCCCGGCCAGCACGGTCGGGGCCTCATGCTCTAAGGTAAGCGTTCCCGGTTCCCGGCAACCTACGCAGGCCTGCACCGAGGCCGAGGCCAGCACGGACAGAAAGACAATCCCCGTGGCAATTTTTGCTTTGAGAGTTCGCAATATCATTTCCTGCCTCATTCGTTCTTAGCCTCCGGGGAAGGTTCGCGCAGGAGATCCCCAATGTCCATGAGAATTTTTTGCACGACCTCCGGATCGTTGCCGTCCTGGAATCTACGCACCATGCCTTCGCGATCAACAACCACCAATCGGGTGGAATGGAGCGGAGCCCCCGAGGGCTCCTTCATCAAAGGCTGTAAAAATCCCTCGCTGATGATTTTTTCCACATCTTCCCGCGGACCGGTAAGGAATTTCCATTGATCGCCATCCGCGCCAGCCCGTTCGCCATATTCCTTCAGCACGGCTGGCGTATCGAAATCGGGATCGACGGTGAGTGAAATCAATTTCACGTCGGGGGCCTTGGCACCCAAGGCCTGATTGATCTCAGCCATCCGGCTGGTGATCACCGGACATGGCCCCTGACAACGGGTGAAAATAAAGTTGGCTACCCAAATCTTGCCTTTCAGGTCGGCGGTTGTGAAGGGACGTCCCTCTTGATCCGTCAATTCGAATTGTGGAGCCTCCGCCAATTGGGGCAACGGCGCGGCGTAGGAACGCGAACCCAGGGTTTCATTAAACTGCATGTACGCCCAGGCAATGACCGTGGTCGCGACCAAGAAGGCAATCGCCCAACCCAAACGGGGGATCCGGGCGGGCGGTTCGTTAGGTTCCAATGACATCGGGTTAGATCACGTAAAGGATCACGTAGAGAAAGACCCAAACGACATCAACGAAATGCCAGTACATTCCCACATTGTCGAGCGAAGTGGTTTCTTCGGGATGATAACACCGAGTGAAAAGCTGACGAAGAAAAACCCAAGTGATCAGCATCACACCAATGAAAACATGCAGACCGTGGAAACCGGTCATGACAAAAAAACAGGACCCGTAAACGCCATGGGTATTGAACCATAGGCCCTCATGATACAGGTGCATCCACTCCCAAGCCTGCACACCAAGAAAGATGCTGCCCGCCACAATCGTAGCCATCAACCAGCCGAGACCGGATTTTCCGTGTTTTTTGATCGAAACCTCAGACGCGTGAAAAAGAAAGCTGCTTCCGATCAGGATCAATGAATTTACAATCATCACCATATTAAGGGACGAAAGCGGCCAAGTGATCCCGATGTCCGGTGCCCCGGCAGGCGGCCAAACCGGCTGGGCCAAGCGCAGAACGATATACGCTCCGATTAATCCTCCGAAGAGCATGGCCTCGGAAGCGAGGAACATGATCATGCCAAATTTGCATGTCGCCGGCGAGGCGGAGAGTTCTGGCTCATGGTTTAAAGCGGCAGTGGACATAAAAATTGCAGAATTGTTTGGATTGAAAAAATTAACAGAAAAAAATCAAGGCATGACGGCGGGACCGCGGAGAAACATCAAAAAAAGCACGGTGGCACAGAGAAGAAGCGCAAAAACCCAGAGCAGAGTCATCACGAGGACATTGCGAGGATTTTTCATGCTATCGGCGGGTCGCGACCAGAAGGCCAAGCAAAACTGGAAGGTAAATGATGGACCCAAAAAACAGAACCCGGGCCGATTCCCGGTCCCGGCGGAACAAAAACCCCACGGCCAAGGCGCAAAATCCGATTCCCAAGACCAACGCTCCGAAAAAGTACCCCGCCGAATTAAAAGCCATCAACGCCGGAGCCAGACTCACCATGAGGAGGCAGAGAGCATACAAAAAGGCCTGCCGGGCTGTGGCGATGCCGGTGGGATCCGTGCCCGGGAGCATGACAAAGCCCGCTTTGGCATAGTCGTCACGATACATCCAGGCGATGGCCAAAAAGTGGGGCATTTGCCAAAACCACAAAATGGCAAAGAGCAATCCCCCTTCAAGGTGGTAGGACCCGCGGGCGGCCACCCACCCGATGAGCGGCGGCAGAGCACCCGGGATGGCTCCGACCAGAGTGTTGAGCGAACTCATCCGCTTCATGGGCGTATAGACAAGGACGTAAATTGCAATGGTGACGAAGGCCAGCAAGGTCGCGCGGTAATTGGCAAAAAGACTCAGGATGACCAATCCGCTTCCGGAACAAAACAGCCCAAAAAGGAGGGCGTCGCTGGCATGCATCCGCCCGGAGGGCAACGGACGATCCCGGGTCCGGTCCATGCGGGCGTCATGACCGCGTTCCCACCATTGGTTTAATGCGGCCGCGCCCGCAGCACAAAGGGCTGTGCCCACCAGAGTGGCGGCCAGCAAGAGGTAGTCCATCGGACCACGCCAACCCAAGAGAAATCCCACCAGGGTGGTGACAAGCACCAGGAACGAGAGGCGGGCTTTGCTCAGTTGCAGGAGGTCCCCCACTAGGGAAGTCTCTTGCCTGGGATTGGCCACGGTGACGGATTTCATACGCAGACCGCTATCAAACGAGAATTTGGGGCATCTGGCAAAACGAAATCCGAAGTTTTTGCCCCACAAAACAATCGGAAGGTGAGAAGCCCTCCCACCAGAAGAGACAAGGCTCCCAAAGCCATGTGTACGGTGGCCACATCCGCCGCTTTTTGCGACCAAATCGTCCAAGCCCCCAAACCAATCTGGGCGCAGAGCATCACAACCCAGATCCGACTCCAGAGCCAGGTGGCCCGCGCGCTGTGCCGCGCGTTCCACGCCATAATCCCAACCGCCAGAACAATCAGTCCCGCGACGCCTCGGTGCCCCATTTGGATCCAGATTTGCACCGCTGTCGTCGGCATGGCGTGATCCGCCGCTCGAACGGCATTGATCTCCGCCATGGCCTCCGGGCTCGTGCTCGGAAGGATCTGCCCATAAGCGAGGGGAAAATCCGGAATCGAAAGCCCGATGTGTTCGTGCCGCATCGTCGCCCCCAAGCCCAGTTGAACAAAAATCAATCCGGTCGCCGCCAAGGCCCACCAGCGCAGAGTGGGATGCGGCTCATAATCCGCCCAACGCTTCTCGGCATAGCGCCGACTTGTCATCACCGCAAGGATCGAGAGGAAGACAAAAAACGACTGGGCCAGGAGGGCGTGGAAAATCCCAATTTGATCCTCCAGCCAGACAACCCGCAGCCCGCCGAGGACGCCCTGCAAAATCACTGCGGCCAGAGCCGCGACGGCCAACCAACGCAGACCGCCATCTCCCCGACTGAACGCCACCAGTGCGAACCCGATGACCAGAGGGGCCAAGATGGCCAAGGACAAATACACAGGCATGACTCGCGCCCCAAGCAGGAACAGAACCGCCACGATGGCTACTATGGCCGTGGTCCGGGTGTTTCCGGTCGTCTCCCGGGCCCAGATCCACGCCGCCAAAATCGCGGTAAACAGTCCCACAAACGTCGCGATGAGACGGTGACTGTGTTCAAAAAACACCCCTTGCACCCAGCGGGAAAGAGGAAAAGCAAACATATTGTACCCGAAACTATTCGGCCAATCCGGAACAGCCAAGCCCACGCCATGCGAGGTCACCAGACCGCCGCTGCAAAGCAGGATGAAGGTGAAAATCGCCGTAAGGACCGCCCAGCGGTGGAGCCATGGAGAATACGCTTTCGATGCGGTCATAAGTCACTAAGCATTCCATCAAGAGAATACCGGCGCAAGCATGGGTTTTGTTTTGCTTCTCCACCTTCCGGTCCCGTGAGCCCAGCTCTCTCCTGATCACCGACGGGCCGTTGATTTTTTGTTGGCCCTTCCGCAAGAAATCACGTCCTAAGCCGTTTCAACCGGGTCTTGGCTTCATCCAAATCACCCGCCCTCTCGCCCCATCCGTAGCCCGAATTATACCCGCAAATGAATTTCTTTTTCGCGGCGGGTGCCAGACCGCCAATCTTGTAGTGCTTTTCATCCAAAGTCTCGCGCGCCATGTCCGTGAACTCCTTATCCGGGGTATCGTAAAAAGTCCGCCCGGCGATGAACTAATGCAAATGCGAATTCGTCCACGGCAACGCGCCTTGGATCACGTCGCGCACCCGGTCCAGTTTCATGTCCGGGCCCGCCAAAACCCGCCTTCAGGTGGCCGATTGCGACCACTTTAACCCCACTTACGCTGTTTATGGGTCTGATTCATGTAAGTCGTTGATTTTCGACCTATTTTCTCAAAAGGTCTCCACCACAGACATGGGATTTTGGATTTCGGGCGGCGGCTGTGCGGGCAGGCTAAAA
>Ga0209390_10001994_pt1 | contig 37320 bp, 27 predicted proteins | sample BON01_FD_187212 | JGI IMG/M metagenome (GOLD analysis project Ga0209390, IMG submission 187212) | Freshwater microbial communities from Lake Bonney liftoff mats and glacier meltwater in Antarctica - BON-01 (SPAdes) (version 2) | ecosystem: Environmental > Aquatic > Freshwater > Ice > Glacier...
TCTGGCGACTGGTCGACGTCCTGGAGTTGTAGCTTGCGACCGAAGCGTTCGTGTACGGCCACGAATTCTTCGGTGCAACGAACTCGGGATCCGGATGTCCCGAACCGTCCTGCCGTCACTCTCAACCTGAAACGAATTTGTCATGCCGCCACCCAACTCAGCCCAACGCACCCGCGAGTCATCCTCGACGGCCAGCACCCGCCGCGCCGACGCCTGGACCCAAAACTAATCGATGTGTCGCTTGTTCTGAGTCTAGTTACGTGGAACTGAACTGAACTGAACTGAACTGGTCTCTGGTCTGGCTTATGGATGATTCAGTTGTTCGAGGTCAAAGAACAGATCAAGGTGGACTGGCCTCCGGAAAGTTCCAGCGTGGCGCTGAGTTTAGCAATCATCCGAGAGACGATGGATCGCCGCAGCGAAGTAGCCTTGAACGGACGAGTTCTGAGCCAGCAACTGAGCGAAGCCGTTAAGGACGCCTATGTTCGCACCAGCAGCAAAGACGCTCGCTACAAGCCAAATCAAAAGACAAGCCCTCCGCCACCCGGACCATCCTTGCCAAAGCCAACATGCAACAAAAACAACGACTCAACGCCATCAATAATTTCCCTGCACTTTTTCCTTAACGGCGTTGGCCACGCTCTGTTTCAGTTTCGTCGAGTAAACGGCGCAATAGCTGACGAAAGGTCTAAAATGGTGAATGGTTTTGCCAGAAATGCGTTTGGCTGGTGGTTACTAATTGAACAAAACGTGTCGAGGTTGAGACTGCGTCCGCTACAGATAATGACGGGAATATCTGCGTTCATGCCTCGCATTTTTTCGTAAGTACTGCGTCCAGTCATGCCGGGCATTACATTGTCTAGCAGCACCAAATCAAAACTTTGTCCGTCTTGAATGGCCTTCAGGAAGTTTGTGCCATCAGAAAATAACACTACCTGATGTCCCAGAAACTTTAACATTCCGCTGGCGACGTTGCGAATGCTGAGTTCGTTGTCGACCATGGCGATCAGTAGCTGCACCGGAGATTCGTGAACTGATGAATCCGACACGGTGGCGCCATTTTTGGATTGATCAGCTTGAAGAGGAAACGACACGCTGATTTGACTTCCGGTTTCCGAAGTGTTCGCAATGCTGATGGTGCCACCCATTTCTTCGATCAGGCCGTAAGCGATTGCCATTCCAAGGCCGAAAGATTTCTCGCTATCCTTTGTGGTAAAGAATGGTTCAAACGCGCGGTCGCGAATGGTGGCGTCCATGCCATGCCCGGAATCAGAAATCAGGATTTCCAGTTGACCGTTTGTGTGCTGATGACCGTCTTTAGCCGCTATCGAAAAATGGATCTGACCTTCCTGATTGTTGCCGATTGCTTCGGCTGAATTTATTCCTAATTTAAGCAGCGCGTCTTCCAGCTGGCTACTGTTAATCTCTGCGAACAATTGCGACTCGTTTTCAAATGAATGAGAAACCTCGATGTTCCGGGCGACCATGCCAGCCAGAATTCGTCTTACCTTTCGGACGCTTGGCACCACCGATTTGATTTCACGCCGCGAAGCTTCTCGGCTGGCAAATCTTCGAAGTTCCTGAATCAGCTGGCTGGCCCTCAGCGCCGCAACTTCCGCAGATTCTAAATTACCAACAACTTGTGAAACCGCAGCGTCAGGGCGACTTCGGATAAGTTCAAGATTACCCAGAACGGCCGTCAACAGGTTGTTGAATTCGTGAGCTATGCCTCCTGCCAGTCGGGCAATGGCTTCCATCTTTTCCGAGTGCAGATCACGTTGTTGCAGTCTTTGCTGTTGGCCGGTCTCTTGAATTGACCAGACCAGAAGCTGCTTAGCGCCTTTATGATCAATCTGAGCAGCTATGGTTACTGCAAGGCAACGTTTATTCGTGCACCGCACCTGCATCGATTGAGGCACGGGCCCATCAAGGCAGCGGCAGATTGCTGCCTGCAGTTTTTGAAACGTGACCTCGGACTTTTCGTCGGAATTCTCGCTCAATAATTCATGAAGGCTGAAAGCTCCGTGTTCGGCCGCCGTCAAAAGTTCAGGCAGGATTTTAATCAACTCGTCATTGGACAGAATCATCCTACCGTCACTGCGCGTCACAGCAGACGGGACAGCAGTGGATTCAAGCCAATCACTAAGTCCGTTTAGAACCAGGTTGTCCATCGATCCATCAGGTACCAGCCTTACCGCAAACGGTACAGCGACACAAACACTGAGCAACCACAACGAGGTTATCGGCCATTTCCTTGACACATCACCAGCTCGGTCAACACTACTGTTAACCCCACTTGCGTGATTTTCAAACGTCGAATTGGTGGCATTCACGAACACGCAAACTGAAGCGGCAAAAATCGGAAGCAGCAGAACGTAGAGGACTGAACATCGTGAAATAGACATATTCTAAATTTGTAAGATGTGTCGTGTGGCCGGTATAGAGAACTGTACCCACTCTGTCGTCATATTTGTTTGTTCGTGGATACGGCGGTTTAATTCCCCAATGATACACTCATCTGTTGATTAGAAGGGGATTCCAGCGGCCTACCATTAAAACTACGGTCAGTTTTGGGGTGCCTGCCGAATGGTTTTAGAATAACCAAGGGTCTGCCTTTTAACTGTTGGATAAGTTCGTTTCGCCTAAGTTTGTACAAAAAGTAACTGGGAATAGATACAATCGAGAGAGAGTTTTGAGCGCCTTTCTTTTTCGGACTAGGTGCTGACGGGATGTTAACTTCCCGGGACAGGCGATAGTTTCCAACACAATTAACTGCGGTCTGACTCAACACACTGTCCATCGGCAGACAGTTATCGAGTCAGGTCTTGATTCGTTTCTGTTTGAATGCGGTGCCGGCGAGTTTGCCAGCGTCGTTGTAGCAGAACAATTTCAATATGAGGAATTCGATGAGACGCGCCATATTTCTGACAGCTGCGATGGCTACTTTGTGTTTGCCAACGTTTGTGTATGCTCAAACTGCAACCGCCAAGCAAGACTCAGCGAAGACCAGCAAAACCACAAAAGTTGTGCTTCCTGTTTTTCGCCTATCCGGGCAGATTACGGAAAAACCTGTTACTGAAGACATGCCCTTCAACATTGGAGGAGCGACCGGTGAATCACTGCACAGTCTGTTGAAACGACTGGAAGCCGCGACTGCAGACAAAGATGTCCCCGCCATTGTGCTGGAACTTGGAACGGCCGTGATTGGGCGAGCTCAGCTGGAAGAAATTGGTCGAGCCATGGACGACCTTAAGTCCGCTGGTAAAAGCATACACGTTCACACAGATCTGTTCACGACCGGCCAGTTTGCTTTGCTTTCGCGAGCAACGGATCTCAGCATGGTGCCAACCGGCTATATGTTTATCACCGGTATGTATGGCGAACAGATTTTCCTACGTGGATTGCTCGACAAAATAGGAGTCACACCGGACTACTTTACCTGTGGTGACTACAAAAGCGCGGGCGAAATGTTCATGCGGACTTCGCCCAGCGAAGAATCAGCCACCATGTCAAAGTGGCTCTACGGCGGCCTTTACGAAAATCTTGTCGCATCGATTGCGAAAGGACGCAAAGTATCGGTCGAGAAAGCTCAGGGATGGATTGATGAAGGCGTCTTCACTGCCGAACGCGCTGTCGAAAAAGGCATCATCGACGTAGTGGAACATCAGCAGGTTTTTGAAGCTCGTCTGAAGGAAAAATATGGCGACAACGCAAAATTCGATCGCAGTTACGGGAAAAAGACCGGGGCCAATATCGACCTGTCGTCACCATTCGGGATCATGAATTTCTATGCGGAGTTGCTTTCACCGAGCACTCCCCCCAAGAGCACCAAGCCCGCCGTGGCGATCGTATATCTGGAAGGTTCCATCATGCCCGGCAGCTCGGGCGGGAACCCGTTTCTGGCCGATGCTGCGGCATTTGGTGATACGATTCGCAAAGCTTTGGATGAAGCCGCCGACGACGATACGGTAAAGGCCGTGGTCTTCCGTGTGAATTCGCCAGGTGGTTCTGCCGTCGCCAGCGAAGTGATCCTGAACGCCAGCATGCGAGTTGCCGCGAAGAAGCCACTGATTGTTTCTATGGGCGATGTTGCTGCCAGCGGTGGTTACTATGTGGCCTGCGGAACCGATACGATTTTCGCAGAAGAGTCCACCGTCACTGGCTCAATCGGAGTTGTGGTTGGCAAGTTTGGCACGTCAGCCATGTGGGATAAACTGGGTGTCAGTTTCAGCCCCATTCAGTACGGAAAAAATGCGGCAATGCTTAGTACGGCCAGTATCTTTTCTGATTCTGAACGAGCTGCGATGAGAAGCTACATGGACGAAGTTTATGAAGTGTTTAAAGGCCATGTCACGAAGGCTCGCGGCGAGTTGCTAAAGAAGCCGATTGATGAATTGGCGGGAGGTCGTGTTTACACCGGCAAGCAGGCATTGGAATTAGGCCTCGTCGACAGGATTGGCGGACTTCATGATGCCATCAGTCTGGCTGCTACAAAGGCTGGTCTTCCCGAAGGTTATGATGTTCGAATTGTGCCACGACCAAAGAGCTTTATGGAAACATTAATGAGCGATCTTTCCGGGTCAAAGGATGACGGTAAACATCTCTCTCTGGGGCTGTCACCTGTCGGTATGAGCCCGATTCTTGACGCCGCATTGCCGTTGCTGCAAAACCTAGATCCAGCTCGAGTTACTGCGATCAAGCACGCGTTGCTGCAATTGGCTGTTCTGCAACACGAAAAAATGTCGCTCATGATGCCCGTATTTAGTTTCGCACCGTAGAGCGTCTGCCGCTCGGGTTATGAGCTCGGATTGCAAATCACAGGACTTTAGAAGCCGGTCATTAACGATCGGCTTTTTCTATTGACGCATTTTGCCATCATATTGCTGATCTTTGGCGGCATACAACTCAATTTTTAACATACATAGTCGACATCCCAACGATCTCGAAGTGACAGCGAATGAATCATCAGCCATTGCAAGACTCAGTCAGTCAGTCAGTCAGTGGCTGGCTGGCTGGCTGGCTGGCTGTAAGACACGGCATTTGAAAACTTAAACACCGCGCACTGGAACTGGATTTTTGCCGCATTCTGTACGGAATTTGGTACACTTGCAGGCCCCAGTTGACGCCCGAATTTTGGTTCAACGAATCTTCTCGCCGCCTCAGGATCTTCGACCGCCATGGATAACACGTTCACCGCTTCGCGTAGAAAGATGCTGCAAGCCGCTGGGGCCGGGTTTGGCTGGCTGGCAGCCAAAGGCGTGATGGCCGCCGAACAGGTCGCGTCTACCCCAGTCTCCGGTCAGCACTTTCCAGCGAAGGCCAAGCGAGTCATCTTTCTGTTTATGAATGGTGCTCCATCGCACGTAGACACGTTTGATCCCAAACCGGCTCTTGAGAAATTTGCAGGACAGCAGCCCAGCGGTGATCTGAAACGTCCGTCGAAGGGCAGTGGCTATATGCCATCGCCGTTTCGTTTTCGCGCACATGGCGAGAGCGGCGTTGTTATGAGCGAACTGCTGCCGAACCTAAGCAAAGTCGCCGACGATCTGTGCGTGATTCGTTCAATGCACACGAACGAACCAAACCATGAACCCGGTTTGCTGATCATGCATTCCGGCCATCCTCAACCTGTGCGACCGTGTCTTGGTTCCTGGACGTCATACGGTCTTGGCAGCGACAACGAAAACCTGCCGGCATTCGTCGCATTATCACCTGGTCGTCCCGTGGTCGGCCCGCAGTTATGGTCAAATGGTTTTCTTCCAGGCCAGCATCAGGGAACCGCTATCGACACCAGCGACCTTGCCGTCGACAAGCTGATCGCAAACATTCGGCATCCATCAATGAATCGCCAGCAACAGCGCGATCAGCTTGACCTGCTGCAGTTTCTGAATCGACGTCATGCGGATCAGCGGCAAAACGAAGACACTCTGGAAAGTCATATTCGCACTATGGAAATGGCGTTCCGCATGCAGACGGAAGCCGCTGAAGCCTTCGATGTTTCGAAAGAATCGAAACACACTCGCGATGCCTATGGTGATACTGTTTTCGGTCAAAGCTGCCTGCTGGCTCGACGCCTTGTCGAACGCGACGTTCGCTTCGTACAGGTTTACTATGTTGAAAAGGGCCAGAAGCAGCCCTGGGATACTCATAGCAACAACAACTCCAAACACCAAACTCTTTGTGCCGACAGTGACCGCGCTTCAGCTGCTTTGATCAACGATCTGAAACAGCGTGGTCTTCTGGAAGATACTCTTGTGGTCTGGGGCGGAGAATTCGGCCGCACGCCTTATGCTCAACTCGACAAAAGCGGCAATATGAAGAAAGCCGGGCGAGACCATCACAACACGGGCTTTTCCATGTTTATGGCCGGCGGCGGTATCAAGGGCGGCATGATGCACGGCAGCACCGATGAATTCGGCATGAACGCCGTCGACAACCGGGTTCATGTTCATGACCTTCACGCCACAATTCTGCATCAACTTGGCATCGATCACACAAAACTCACCTATCGCTATTCCGGACGAGATTTTCGATTAACTGACGTCCACGGCCAAATCATTAACGACATCATCTCATAGCCGGACGGGCGTTGGGATATGTTGGATTATGTTCGCTTGGCTGAGTGAGTTCGCAGGCCTCGCTCCAGATTCTGTTGTCGCCCCTTAAATCTCTCCGCACAGCGGCACGCTGGGATTTTCGTCGTTAAGCAGTTCGGCCAGCGTTGTGGATTGAAACGCTTTTTCCATTTCGAAAATGGCGTTGTCCATGCGACGATGCAACGAGCACAGTTTGACGCCGTGGCTTTTCAGGTCGAGCGGGCAAGTCGTAATTCGTTGAATGGGGTCAACGGCGTTAACGACATCCAGAATGGTCAGTTCCATCGCAGGCCGAGCCAACGCGACTCCACCACCAACGCCGCGCTGCATTGTCACAATTTCTTTAGCCCGCAGGCCCTGTAGTACCTTGGCAAGGTAGGCCGATGGAACTTTCGTGGCGACTGCAATGTCGCCTGTTTTTTGCGGATGCGGAGCGTGTTGAGCCAAATGGACAACCGCACGCAGTGCGTACTCGACTGTCTGAGAGAACATAAATGCTTCCAAATCTTAAACAGGACGTTGACATCCTGTTTTTAGTCAGGTACCTTGCCGAAACAGGATAAGTATATCCAGTTTAATCGGCGAGTCTAAAAACACATAGGAAATGACCCACAATGAAAGCGATTTCCCGAACCACTATTCTTACGACTCTCGCAGCCGGACTGGTTGCCGGAAGTTTTTTGACGTCTCAGGCTGACGAGGCCAAGCAAGCGAAAGATCCGGCCGTCGAACGTGCTCGCCGCGAAGTACGAATGTTAGACGACATCTACAAGACAACTATTGTGCTGATTACAACGCACTACGTCCATGATGACAAAGATCTTCCAGCGGGATCTGCTTTCAAGGCGTTGTTTGCAGCAGTGAAGGAAAAAGGCTGGCACGAAGTACGACTTCTGGACGCCACCGGCGATCCATATGAAGAAACGAACAAGCCCCAGGAAGGTTTTGAGAAGAAGGCCATCAAGCAGATTCTGGACGGTAAGGCCGTGTACGAAGAAGTCGTCACAGAAGGTGACAAGCGTTTCCTGAGATCCGCTACGGCGATTCCAGTCGTTATGGACAAGTGCATCATGTGTCACGAGAACTATCGCAACGTGCCAAAAGGCAAAGCCATCGGCGCACTGGGATACAAAGTGCCAATTCTGGATTAGTTCCCGAGGCTTGGAAACAAGCGTCCGCCGATTGGTCCGAATTCCATTCGGTTCATGCTTGGTATGACGTTCGTATAAGTTTGATACTTTAAATGCAGGTTCAGGCTTTCAGCCTATCCTGTTATTAGCTTTGTGGTGCTTGCGCCGCGTTGCTAATCTGGCGGTCGCCCTAAGTCTGACGACGTTTCTTCAAATGCTGATTGCCATAAAATCATGGTGCTTCGCGCTGTCATCCTGATCGGCCTATTGCCTACTGCTTGTTTTGGTCAACTTGACTTTGAGCGTGAACCGATCAACTACAGCGAAACGGAACCTGTTGACCGAGTTCATCAGTTATCGGAGGAAATAGCTGCGGGATCGGTGTCGTTGCAATGGGAACAGAAACATGGGTTTCTGAAATCGTTGTTGAAGGAACTTGATGTTTCCGAGGCTTCTCAGACGCTTGTCTTTTCCAAGACAAGTCTGCAGGTCAGCCAGATTTGGCCTCGACACCCGCGGGCTATCTACTTTAACGACGATGTCTATGTCGGTTGGGTTCAGCAGGGTGAGTTTATCGAAATCTCCGCTGCCGATCCGAAGCTGGGTGGCACATTTTATTCCCTGACGCAGCGTCGTTCTGATGCCCCCGCCCTGAATCGAGAGACATCGCGGTGCCTGCAATGCCACGCGTCGACTCATACTCGACGCATTCCGGGACACATGGTACGCAGTGTTTTTCCGGATCAATCGGGGCAGCCCGTTTACAGGCTGGGAACGCACATTACGGAACCGGCTTCTCCAATGACCGAACGGTTTGGCGGATGGTATGTCACGGGAACTCATGGAGACCAGCGTCACATGGGCAATGCCTGGTTAGCGGATCCTGACAAATCGGAAAAGCTGGATCTCGAACACGGCGCCAATGTGACCGATCTGTCAGAGTTTCTAAACACGTCGCCGTATCTGACTTCTCACAGTGACATTGTGGCGTTACTTGTTTTACAGCATCAGGTTCACGTGCACAACGTTTTGACGGCTGCTAACCATTCCGGTCATCTCACTGCGCGAGACGCGGTCATTATGGATCGTGCTTTGGAGCGAGACGAAAGTTACCAGTCCGATTCTACTCGACGCCGCTATCAATCAGCCGCAGATAAAGTAGTGAAGGCGCTGCTGTTTAGCGGTGAAATCGTTTTGACCAGCCCTATTCAGGGAACCAGCCATTTTGCTGAAGAGTTTGCGGCTCAGGGGCCGTTTGATGAACTCCGTCGCAGCCTGCGACAGTTTGATTTGGAGCGGCGACTCTTCCGCTATCCCTGTAGCTTTTTGATTTACTCAGACGCTTTCAACGCATTACCCGAAGGTGTGATGTCAGAGGTTCATCAGAAGCTGGCAAGCATTCTTGCGGGCAGTGATTCCAGTGACGAATTTGCTTATCTGTCGCCGGAAGATCGCGTTGCGATCAGCGAGATTCTGCAGCAGACTGGTGTGATTCTGCGTGTGCCTGAGTCGCCGTAAATTTGCGTGACTGTTAAACGCACAGCAGCCAACTTCAGCTGGCCGCTTGAGCAAGTACGTGGGATTTGCGTTGCGCATAAAGGAAGGAGTTCGCTTCTGCTGAAGCGGACTCCCTGATTTCCTTTGGCCGGTGCGATAACGCCGCTTAGAAGCATGTTCTGAGCCGCTGTTTCGCGGTTTTGTTTCAGCCGATTGCCATCGCCGGTTAGGGCAAGTTGGCTTATGTCAGGTAGTTGCCGACTTCCTGGAACTTGCTGTTTGCACTGCTACCGATGGTAGAAATGGCGGTCAAACAAACAACGATGATCAAAGCAAGCATTACAGCGTATTCAACTGCTGTTGGGCCGTCTTCAGAAACCAGGAACTTCTTGACACTGTTAGCAAATTTCAACATTTCAAATACCCCCAAAGGAAATCAATGATAGGTGGCAGTTGGGACCCCTCCGAACTGCCTAAATTTGGCTTCTCAAATAATCTTGCGACAGCCGATTACTGCGTTCACTCATTTGTGTGGCGAACACCAGAAAGTTAGGTCACAGTTTTTGTGTGGCAAATGTTTTCTGCCAGAAACCTGAAAAGCAGCGTTTTATCGATCTAGATTGCCTTCAGTCCCACCGACTGCCTGGCTTGGTGACATGTTTTCTGCGGGTCGCGCCGGCCTATCGTCTGCCTGATCAGCCTGTGGCAGATCTGATTGGCAGCGACGTTTTCAAACCCCGAGGCTGGGGAAAGCTACCATTGGGAAATCATGATGCAGCGGCGTCGCGAGTTTATTGGAATCATCAGCGTGTTACCGAGCTGCAAAGTCAGCTGGACAACGTGCCAGCCACGTATGTTTTCCAGTCCGCCCGAGTCTTATCGTGTTGGAGAACGCTGCACGACAGTTCCGTTGCATATCGTAGCGTTTCCATCTCGATCCAGATCGGCGAGCGCCGTTCCCATTCCGTCGATGTGCTCGCTAATCTTAAACACTTCCAGTATGCCTCTGAAAAACGGTCGAATCGGAAGGCTGACTTTGTTGCCCGTCGGAAATTGAACAACGCTGTTCTACCAGTCGCTCTACGTGACTCGGTAGGTTATTTGCGGAGGCTTGTAATGAACGCAAGGACTTCCTTCTGAATTGGCAGCACGCCGTTTGACATTAAGTCGTTATGGCCGATTCCTGGAAGGTTCACCCACTTCTTCGCAACGCCCGCTTCGGACGTGGCTGGCACTGCATCAAACAGTTTTTTTCCAAGTTTCTGCAGCACAAGTCGATCGCGATCTCCATGCATCATCATTACAGGACACGCCACATTTTTGATTCGCTGATCGGACGGATATCTGTCTACAAGCACAGCTCCGACCGGCAACCACGGATACAAACTTCCTCCGACATCCACCATTGACGAAAAGGTCGATGCGACAAACATTCCTGAAGGAACGCATTGTTCTGCGCATTGTTTCGACGCCAGGTAAACGGCCGCTGCTCCACCCAAAGAAGTTCCGGCGATAATGATTTCGTCAGGTTGGTAACTCAGCGTTTTTGTAGCGTAGTCCCATGCGGCATCGCAGTCCATTTCCAGACCGGATTCGGTCATCGTGCCTTCAGAATCGGCATAGCCGTGGTAGTCAATCGCCAGAATGTCGGCTCCGGCATTGGCAATCACGAGATACCAGGGAATTCGTCCAGCTCGATTGCCAGCGTTACCATGAAAATAGATGACCAGCGGACGTCCACCGGATTCGCTGCTGTTTTTTGCGGCAACGCGCTGCAGTAGCCAGCCTTTAATTGAAACACCGTCAGCACACTTAAGGTTGATATCTTTCGCTGCAGGATAGAGTTCTGTGACCTGACGGAATGCGGCTACCGAAAGCGGGCCGGTCTTCACCGGATGATAAAGTAGTTTTCGCTGGAAGAAGCCGAGCAAGATAATTACCAACGTGTAAATGATTAGCATGGACCGCAGGAATCGCTTCATGGATTTCACCGATCTTCGTTCTGCAGGTTTGGCTGAATCGAAATTTTCTGTTTCAGCCACGCCAAGTATGTCTTGCATGAGAACTTAGGTTTGTACGGCACCAGGAATTAGCGGTTTGATGCGTCGAGAAACGCAAAGTCAGTGGCCTGCTGTTTTAAGGGCCGCTGGAAATAGTAGCGTTTTTTTCATTTTTCGGCGGCGCGTTTTGCGGCCCGTGCGATCCATAAAGCGGGGTCTTCTTCAAAGGCAGCCTTGCAACCGCTGCAGCACACCCAATACGTTTTGCCCTGAAAGCTGACCTCCGTGGTGCCAAGTCCCTGCGAGATGATGCAGGTTTTGTCGCCGTAGTCGGTATCGCTGATTGCGAATGACGTGCCTTCTCGCTGAGTCGAAACGGTGTCGTATCGTTGAAACTTTGCCTGGCCGCGGCGTTTTGAAACTTCCAGCAGGTAGCGATTGTTTTCCTGCTGAGCAAATGCAACCTGCCAGTGTTCGCCACCAGCACCGGCAAGCGAATCTTCTGTCTGAGTCAGTTCCATGCGAAACACGCGATGAAGCTTGTCGTCGGGACCGACGATTTCATGCACCGGATCAGTGTAGTCGCCTTTATATTCACGAGTCACTTTTTCGCTGTCCGTGGCGGTCAGGATAAACTTCGATTCGTCGACGTTCCATGTCAGCCGAGCAGAAGTCATGAACGGGCTCTTATCTGATGAGACTTTCAGGGCCGGTTGTTTCGCATCTGTTTGCAGGTCCCAGATCCATTCGTGACTGTCGACGGCTTTAAAACCTTCATAGTCGCGACGTGTGGTGCCTCGCCATTGGCCGAGCATCACCTGCAAAGGCTTCAGCTTTTCCATGATTATTTTGAGCTTCTGTTCAGGCGGCATATTGGCCAATGCTGCCGTTGCTGTGGCTGAATCTGACCCGGCAGATGCGACTGTCGTCGACAACGGGGCAAAGTCCATGTCATCTGTTGCCGGCGTTGGTAAGCTTGCCTTTGTGTCGGTTGCTGCCTGCGTTGCAGACGTTTTCTGCGACGAAATGCCAGCGGCTGCGCTATTGGAGGACGCTGCTTTTGGGGCTGGAGCGTTTTCCGAACATCCGAGTCCGATGGTTAGCAGCAAAGCGAACGCGTACAGGCCGTTGAATTTCATAGTTGTTCCCGGAGAGATCGAGCGAAATTTGTTTGCGGTAGAAGACAAGCCGATCAGCGTTGATAGATCGGAAGATAGCCTTTTTCAAGTTGCAGAATGATGCAGTTAATGGCGGTGGTGTAGACTGCGCCGATTTGTCGATCAGACCAACCCCCGCCTGCATTCACTTCCTTCAGGATTTTGTCCTGTACTTCCTGAAGATACCTGTTCCAGCGATCTCCGCCCTGGCGGTAAATAACCTGAGCATAGTAGAAGTGCATGTAGTGCCAGTGTCCTGAACTTGACTTGATGGACTTGCCCGGCCAGATATGTTCGTCGCAGTAGGCTCGCATTTTCTTTGAAAGCTCGGTGTCGTATTCGCCGGCGTTAAACAGGGCTGCCAGAGCGGCTGCGGTAATTGGCGGACGTTCTCCACCGCCTTTGATGCTGTATTGAACTCCGCCTTTGGGAGTTGTGCAGTCGTCGATATATTTGATCGCTCGGTCAACAATTTCTTTGGAAACCGGAATGCCCGCGTTGCGGCAGGCACGCAGGCCCTGCACCTGAGTAATGCAGGTTGAACCTTCGTCGAAGTCGTTGCCTTCTTTGGCAGACACGTAGCCCCAGCCTCCGCGAGTTGTCTGGGCATCTGCGCAGAACTGAACAGCTCTGGTCAGCACATCGCGAATTTCTTCACGACGCTTGATGTCTTCTTCTTCGCCGTAAACCTGACTCAGAAACACCATCGAAAAGCCGTGACCATAGGTATAGTGACCGTCGCCTTTGTAACCAATCAAGCCATTCGGACGACTCATCACCAGCAGGTAGTCAACCGCTTTGCGAATCGGATCAGCAAACTCGCCGGTGGTTGTTGTCGAACCTTCTGCCAGCATCGCAGTGCCAACCAGCGCTGTCATGGCGACTCGATATTCGCCGCGTTCTGCTTCCCAGTAACCCTGACGCTTTTGCTGGCCTACCAGAAATTGCAGTGATTTTTGAACGACGTCGTCGACGTTTTCATCTGCCTTGGCAACAGTGTCAGTGATCGGGGCCAGTAAAAGCGTTAGCAGCGCGAAGACGATCTGCCGCCGTGATCCGATTTTCGTTTTCATCATGTGAACGTCCTTTCATCGGGCCAGCCGCAGGGCCTTGCGTCCTGTCTTCCGATTTGCAAAGTATAGAAAGCTGCGAGTCGGATGGCAGGGGTTTTGTCAACGAATTGCGTGGGCATACATGTAAATCTGTGGAATCCAGTATGGATCTCACAATGACCGTTTTCAGTGTGGCTGCCTAGTGAGCCAAAGGGGAAGCATTCAACAATAGAGTTGCAGCGCCAGTTTTGCAGGCTGCCGAATCCGGCCTCGCAACTTAATTGACGCTAAGTCTGGTGTGGATTTTGTCCGAAAGAGAGCCTTTTAGGGAGTAAGCGTTATTTTTTTCGTAGCCGAGGTAAGTACAGTCGGGAATTATTAGACTTTGCGTCTGGGTCAGAATGGGCTTCCGCAAAAGGTACACCGTCGGGCCGGCGAAAATTTCATAGGAAGAACCAACGATGCGTTGGAAAGGTCGTGAGCAGAGTTCAAACGATCGAAGATCGTCGAGGTATGTCCCCTAAAATGGCCATGGGTGGGGGTGGCGGACTGTTGATGATTCTTGTCGTATTAGCTTTGGGATTTCTGGGAGCGCCGCCGGCAGCCCAGCAAATTGCCGGCAATATTGTAAATCAGGTTCAGCAGCGGAATGCGGAATGCGGCTGCGGCTGCGGCTGCTTCCGGTGACGGTATTCACGACGATAGCCGAGAACTGATCAGCGTTGTTTTGCATGACACAGAAACGGTCTGGACCAAGCTGTTTGACGAACAGATTCAGGAAACCAGCTACAGAGCTCCCAAGCTGGTGATGTTTGACGGAACCACACAGACAGCCTGCGGAACGGGCTAGGCAGCGATGGGGCCGTTTTATTGTCCGGTTGATCAAATCGTGTACATCGATCCGACTTTCTTCGACGACCTTGCTCGCCGACATCAGGCACCCGGTGATTTTGCTCAGGCCTACGTGATTGCCCATGAAGTAGCTCATCACGTGCAGAAGCTGATTGGCTTCAGCGATGTCGCAAATCAGGCTCGAGCATCAGGCGACAAACTGGCAGCCAACAGAGCTTCCGTGCGACTTGAATTGCCGGCGGATTTTCTGGCTGGCGTTTGGGCACATTACGCACACAGGGAATTTGATATTCTGGAAGAAGGCGACATGGAAGAAGCCATCACGGCCGCAAACCAGATTGGTGACGACACGCTGCAGAAGCAGGCCAGCGGTTACATTCAGGCGGACCGATTTACGCACGGCACGTCGGTTCAGCGAGTTCGTTGGTTCAAACGAGGATTGTTGTCGGGCAATCTAAAAGATTGTGAGCAGCTGTTCAGCGTTAACTACGATAGCCTGTAGTTGTATTGCTGTCAGCAGGCTTGTTTAGCCTGTTTGCGATTGAGTTTACGAGCCGCAAATACAACAACCAATCAAATAAAGCTGCGATGAATATTTATTGCAGCTCTATTACTTTTGGCCATTTGTCTGCGAATTAATGTCTAGTCCGGCAGACATGATTATGCGGCTGTCGACTTGGCGTCCGTGTGTTTGACGCGAATAAAGCCACGTTGCCGGGACGCAAAAAGACAGTTGTCAGCGGCCTCCCGGCTATTCCTGTTGCACCTCCTAAACAGCAGCGTCTTCATGTTCGTCGACGTGATTGGCGGGTTGATTTCGGCGAGCTTCACCGAGTTCTCCAAGCTGGCGAGCTCGGGCTAGGCTGGTGTCCATCACCAATCGCAAATCGACCGACCAGGAACCGCTTTCCGGCACGACGAATTCCCAATGAGGAACGACGGCCACGCTTTGGTGCACAAGTTCGAAGCCTGATTCTGACTGGCTGATGGTTTCAATCGGGAACGCCCACAAGGTTGCGTCCAGAGAAGCTTCGAGGCTGACATCCAGGCCCTGCCATTCGTCGACAAGTCCGATACGTTCAACATTGTAAAGCTGCTGTACCGAATCCAGTGTGCCCAGTTGAATGCCCGTCGAATCGTAGTAATACCGATCTGACGCGCTGCCTGGCATTGTGGCGAAATTGAATTCCGTTCCGAAGTGGATCGTTTCTCCTGCCGGCAGGCCCAACAGCTGATACTGAATTAACAATTCGCTCGGCCGATCCTTTGAAATCACAATCGTCTTGCGAACTTCAACTACATGTTCCGAAACATCGCCGCGTGCTCGCATCTCCAGAGTGATCTCGGAATCGCCACGACGAATTGAAGCTTCGTATGTTGAACGGGCAAAATTGCCCACAACCCCGTTGCCCTTGTAGAAGTCTTCAAACGACAGGCCCGGCTGCATAAAATGGTCCACCAGACTTTTGCGAGACCATTGGTCATACGCGATTTTCTTATCCAGATCCGGCTGTTTGAATCTAACAAGATCGTGGATGCTGGCGACGTTGTCGTCAAGTTGCTCGCCGCGTTCTGCTGCTTCTCGCATGCGTTGGGCGTGAGCAAAAATCTTTTCGTGGTAGGCTTCCGGACGGCGGTTTAGAGTCGCCAGAAGATTGGCTTTGCACGTGCGCAAATCGAGTTCATACATGTGCCCGCCAGTGGCTGGCGAAAACATGGCTACCATGCGGTGATTGCTAAGCCGAACTTCCTGGCGTGCATCCAGATTCAGGTCGCCCACAAGAACATCGACCCAACGATCGGTTGTTCGCGTAATCTGTTCCAGTAGCCCGTCCGCTTCAATCAGATTTGCGTAAACTGCATTGCGAAGATGCGGCAGGTAAAGTCCTCCGAAAGCCCCGTGCCAGAAGCTGCAATTGCACTGGCTGCGGTACAGACAGCGGCGAGCATCTTCCAGTAATTCGGTTTGATCTGAATCCAGATCTGTGCGAGCGTCCACTTGAGCGATCCGAGCGCTGACCTCCATGCCCCGCGCGTACATTTCATTGCTTTCCGAATATTTCACTCGGAAGTTGCGCCAAAAGCCGCCGCTGGTAAACTGAATCAGTTTGTTCCAATCGGGATCGTCGTGTCGTTCCTGATGCGTCAGGCGATGCAGTTCTGCCTGCGATTCCGGAGGCAATGCCCATTCAGTCATTTCGCGATAACTGGCGTTTGGAATATAGAAGGTGCCCTGCGGCGGCACATGATTAAGCGTTTCTGACGGAGTCGTCACCTTCAGCCACGATTCGTTTTCTCGTAAAGCAATCAGAAAGCGTTCCAGCCAGCGATCTTCGTAGACATGTTTGTGAGTTTCCGGCCACGTGCCGAACTTCTCGCCGTCGTCACCGAATACAACCACGGCGTCGTCGTAGGTGTTGGCGATTTCTCGAAGGTATTCGATTGTTTCGTGAGGATCCTGAAACGGAATCAGATAACGCAGCTTTTCACTACCGGGAAACACAGACAGCAATCGACCTTCGTCTTCGGTGATGTAATAACCGAACAGTTCTTCCGGCTGCTTGCCTCCGGCGCGAAAATGGTGATCGTCCAGAATTGTGTATCGAATACCGGCCGCCGTAATGTCGCCGGCAAACGATGGTTCCCAGACTCGTTCGGGAACCCACATGCCACGAATGCTGGTTTGAAACAACGATTCGAGATGCTCGGTATACATGCGAATCTGACCGACGCGGTCTCGTCGCGGAATGTTCGACAGAATCGGTTCATAGAACGCGCCGCCCATGATTTCTACCTGGTTTTGCGCCACCAGGTTTCGAACGCGATCTATGTATTCCGGATGAGCCGTCTGAAGCCATTCAAGCAGGCTTCCCGACGTGTGCAGCGCAAAAGGAATATCGGGATATTCCTGCAACACGTTCAAAAACGGCAGATAGCTTTCCTGGTAGGATTGCTCGAAGACGCCATTAAAATTGCCAACTGGCTGATGATTGTGAAAAGCCAGAATAAGGCGGACATTCCCTGCCATGAAAACAAACTCCAAGTGCGACGCAAAAGCGGAACACAACCTACGATAACCAACAATTCGGGGATCAACTTCCGTACATCCCTACAACCTGCACGATCTCTGTGACACAGGATAGCAGAATTGGCAGAAAATACGGAAATCTCAACGCGCAACGCCTGCGCTCTAGACGTATCGATTAGCGAATCAACGCAGATCCAGTACGAGCGGTGCAACCCGGAAAGACACCGTCATGTCCGCTGAACTCGCATCTTGCGTAGAGTCACTTTCGGTGCCAGACGGCGGATACTTCCGGATGTCTCAAAACGCGACGTAAAAAGACAACGCAGTGTGCTCAGATTGCCGCATGCAGTCGCCGGAAAATAGCAGGCTACGACGAGCACAGATTTTGACCGATTTTTCTCAGCCCGGTTTGCTCGGTATCGCAATTTGTTGTCTTATTTCAGTGTGCCCGTCCGGCAGAGGCGTTCCAGATCTTCGAAGAATTCGGGATACGTTTTGCTGGTGCAGCCGGGGTTCAGAATGCGGATGCCTTCAGCTCGCAGGCCCAGCAGCGCGAAACTCATGGCCATGCGATGGTCGTCGTATGTTTCGATCTCGGCTGGTTTTGGAGTTCCCGGAAAAACAGTTAAGCCGTCTGCGAATTCTTCCGCCCTAATTCCAGCTCGACGCAGTTCCGTCACCACAGCCGCAATGCGATCTGTTTCTTTGTGACGCATGTGGCCAACGCTGCGAATGGTTGTTGGCGAATCGGCAAACACGGCCACCGTTGCCATTGTCTGAGCCGTGTCGCTGATTGCATTCATGTCGATGTCGATTCCGTGCAAAGGCCGACCCGTCAAAGTGACGCTGTTGGCCTTCCATTCGACAACGCAGCCCATTTGTTCCAGCGCCGACGCAAAGTGAACGTCGCCCTGTAAAGCATGCTGATTGAGCCCGTCGATCGTAACGGTTCCACCCGTGACTGCGGCGACTCCGAAGAAATAACTGGCGGCTGATGCGTCTGGTTCGATGTCGTACTGCCGTGATTTATACTGCTGCGGAGCGATTTTAAACGATGACAGATCCGGCGGACACTGCACGTTGACACCAAAGGCCTTCATCATTTCCAGAGTCATCGTGATGTAAGGCTTCGACACCAGTTCGCCATCGACGTTAAGCTCTATGTCCGATTGGGCGCACGGGGCCGACATCAGCAGACTGCTTAAAAACTGGCTGGAAATACTTGCCTTGATGTTAGCAGTGCCACCACGCAGTACGCCGGCCGTTCCGTCAACAACGACAGGCGGGCACCCTGTGCCAGCGTTTTCGCAACGCACGTTTGCTCCCAGGTCGTTCAGGCAATCAACCAGATCGCCGATTGGACGTTGTCGCATGCGATCAATGCCATCCAATCGATATCTACCACCGCCCAAACTGCACAGCGCTGTTAGAAATCGAATGCTGGTGCCACTGTTTTCCAGCCACAAATCGTCATGAATCGCAGCGACTTGCCCGCCGCAACCGGACACGATGCACGTTTGCTGCTGAAGGTTCTGTTGAACATCTATGCCAAGTTTGGTGAGACTTTGCAGCATCACCTGCGTGTCTTTGCTATCCAGAACGCCGTTTAGCTGAGTCGTTCCGTCGACGAGCGCTGCAATAATCAAAGCCCGATTGGTGATGCTTTTTGAACCCGGAGGTCTAACAGTTCCAGACACGGGGGCGGACACGGGAGTGATTTGTTTGAAGGTCATTATTAAATTCGAAAGCGATGCAATGCGGGAAGATCCAACGATACAAAATGGCCGGCCGCTCGACGGATGATCTAAGAAGCCCATCATGCCCGTGCTCAGAATACGTTTAACGTCTGGAAAACGTCAGCTGCCATTTCAGTCAACACAGTACAATCAGTATGCGGCTCGCTTCTAACGCCCGTCTCAGGACAAAGTTATCTGGAACGATCGGAATCCTGGGCAAAAAACCGCTTCGCTGCAAATGGTAGGCTGAAATGGCGGTGAATCTGTTGACCCGACGTGTTCAAAACACTCAGTCCGGCGGTTATGGAAGGTGTTTTTAACCTACAGACACCTTGATGTGTCAACGATCGATAAAAATGTACAGCATTTGCAGTTGATAAACTGCTAAACGGCATGCGCATTGGAATGTCAATCAACTACTTGGTTTATTCACATTACTGAAAAACCACGCAACATGAAGACTATGAAGTTCTCCTAAATTGCCAGACGTTAGTAGAATAGCTAAACTGAGGGCTATGCGAATTAACGGGGCTTCGTGAAGCCGACGTTGCTATTTAGGTCAGTTCACAAGTTTTAAAAATCTCTTGGGGGGATTCAGATGAGACGGTTTGTTTTGTCGTTAGCTGTTATTGCTGCGGCTGTAATGGGAATTAGTGAAGAAGCGGCTGCTGGGGGGCACGGCTTGTTTTCAGGCGGTTCATACGGATCTGCTGGAGCATCGTCTGGATCATTCGGCTCGGGTGGGTCATATGGCTCAATCGGAGCTAGCTATGGATCTTATGGTTCAAGCGGATCTTATGGATCAACCGGGTCGGCTGGTTCCTCAGGCGGATCTTCAGGCGGTTTGACTCGTCGAGAAAGCCGGTTGATCTATCGGGCGGAACGACATTCTGCGTCCAGCGGTTCAAGCGGAGCATCTTATGGCTCGACTGGTGCATCCAGCGGTTCCACTGGTGCTTCTTACGGATCATATGGATCCACTGGAACTTCATCTGGATCTTACGGTTCAACTGGCAATGTTCCTCACCGAGTTCTGCGTCGAGTTGATCGCCATTCAAGTTCAGGGTCCAGCGGTTCTGCCGGATCCTATGGTTCATCATCGCATGGCAGCTCTTCATACGGAAGTACGTCCTATGTGGCTCCGTCAGCCAGCTATGGCACATCATACTCAGCAAGTTCACTCAGCGTTCCTCGTCGAACGGCTCAGATACCTGTGTCTTCACGCCCAACATACACGACAAACGTTGCCCCTGTAAGCTATGCCGTACAGGCTCAGCCAACAGTTTCTTATGCGTACGTCGTCGTTCGGTTGCCGGACGACGCGGTTCTGTATTTGGGCGGAAACAAGACCACTACAACTGGCGGTCTTCGAAAGTTCAAAATTCCTGTTACCGACAGCAGTCGCAGCTATCCGTATGCGATTAAGGCTGAATTGGTTCGAGACGGACAGGTCTTTATTGCTTCCAGCACTGAAACTCTGGTTGCCGGCCAGACGGTTAGTGTCAAAGTCAATGACGTCGACGTTGCGGTTGCCGCACGCTAATCAAACTATTGGAATCGGTTACTGCTGTGTAAAGTGGATGAGCGAGCAGTACACCGCCGACCCGGTTTTTGATGGAATGAAGAAACTGGCCATTCCGTTGTCGCAACGGAATGGCTTTTTTACGCGCGGTGGCGGGGCATGATATTAAGGTAACTGTTGGTGTCCCGTTTCGTGACTGTCCACTCAGCGTTTAAAGCTGAATGCAGACTTACGACTGCGAGAATCGGTAAGGAACAGTTCCAAAATTGTTTTCCGTATACCCTGAATCGCCGCGGAGGCGTGGTCTTCGAGTCGGGTTAAGCGAGATTTGGGAATCTGTTTTAGCGGATGATCCTACGGAGTGGATTCTGCGTTGAGCAGTTCGGCTTCATCGGCGCTTAGCAGGTTGTCTTTGTTAAGGTCCAGTTGATCGAACAGAGCACGTGTGCCGAGGAATTCGCGAAACGAAACGTCTCGATCCTGATTTCGGTCCATGCGTTTGAACCATTCGGGGCCATTCAATCCTGCGACTCCCGGAAGAATTGCGTCGGCGGTCCGGTTGGCCATTCCCATTAAACTCATGGTGTCCATTCTTAACGAAGCTGCCTGGCCGAGGCCGATTTGCAGTGTGTATGCCGTGCCGAGTTCTGATTCTGTTAAGAACTGATCGCCATTGAGGTCGTATTCCAAAAGAGCTTCGAAACCTGTGCTGAGCTCTCGAGCGGATAAGCGGCGGTCGACGTTTCTATCGATCAGCTTGAACAGAGTCTTACCGTCCTGCTTCACGCTGACTTCGATTCGGCTTTGCGTCGCGATGGCATCTCGTTCAATGTAGGTCTTGATCTCATCGCGAAACAGCATGGCATCGCCGTTGATGTCGACTTCGGAAAAAGTTCCGTTGACCTGAATTTGAGCCATCTGTTGCTGCATTTCAGGAAATTCGTCTTCAGACAGATAGCCGTTCTTGTCGGCATCGTATGAAGACATTCGCTGCAGCAGAAAATTCACCATGAAGCCACGTGAGCTTTTGCTGCCGCCGCGAGATCGCAATTCGATGGGCATGTCATCAACGATCAGTTTTGCTCGGCCGCGTCGTAGAGGTTCGACTTTGCAGAAGGTTGCCGCCGCTTCAGAAATTTCGAACAGGACATCACTGGCATTGGCGGCATCGGCAAGCTGAATATCCATTTTTAGATGTACGGATGGCTGCTGCAAAAACTGCTGCAGTTCTGCCGCGTTGAATGTGTTGTTGTGGTCGGCGTCAAATTGCGTGAGTTGTTCGAGAGGTTGTCGCAGGGCGTTTAGTTTGACGTTTGTTCCGTCGCCATAGCGTGTCACAATCTGGTTGGCCGTGCGTTCTATTGAACTCTGGTCACCCAGCTGCACGAACGGAAGATTGGCAACATCGGGAACAACGGCCGCCTGTTGGTTACGTGGATCTCGGAACGGCATCAATTCTGTGGCACTAAAGGTCTGGTCATCGTCAAGATCACGAAATCTTAGCGAATAGCCTCCATTGGCCACTTCTTCTCGGGACACCTTGCCATCGCCGTTGGCATCGATCAAAGCCGCAAGACGAACGGCTTCTGACGCCTGGACGGCTCCGGCGATCAGATCGAAACTTCGACTGAGCTGCGACGCGAACCAGATGTTGAAGTCGTTGGTGGAAACGCTTTCGGCCGTTTTGTTGCGAGCTGATTTTTGCAGAGCGATTTTTGCAGAGCGTGCCTGAGTTTGCTGCAGCAGGCGTTCCGGGATCAAGGCAATTTCTTCGACAGTCAGCTGATCGTCACTGTTAAGGTCGACTCGTTTCGCAAGAAAGCCGGTCACCCAAGATCGATAGGGCTGGGTATCGACTGAGATCTTCATCTCGGCCAGCACGGGACCTCCGGGAGCCATTATGACCATGACCGTGCGTTCTATGGTTTCCGGTTGTGATGGTTTGGAGTCGTTTTGTTGTGCAACCACCGGCGGCGCGACAATCCCCGCGAACACCGTAAGGATGGTTGCGGATTTTACTATTATCTTTAACAGCGTCACGATTGATTTGCTGCCGACTGGTATCGCATTTTCGAGGCGTGATACGGGCAACGATTGCAACACCGATGCGCTGGGCCGTAGTGCAATTCGCCCCTGGCCAGGTGTGCAGACTTTCAAAAGTTGTCGCGGCATTCGAAAGCTATTGAGCCATGGCGAACTGAAAACTGGAAAGTTCATATCAGAAACCTTCTGATTTCATAACGGGAAAATCGTTAAATAGCTGAATCGTAAATCACGACGAGTCATAGGTGTTAATTTTCGACTTTTAGAACGAATTGCCGTCTGCAGTCTGGCGACGGATTTCTGCCTGGGAAATACGGATTTCAGTTTCAGGATCGCCGCAGTAAAGCCATCACTGACATGCGTTTGCTTCCAATACGCCTTCGGTTCGTCTGAACCTAATACTATCCCTAACTCTGTTTCAACGCATGCAAAGCCACCCCCGGGCACACCAAACTCGTGGAAAGGTAAACAGCGACGCGTGTTCTTTGCGATTTTCGTTAAAACTTTCTATTCTCTTAAGAACGTGACGCAGGTTTGTGCCGGAAACCACGTGTTTCTCACTACGCCAGAATTTCCGGACGTTTTATCAAACGTCTAAATTGGGTTCTGAGAGCTTTGGTTGGCCGGTTAAATTTTCCGTCACGCGTTTTGGTGTAGGTTTCGGAACACGTCCTGTCTTAGCTGCGAATCAGCGGCGAAAGTTCACTTGGTCAAAGATATGCAATTCTTCAGACCCATGACTTCGTTTCATTTGTCTGGAAAACTGGCAATCGCGTTGTTGTTGATTGTCGTTTCCAATTCCGCCACGGCAGACGAACCCTTTGAGCAATTCATTGAAGGGCTGCGTGAGCGAGCGTTCTTCGATACCGCATTGAGTCACCTGGATGACCTTTCGCGTCGTCCCGACCTTCCCCAAGAATTCGGCGACCTGCTGGACCTGGAGCGGGGTATTACTTACCGAGCTCTCGGTTCTGCGTCCCGCGTTCCCGAAGATCGTGATCAGGCACTGAGCCAGGCGGAATTATTTTTGAAGAAATTTGCGTCAGAGCATCAACAGAATGCTCGAGCCGCCTACGCGAACGCAGAACTTGGACAGCTGTTGTTCGATCGATCACGTTCGTTTATCTGGGATGCGGAATCGCCATCCAATCTTGATCGAAAAAAGGAACTGCAGGATCAGGCTCGAGCGATCATAGATCAGGCCAAAAATATCTATCAGGCGGCCTACGATCAGTACGACGTTCAGTACAAAGCGTTTCCAAAGTTTATCGACGAAAAAGAAGAGCCTGAAGAATATCAACGCCGCTTTGAAGCTCAGGTGAAATATCTGCGAGCTCGTTTTAACCTGATTCGGTGTACGTACGAACGTGGCCAAACGTTTGACAAAGGCACGAAAGAACGCAACGAGACGTTGATTCAGGCTTCGAAGGAATTCGAAGGTATTCATGCCGAATATCGCAAAAGTCCAATCGGACTGCAGGCCCGGTTGATGATGGGAAAGTGTTTTCAGGAACAGGATGACATCAATCGAGCGTTGGGCATTTACAACGAAATGCTTAGCTATCCATCGGACAATGCAACCGTTCGTCAGCTGGCATCCATCGCTTTGCAGTACCGCCTGATTTGTCTGAACAGCGAAACTAGAAACGATTTTCAACTTGTCATTCAGGAGGCCGATGGCTGGCTTTCGAACAGAGAAAATCGCGGGCAACAGTACGGCGAGACCGGTTTGGGCATTTTGTGGGAAAAGGCGATCGCAGAAGAAAAACTCGCTAAAGATCGAGCGTTGGAGGCTCCTCAAAAGGCGGCCATTCTGCGTCAGGCCCTCGCCGATGCTAAACAGGTTGCCAGATTTACCGGGCCTTACAAAGAACCGGCGGTTTCCATGAGTCGGCGACTGAACGCTGAACTTGGTGAGAAAGATGCGGAACCCCGGGACTTTGATACCGCCTTCGAACGCGCGAAGGGGATGGTCAGCCAGCTTAAGGATTTCAACGAAAATAAACGTAACGCAAAAACGCCGGAAGAACGTCAGGCAGCACAGCAGGCGATCGACGTTCAGCACAACGAAATTGGCCGACTGTTCGAACTGGCTTTGCAGCTTCGAGACGAAAACACGCCAGCCGCTGCGGTTGCTCAGGCAAGGTATCTGCTGAGCTTCGTTTATATGCGGCAGCGCAAAAGTTATGACGCGTTTATTTTGGCCAGATATTGTATGACACAGGACCGTGTGAACGATCCGGATAGTGCTCTGGGAGCGACCGAAATTGCCATCGAAGCGGCCGTTCAGGCCTACAACGATGCGGCCGGCCAGGATCAGACGTTTGAATTAGATCTATTAAAGGGAGCCTGCGAGCAAATCGTTTCGCAGTATCCACAGTCTGCCAAAGGTAACGAAGCTCGCATGAGACTGGGGCAGGTCTATCGCGACCTTGGCCAACCACTCAAAGCCGCCGAAACGTACCTGACAGTGCCTGCCGATTATTCTGAATACGCATCTGCTTTAATGAGTTCCGGACAGGCCTATTGGGTAGCCTGGGCGAATGCCGTTGGCGGAAAAAGCGATACAGGCGATGTGGCCGAAGTGGAGCCGGTAAAAACCGACGAGTTAAAAGCACAATCGGTGAAGTATCTACAGGATGGGCTCACAGCCGCTCGCGCAAAGATTGGCGATGCTGCACCAACTTCTGAAATGGCGGCCGCGGAAGTTTCGCTGGCGACAATTTTGAACCTTGACGGAAAGTTTGATCAAACAATCGCTCGACTCACGGCCAATGGCGACAAGTCTGTGATGAGCACCATTGACGTTCCGGTTGGTGAAGCTCGACCTGAAACGGGAATTCAGAGTGCACCGTTCGCCGGTCAGACTTATCGTCTGCTGCTGCGAGCTTATGTGGGTACTCAAAACATCGACGAGGCTTTGGTGGCGATGAACAAACTGGAAGCTGTCGGCGGTCAGGACATCACTGGCGTTTACACGCAGCTTGGCAAAGAACTGCAGGAAGAATTGGAACGGCTGAAAGAATCCGGCGAAACGGAACGGCTCGTTCAGGTGCGGACGTCGTTTGAACAGTTCCTCGAAAAGGTTTACGCGAAACGCGATAAGACAGACTACAACTCGTTGCTGTGGATTGGCGAAACTTATTTTGGTCTTGGCCAGGGCGTCAAAGAAGAAGTGGCCGCTGCTTCGGATTATTACCAGAAGGCGACGCAGGCCTATCAGGAAATTCTTGACAGCAATCTGGCCGACGATGGCAGCGCGTTAGCCATCAAGCTGCGACTGGTTCGCTGCAAACGGGCTCAGCGTGCTTACGAAGAAGCCATCACGCTGGCTCAGTCAATTCTCGCAGAAAATGAAGTGTCCCTGGATGTGCAGGTTGAAGCTGCTCACTCCCTGGCGGATTGGGGTTCTGAAACCAGTGGGGCGGCGGACAGGCTTCTGATATCAATTGACGGCCTGGACGACGCGAACGGCAAAAAGACAATCTGGGGTTGGGCCGGAATTACGCGACGTCTTCTGATGCGTCAATCCACACCCGAATGGGATTCGCTGAAGGATCGTTTTCTGGAAGCTCGCTTCGAACTGACCAATAGTCGTCTTAGATATGCTCGCACAGGCGCCGGGGATGGCGCCGATCAATTGCAAAAAGCGATTGCGGAAGTCACTGTGTTTGCTCAGGTGTTCAACGACATTGATGACACGTGGTTTACCAAATTTGATCAGCTCTATCAGGACATTCAGGCCGAACAGGGCCAGAGTCCGGTGGCTTTGCAACGTCCTGAGAAGATTGAGATTCCCGCTGAAGAACTGACCGGGTCGGCACCGGTCGTCGAAGAAAAGAAGCCGGAAGAAACCGCCGTTGTGGTTGGCTCCGTTGAGCCGGAGAGCCCGAACGTGATCATGATTGCCTTGGCTATCGCGTTGGCTGCCGGAGGCGGTTTTGGGTTCTACAAATTGATGAGCAAACCAGCTAAACGACGTAAAACAACGTTCGCTCCACCCAGTGGTTCATTTACTCCGCCAATCGGCGACGGACCTGCTGTTCCCGCTGCTGGCGGTATGCCCGACTTCTCCGGAATTGCGGCGACGACTCCAGCAAAACCTGGAGCTGCATTAGCATCACCGCCCGTTCGCAAAAAAACTGCGTCCGCCGGGCCCGGTACTGCCGCTCGTCCGGTTGCCGGAAATGCGACGTCCGATGCGGGCGCTGCGCCTGTGAAGAAAAAACGAGTGCTGACTCCGGAAGAAGCTGTTCGCTATAAAGCGGCCAAAGCCGCGAAGGCCCGAGCAGAAGCCGCCGCAGCAGCAGGAGTTGCGGCGCCACCCAACGCAGGTACGCTACGTCCGCGACCTGCATCAGGCGATCCGGCTGCACAGCCAATGAAAGTTGTGAAGCGAGTTTCGGGTGAAGCTGTTTCGCCTTCTGATGCCGGTGATGCGGCTCAGCCCGTTCAGAAAAAGAAAGTAGTCAAGAAGCGCCCACCTCAACCCCCTTCCGAATAATCGCGTGTATTTAACTGGTGCCATCCCTTGTGTAGTCTCTGCCATCCGGGATTACAGAGCATTAGGTTAAAGGCTTTGCCGGCACTTTTTTTTGAATCAATATGTGGATCCAAATCACAGAATTTGAAACACAGGACCATTTGCAATGACACTGTTCTTCCGTCCAATCTTTCAATCAGCTTTTGCCATAACGCTGTGCCTTTCAGCCGGTGCGGCCAGTAGCTTTGCCGTGGATCTCGTTGCTCGACGCAGCGACAACGTCGCGCTGCGTGGCGAGATCACTAAAATGGATAACACCAATGTTGTGATCAAGCGGACCAACGGTCAGGAAGAAATCGTGTCTGTGGCGGACCTGAAGTCTGTGCAGTTTGAAGGTGAACCAGGCACGCTGAATCAGGCTCGCAGTAACGAACGCAGTGGAGCTCTGGATGCTGCGTTGACTAAGTTAATGGACATTCAGAAAAACTTCGACAGCTCCAGCGGGCCGGCAAAGACTGAACTTGCATTCCTGATTGCTCGGGTGACAGGAAAGCAGGCCTTGACGGATCCGGCGAAAGTTGCAGTGGCCATTGAAGCACTTGAAAAGTTTCGTACGGCGAACCGAGCGAACTTTCGATACCTGGAAGCAACACTGCTGCAGGCTTCGATTCACGCTGCCAACAATCAGGCGGCAGAAGGAAAGGCATTGCTGACAGAAGTGCAGGCTTCTCCTGTGAAGGGCTTTCAGCTGCAGGCCGGCGTTGAGCTCGGTCGACTTCTGCTGACCGGTGGCGATCCGTCCGGCGCATTGCAGGCCTTCAATGATGTTGCTTCTAAGACTTCCGGCGATCCCACGGCTTTGGCCGCTTTGTACGAAGCCATGTTAGGTCGAGCACTCTGCCAAAAACAACAGGGGCAGCTGGACGAAGCTATTGCTACACTGAATGAAGTGATTTCCAAGGCATCGGAAAGCGAAACGGGGACGCTGGCTGAAGCGTGGGTTCGCAAAGGCGACTGCTATCGTCAGAAAAATAAGATCAAAGAAGCCCTGATGGCTTATCTGCATGTTGACGTTCTATATCCGGGCGAACCAGCTCAGCACGCGGAAGCGTTATCACGATTATCCCAGTTATGGGGGCCCAGCGGCCACGAAGACCGTGCAGTTGAAGCGGCAACGCGGCTGACGGAACGATATCCCAACAGTCAATGGGCGAAGCAAACAGCTAGCGGTGGTTAGCCCAACCTGACTCGCCAACAAGAAATGTTCCCTCAGTTGTCGGTAGACCGGGTAAATTAGATGACGCGGCGAACTTGACCAGCTACATTCCCTCACGTCCTTAATTGACGCTCTCAGCAGTCTCATACGGCGAACAACTCAGTTATTCGGAGAAAGTTTTAGATATGCTTAGCCTTTCAGAACGAGTCTCAAGGCACCGGTCCCTCCGCAGTTGGGGCGTGTTGCTGTTAACCATCACAGTTGCACTTGCCTCAATTCCTTTGGCCGGCATGACGTCTTCTGTCCTTGCACAGGAAGACGGCGCGGTCGCAGATCCAGCTCCAGTTGATGCTGGCGGTGCAGCTGACGTGGCTCCCGTCAAAAGTCGTAACTTTCTGACGTGGATGATCGACGCTCTGGGTTGGTTCTGGTTGCTGGTCTTTGCGGCTCTTTCGTTTGTGATGGTGGCGTTAATCATGATGAACCTGCTGCAGGTTCGACGCGACGTGCTGTTGCCAAATGAGTTTGTTGAAGAATTCGAACAGAAGTTGAACGGCAAGGATTTCCAGGGAGCCTACGAAATAGCTCGCAACGACGATTCGTTTGTTGCTCGAGTTCTCGCGGCCGGAATGGGCCGACTTAGCCGAGGCTATCCGGAAGCTGTCGAAGGCATGCAGGAAGCCGGCGAGGACGAAAATATGGCACTTGAACATCGTCTTAGCTATCTGGCTTTGATCGGCAGCGTTGCTCCGATGCTCGGACTGATGGGAACCGTTCAGGGCATGATTAATTCGTTCGAAAAGATCGCGTCATCAGCGGTGTCTCCCAAGCCCAGCGAACTGGCCGAAGGTATTTCGACAGCCCTGTTCACCACGTTGATTGGTCTGGGGATTGCCATTCCGGCGATGATTTTCTACAGCATTCTAAAGAACCGAATCCAGCGACTCGTGCTTGAAATCGGCATGGTGAGCGAAGGATTGATGAGCCGATTTGCAGCGGTTGGCAAAGGTGCCACCAAGCCAACAGGTACTTAAGACTACTGCTGGTCTCTTCAATGGAGTAGACGCTCATGAAAATCAAATCATCAGGTAGTGGACCGCCCGATGTCGACATGACACCCATGATCGACATCGTGTTCCAGCTGATTGCCTTTTTTATGGTGATCACAAACTTTGAACAGCAGCAGGCTGACGAACGCGTCACGCTTCCTCGTGACCAACTGGCGAAACCGCCGGAAGTGAAACGGGAAAACTCGTTGACGATTAACTTCGGCTACGAAAAAAACAAGCTGGGCGAAGTGATTGATCCTAACCCCTATGTCTTTTTCGGCGACGAAAAACTGACGGTCGAACAGAGTGCTTTGAAACTTCGAACCGAGTCTCAGTTTTACAAGACCATCGGAACAGATCTGAAGGACGTTACGGTGGAAATTCGAGCTGATGCCGGAGTGCCTTCCGGGTTGGTTCAAAAGCTGATCCAATTGTGTCAGGAAGAAGGCATTGGGTTTCAACGATTCGCGCTGAAGGCGACTCAGAACAGATAATCGGCCTTCCGGGAAAACAGGTTTCGAGACATGAAGATTCGAACACGCAATCAAGCTGGCGACAAAATTGAAACGCAAATGGCGCCGATGATCGACGTTGTGTTTCAGTTGTTGATTTTCTTCATGCTGACGCTGAAGATTATCGAACCGGAAGGTGATTTTGACATCAATATGCCGCTGGGTGCTCCCCAGACTTCATCCGTTACCGATGCCGACCTTCCGCCGTTTAAAGTGCGTTTGCAGGCTGATCCGGACAACCGCGAACTGGCTCTGCTAACTTATAACGGCCAGCCGTTGGGTAACGGAGCCAACGCCTTTCTGCGTCTGAATTCAGAAATTCTGAAGTCTGTCAACGCGTTAAGGGCCGCTGGTCCTGGCAACCTTGATAAGCAGGAAGTCGAAATCGATCCGGACTATGGTCTGCAGTACAAGAACATCATCTCCGCCATCAGCGCCTGTTCGGGAAAAATGGTTGATGGCAAAATGGTGCGATACATCAGCCGCATTAAGTTTGCTCCGATCCGCGAAAAAGAATAGTTCCGGTCGGCCCGTAATCAGCAAAAGCACGAAGAACGCAACCTGTTTACGTTCCTCGTGCTTTTTTCGTTGAGGGATAACAGACGTTCTGTAAGTTCACGGCGCGACGTCGGCTGTTTGTTTCGCAACAACCATCGTTGATTCATGTTGCCGTCGATTGTTTGCATAATCTTTGTTTTGAGCATGGTGCTGCAACGAATGCAGACTGCAAAATTCCCTGGTTAGTTCAATTAGGTGCTTCTGTTTGGATAAACTGGAAGCATTCTTCGAATCGACTCACCTGAGGATTCTCACATGCTCCGTTTTTTTCTGGCCGTCACGCTGTTTATCGGGTGTTCTTTTGCGAATGCCGACGATGCCAATCGACTGACGCATTTGGACGACTGTAATCCGTGGTATCCGGATCACAACTTCCCCAGCCTGATTACTCCTCAGTGGGTTGGCGAAGCGGGCGTTGAATGCGTTGTGGTGCTGGCCATCGACGACATGCGAGACTCGGCGAAGTACGAACATTATCTGCGGCCAATTCTGGACCGGCTTAAGCAGATTGATGGGCGTGCTCCGGTCAGCATCATGACGTGCGACGTGAAGCCGGATGATCCTCAACTGCAAAGCTGGCTGGAAGAAGGACTCAGTATCGAATGCCACACGGTCGATCATCCGTGTCCGCTGTTGCAGGGCGGGGACTTCGATAAAGCTAAGTCCACTTACGATCGCTGCATTGATCTGCTGAATATGATCCCCGGCAACAAGCCCGTTGCCTTCCGGACTCCATGCTGCGATTCGCTGAACACCGTCAGCCCTCGGTTCTATTCAGAGATCTTTCCACGGACCACGCCGGAAGGAAACGATCTGCAGATTGATTCTTCTGTGATGAATTTTTACACGTCCGACGACGAATCGAATCCTCGCGAACTGGTGCTGGACGAAAACGGCAACGAACGCTTCTGGAAGTACAAGGTGAAGAACCTGAAGCAAGGCGAAACGGTTCACAACAACTTCGTGAATTACATCAAAAACTATCCATATCCATACGTCATCAACAACACGTGCTGGCAGTTTCCGTGTGTGGCACCGAGCGACTGGTCAGCTCAGCATTTGCACGGCATCAACAACCAGCAAACTGTGGACGATTGGAAAGCGGCCCTCGACATCACTGTCCACAAGCAGGGCGTCTTCAATCTAATCTTCCACCCTCACGGTTGGATCACTGCACAACAAATCAACGAACTCATCGACCACGCGGTTACTAAACACGGCCGCAAAGTTAAGTTTTTGACGTTCCGAGAAGCAGCCGCTCGGTTGAATAAGACATTCGGTGAAAGGCCGTTGAGGTCAGCGGATGCCAGTGTCTTAGCTGAAGCAAGTCACGCTGAGTTTCGCCAGAATCACTTTGGTTCAACGGACCAAAGATCGGCACCGGCGGAAGTGACTTCTCTGATCGAATCTGGAATGTCAAGTTTGGCGCTGCGGCGCGACGACGGATCTCACAATGGCGTTTTCGTTCGCGATGATCATCTGTGCTGCATGAACGAAGATACAGCTGATCAACCAGACCTGATACGCCGGGTATCCTTCGACCAATTGCGAGCTGAGTTTCGGCGACATGAAGCGCGCGACGCGTTGCCTTCGGTTCCCATCGGCGCGGCGGTTATTGACATTACTCCGGACTATCCAGTTCGGCTGACCGGTTACGGTAACCGACTGGCCGAATCCGAAGGCGCCGCGGCGAAGATTCATGCGCGAGCATTGGCCATTGGTGGGCATTCTGGACAGCCAGTCGCATCTGCGAGCGATGGGCGTAAGCCGATCGGTCCAACATCTATTACCAGTACCGAAACCGTTTCACTGTCCCATCATGGCCTTGCGCAGGCCATTATGGTGACCGTCGACAACTGTGGCGTGCCGGCGTCGGTAACTGAGGCAGTTTTTGCGAAGGTTGCGGCGAAGCACAACATTCCGCGAGAACGCTTTGCCATCAGTTCTACTCATACGCATTCCGGGCCATGGCTGCGAGACTTCGCGCCGAATATTTTCGCCGACATTCCCGCCGACCATGCGGTACATTTGCAGCAGTATGAATTAAGTCTGATTGAGAAACTGGTTGAAGTGGTGGATCAAGCCATCGCAGTTTGCCGCCCGGGACATTTGTCGTTGGGGTATGGTGAACTTGGGTTTGCAATGAACCGGCGAACCATCGCCAACGGTCAATGGACGGGTTTTGGTGAAGTAGGTGAAGGTCCGACAGATAAGCGATTTCCGCTACTGGCCGCCTATGATACTGAGGGCAAACTTATCGCGGTGCTGGCCAACTATGCGTGTCATGCAACAACCGAAACCGGTTCGTTTAATCAGATCAGCGGCGACTGGCCGGGGTTTGCCGCCGAGATGATTGAAGCGGATCTGCGTGAAGCCGGAAACGACAACGTGGTCGCTCTGATTGCCATCGGTTGCGGAGGTGACGCAAATCCGTCGCCTCGAGGCACTCACGAACAAGCGAAACAGCATGGGCGTTCCGTCGCGGATGAGGTGAAACGATTATTAGCCAAAAGCGGGCGGGATTCCGCCGGCACCTCGGCAGGGAATGAGAAGCCGAGTGGGCTGCAACGCATCAATTCAGAAATTGTTTGCGATCTTGCTCGTGTTGATCTGCCACTGGGGCCGGTGCCATCGCGAGACGAACTTGAACGTGCCGCGGAAGATACCGGGGTTGAAGGTTCGCGAGCTCGGTACTTTTTGAAGATGCTGGATGATGGTGAACCGGTGCCAGCCACCGTGCCCGATTACCCCGTGCAGACGTGGTGTTTCGGCGACGACCTGGCGATGGTGTTTCTGGGCGGTGAAGTGGTTGTCGATTATTCCATCCGCATGAACGAAATGTTCGATGGCGATCGCCTGTGGATTAACGCTTACAGCAACGATGTGCCCTGCTACATCGCGTCAAAACGCATTCTGCGAGAAGGAGGTTACGAAGCGGATTCGTCCATGCGTTACTATCGCCAGCCAACTCGCCTGGCACCGGAAGCGGAAGACATTATCTGCGACGCGGTGCAGAAACTGCTGCCGCATCACTTCTATTCAAAGGAACTGCAGGCAAGCTTTCCTGCTCCGAAATCACCGGAACAATCGCTGGCGGCTATCACGGTTCGGCCCGGCCTGAAGGTGGAACTGGTCGCCGCCGAACCGCAGATTCACGACCCCGTCGCCTTTGACTGGGACGTAAATGGCCGCCTCTGGGTCGTCGAAATGGGCGGCTATCCCGCCGGTGCCGGGATGACCGGCCGGCAGGTGGCACGGGGCGTTGGGGAGACACCGACATCGAATCTTCCGAGTTCGGGGGATGAGCGGGCGAAAGGCCCGGACGTGGCGCAGGGTGGATATGGCCGCGTGCAGGTGCTGGAAGATACCGATGGAGACGGGCGGTATGACAAGGCGACGACGTTTATGGATGGTCTGAGTTTTCCTACCGGATTGCATCCTTGGCGGAACGGTTGGCTGATCACTTGTGCTCCGGACATTATTTACGCGGAAGACACTGATGGCGATTTTGTGGCTGACAAACGCACCGTTCTTTACACCGGCTTCGCGGAAGGTAACCAGCAGCATCGAGTCAACGGCTTGCGCTGGGGACTCGAAGGTTGGTTGTACCTTGGCAATGGTGACAGCGGAGGAGACATTTCAGTCCTGAACAATGCTCTAAGTATGAAATCTGAAGCATCTGAAAGCCGCATTAATATTCGCGGTCGTGACCTTCGCATTCAGCCGGACACCGGCGGCATCGAAACGGTTAGCGGGCAGACTCAGTTCGGTCGAGAACGCGACGATTTTGGTAACTGGTTTGGTAACAATAATTCCAATCCCATCTGGCATTATGTTCTGGAAGACAGTTACCTGCGCCGGAACGCTCATGCAACAGACGTAGCCACTCGTGCTGAAATCGCAGAAGTTTCCGGGGCTGCTCCCGTTTTTCCTACCAGTATAACGCTGGCTCGGTTTAACGACTTTCATGCAGCGAATCGATTTACGTCCGCCTGCAGTACTTCCATTTATCGAGATACATTGCTGGGCAAACAGTTCTACGGAAACGCCTTCACCTGTGAACCCGTTCATAACCTGGTGTCTCGGCTGATACTGGAACGCGATGGCGTTACCTTCAAGGCTCATCGAGCGGCCGACGAAACAGATTCAGAGTTCTTCGCTAGTAGCGATAACTGGACTCGCCCGGTGATGGTACGCACTGGTCCTGACGGAGCACTTTATGTCGCTGATATGTACCGCCAGGTCATTGAGCATCCTCAATGGATTCCAGCTGAATACCAACGCAAAATGAATTTGTATGCAGGCAACACAATGGGCCGCATCTATCGAGTTGTCCCGGTGCGCACCGATGAGCGAGAGCTTGGTAAATCGGCTAACGTGGGTAAGTCGAACAACCGAGAAGGTGGCCCGGAAGAGGCGAGAAACACTACGTCTTCTGCATGTTGTGGTTTAGGCTCTGAGGGGCGGCAACTGTTTTCTGATGTGAGTCGCGTTGGTGAAGCTGTTGCGGCCGTTGATGTGTCGGTGAACTCTGACAAACGGACTTGGTTTGGTGAACAGTGGGACAAGATTCAGGTCGAAGGTCTTGTCGGACGACTGGCCAGCCCCAATGGGTGGTGGCGAGATACGGTTCAGCGGTTGTTGCTGCACGCTAATAAAGACGAAGTTGCCGTTAATCGCATCATTGAATTAGCGCTGAGTAATAAGGATCCGGCGGTTAGAATTCAGGCATTGTGGACGTTATCGCAGGTCGGTGAAGACAGGCCGCACAATGCGTCGCTGTTCACGAAGGTCTTAAGCGATCCATATGCAGAAGTTCGGCGAACAGCCGTTCAGTTGCTGGAAGACTGGCTGCAAAATCCGGTGAATGCGCCTTCTGAACAAATGCGACACCTGGTTAATGATTCGTCCCCGGTGGTTCGTCGCCAGTTGGCTTTGTCGTTGGGGGCTTCACCGCATATCGAGGCCGCTAAACTGCTGGCGAAGCTGTTGCAGAACAACGCAGATTCTTCTCAGATTGTGGGTGCCGTGATGACTTCACTCACCCCCGACAATGTCAGCACCGTATTGAAGCAGCTGGCCGAAACCGGCGATGCTTCCAATACACAGATCTGGCAACTGGTTGGTCAGGCTTCCTCGATGAAACAGCTACAGGCCGTTGCGGATGCTTCGGTGTTATTGCTCAAGAGTCTCAGCGTTGACGCTTCGTCGACTAACTGGATTGCGGCAGCAAATGCAATGCCGGCAGTTATTCGGGGGTCAGGCACAATTAAAGACAATGCGGAAGTTCAGCAGGTTTTGGCTGCCGCTCGCGGTGCGGCCGCTTCTATCGCATTGAACGCTGAACAACCGGTCGGTCGTCGAACGGCGTCGCTGCAGTTTCTGAGTTCTGTTGGAGGCGTTAATGACGATTCGCTGCAGTTGCTGTTAGGGCTGTTTCAGCCTCTGGTGCCTTCGGAAGTTCAGCAGGCGGCAATTCCCGTCGTCGTTCGCTCACGCACGTCCATTGAGGCTCTGATTTCTGACTGGCGATCTATCACTCCGTCCGTCCGCAACGGCATCGTCAGTTCGCTGCTGCAGAATCCCGACAGCACTCAACAACTACTGGTGTCCGTTGCTGCGGGCGAACTGATGCCAGCCGATATTGCCGCCACGGCTCGCGATCAACTGTTGAATAGTAGAACTGACTCAGTGCGGTTTGCGGCTGCAAAGCTGTTTGGCGAATCAACACCCACGGCTCGCAGCAGTGTGGTTGAAACGATGAAGTCTGAATTGACGGGACTTAAAACTGATGCTGCGGCTGGCAGAGCTGTCTTTGAAAAACGATGCTCAGTGTGCCATCGATTGCAGGATATCGGTAAGCAGATCGGCGCAGATCTGGCGGCGTTGAAAGATCGATCCACCGATGCCTTGTTGACGGCGATTCTTGATCCGAACAAAGCTGTCGAAGCGAAGTTTCTTAGCTATACCGCGGTGACAAATGATGGGCGCAGCTTTAATGGAATGTTGCTGAACGAAACGGGAAACAGCCTGACTCTGCTGGGAACGGATGGCAAAGAACAGGTTGTAGGACGCAGCGATCTGGATGAACTTGTTTGTAGCAATCGGTCTTTGATGCCGGAAGGACTCGAAAAAGATATGTCTGCTCAGGATCTGACAAATGTGATTTCCTTCGTGCAGTCATCAGGAATTGCCTGGAAGCGGTTTGATGGGAACTTACCGCTGACGATCTCCAGCAACACAGATGGTACGCTGACGCTACCCGCTACTGCGGCTGAAATTTACGGGCCGAGCATTATCTTTGAACAGAAGTACGGGAACCTGGGCTGGTGGAATTCGCCCGACGATTATGTGGTGTGGACGATTGACGTGCCGAAGTCGGGCCATTGGACTGTAGAGTTTGATTATGCCTGCGACAACAGCACAGCGGGCAATGTTATTAAGCTGTCCACAGGAACACGTCTGCTGACGGCTCGAGTTCCGGGCACAGGAACGTGGGACGACTACAAAACGTGGTCAGCGGGGAAGATTGATCTGGGGCGAGGCCGACGTCAGCTGATTATTACGGCTCCGGAAAAACCGTCGTCGGCATTGATTGATTTGCGAAGCATACGCCTTATTCCGCCAGAATGAATTGGTTTCCGGCTTAGCGTGGCTGGCACGAATGGCGTTGTCCACGGGTATTTTGCGTTTTTGCGACCGTGAATTGCCGCGACCGCGCAGCGTTGAAGAACGCGATCCGTCGCGTTCATAAATTTTAAGTTTTTTTACGCATGCAGACATGACGTCGATGGCGTGACCCTACTGATCGTTAGAATGCTGCGGGCGTGGACCTTTCCTGGTGTCGTGTGACAACATTTGACCAGGGAGGGTTCATGTCCATTCTAAC